>ERZ1292623.4060-Hain-H51-01um-R1-4060-length-12117-cov-14_pt1 | contig 12117 bp, 12 predicted proteins | sample MGYA00564398_ERZ1292623 | MGnify/ENA primary metagenome ERZ1292623 (study PRJEB36523, sample SAMEA6512633) | groundwater metagenome | collected 2019-01-07 | study: AquaDiva: Metagenomics assemblies of 32 groundwater samples | reverse complement strand
CCGCTTTTATTTCCCACTTTAGAGGACTTGCCTTCTATACAAACAACAAGGATATTACACTAAATTACACTAAATTACACTAAATAAAAATGTAAAATACAGAAAGGACAAAACAATTAAGTTTATATAAATCAAAGTAGAGAGTTTTCTATACCATGGATAAAGAGGTTCGTGATTTTTTTTTCATAGTTATTATTTTTGTTGTACTATTAGCCCCAGGATTCATAAATTCAGAATTTTTTAATGATTTTAAAGACATTTGGGATAGTATTACGGGGCTTGTAGTATTGGATACTACAAATGCAAGTGTTGCAGTAGCATCGATTGCTCCTGTAATTGCATTTAACGACGTAGAACCGCCAGCAACACAAACAATAACAGAAAATAGCTATATTAATGTATCCTTTGTATTCAATGCAACAGATGCAGATGGGGCCGGTACTCTAAATAATGCATCAGCAACAGGATATTTCAATCGTACAGGACAACTGAATGTAAGCGCAAACTACACATGCAGAGTCTTATCAAATGTTAATACAACAACTAACAGGTATAATTGCACAGTTCCACTGTGGTGGTTTGCTGAAAATGGAACATGGACTGTTAATGTCACCATAAATGATACTAGTGGCAGTTTTGCTCAACAAACTGGAAGAACCTTTACAGTAGCTGAAACTAAAGGAATGCAAATGGATCCTCAGGCATTAACATGGACTGGCATAAATCTTGGTAATCAAAATAAAACAGCAACTGGCAATATTACTATTAATAACACTGCTAATGTTAATCTTGGCAATGTTAATGTCACTGGTTATAATTTACATGGCAGAACCACGCCCGCACAATTCATATATGCTGCTAACTTAAGCGTAAATACAGCTAATGCATGTGAAGGAAATGCTTTAGCAAATGCAACGCAAGTTAGAGTTACAGGAGCTACAATAAACGCAGGAAATCACACTCCTGATAGCGGTGTTGCTCAAGAAGAATTAGTATTCTGCTTAGAAGCAATTGAAGGCCCTGGGGGAAGTTTATCTGTACAGAACTATGATACTTCAACAAGTATAGATTGGGATATAAGGGTAAATTAAAATGAAAATAAAAAGGTTTACAATAACTGTTATGGTATTGGTGATTTTGTTAAGCTTTAATTCACTAGCTTTTGCAGTTACTAGTTATTATGGTGCTGGAAACCCTTTAATATTAAATCCCGGGGAATCACAACTTGTTCAGGCCTTTGGATTACAAAATATGGTTGGCAATCAAGATATGACTATAAGAGTTGAGCAAGCTAGTGGATTTGAAATTGCTGAAATTCTTGATAGTTCATTGGATTATAAAGTTCCATACGGAAGAAAAGATGTCTATATCAATATGAAAGTAACAGTTCCAGAAGATGCTAAAATAGGTGATATTTATAGTATAGGAGCGAATTTTAGAAGTCTTGTTACTGGCGAGGGTGGTAATGTTCAACTAACAGCTGGCATAGGTAACAGTATTGTAGTGGTCGTAGGAGAAAGAGTTGAGGAAACTGAAAAAATTGCAGAAGAAGTTCCGATAAAAGAAAAACCTTCTGCCATTAGCGAGACTATAAAGAAGAGATATTCTGGTATTGGAGTCTTAATTTCAATCTTGATCTTAGCAATAATCATCATGCTCTACAGATATGAATCAAAGAAAAACAAAAAATCAAAAAAAAAGAATCAGTAAGATGAAATGGAATTTAAAAAATGGTTTGTGATATTGTTAATATTGTTTATTTCGCTGTTTTTAGCTGAATTTTTAATAAGTTTTACTGGCAGGTTTATCTTTAGTACAAAGGCTGTTCAGGATACTGTTAGCGTAAGTGTGGCTATTGTAGCGGATACTAGCGCTCCGACGATCTCAAACGCATTAATCAATGCTGCTTCTTCAGTTGCCTTGAATACTATAGTCAAGGTAAATGCGACAGTAACTGATAATGTAGCCATCTCTAATGTCACAATCCAAGTAGATCCTCCAAATGATAATCCATTTAACATAACAGCCCCTAAACAATCAGGAGATGAGTTTTATAATGATACTGTCGTATTATCGCAAGCAGGGCAATGGATATTTACTTTCCATGCTAATGATACAAGCAGAAATAATGCCACTCCTGTAGTAGCACAAGATTTAGGAGGAAATAGTTTTATACAAGTTAATGAAGCTGAAGCAGAAGAAGGAGCGCCATCAATTGGAGGAGGTGGACCTTCCAGAGGAGGTACAATTTTAAAAGAAACTCCAATTGATTATGATTTAAGTACAAAGACAAGAGTAATGGCTTCTGGTAAACAGGGAGAAATTAAAGTTTTCTCATTTGATGGCAGAGTTAAACATATGATAGAATTTAAATTAGTTAATGATCGCTCTGCGACGCTAATATTTAAATCTTCATACAGCTATGAAATAACTTTAAGTATCGATGATACAAAAGAGATAGACCTTAATAATGATAATGATAATGATATTAAAGTAGCATTAAGTGATATAAAAAATAATGTAGCTTATTTAACTTTAGAGAAATTACTTGGAGCAGAGTTAGTTAAAGAAGGAATTCCTGAAGAACCTGAAAAACCAGAAGGACCAAAAGTAGAATTTCCAAAGCCTCCATTTATTTTAAAATTGAGAGAAATACAGGAATTGCCATTTTTAAATATGATCATAGTCTTTATAATTTTGGCAGTTTTGGTTTTAATTATAAATTGGTTTGGGTCAAAATCCAAAAATAAAAAACATAGAAAGAAAAAGGAAAAAAACAAGAGAAGGCAACAATGAGAATGAAAAAATTATTTATTATAAATTTAGTATAGAAAAATTAATAAAAATGCCGATGAGAATATTCTTGAGTAAAAATGAAGGATTGTATATTTTGTAAGATTGTGAAAAAAGAAATTCCTGTTGATGTAATTTATGAGGATGATAAAACTTTTGCTTTTTTGGATATTAATCCGGTTAATTACGGGCATACTTTAGTTATACCTAAAGAGCATTATGGGATGATGGGGGAAACGCCAGACGAACTAGTGTCTGATATTTTTGTTAAGGCTAAAAAACTAATGAAGACAATAAAGAAAGCCATGGGTGCTGATTTTGTAGTTGCTGCAGTTGTCGGCGTAGATGTTCCGCACTTCCATGTTCATTTAATACCTAGGTATTTCGATGATGGTCTGAATAACTTTTGGCCTACCAAGAAATATAAAGAAGGCGAAGATAAGAAGATTGCCGAGAAGATAAGAAGTTTTTTAAAATAATCATATTCTTTTTGGTTCGTTTAGAATAAATTTTTGCATTTCCTTATCTGTTTTTATGATGCAACTTTTTGTTATGATGTTTTTTTCTCACAAATAAATAAAAAAGTTTAGAATATTGGTAATGAACAAATCTTTTATCTTAAGAGCCATTTCCACAACGGGATAAAGTTAATTTTTGCTTTATTGTTAAACCATTTTACCTTCTCATTTCCATCATAGTCTTCAGTTATAATGAGTAGATTATTACATTTTAGTTCTTTGCTTGCTTTAATTAAAGCTCTTATTTCTCTATTTTTTGTATCCAAGTTTGTTATATTAAAACATACCTGTATTAATTGTTTGACGTTGAGACCTTCTTTTACAACAAAATCTACCTCTTCCTGTTGGAGATTTTTCCAGTAATAAAAGTGTAGCTTTCCTTCAATTTCATCTTTTTTTAATTCAATTGCAACTATATTTTCATAAAGCCTTCCTATGTCAGGGCTTAATTTAAATGCCTTTGCTTGAATAAAGCCATTGTCTATGCAATAAATTTTTTTGTTTGAAGAAACTTGTTCTTTGACTTTAAATGAAAACCTGTTCAGGCTGAATAAAATAAATGATTCTTCTAAATAACCGAGATATTTCTCTGTTGTATACGAGCTTTTAATTTTGCCAACTTTTGTTAAGGAATTATAAGAATATTCATTCGCAATATTTGAAATAAGATAGAGCGCTAAATCTTCAATTTGTTTTGGATTTCTTATTTTATATCTTTTTACTATATCTTTGTATAGTATTGAGCTGAATAAAATAGATAAATACTCTTTTAATTCAACTTTTTTTGATAATATTTCTGGATAACCTCCATTAAGTGCATATTGTGATAATTTCTCTTTTATTTCAATAGTTGTTAATCCTTTATTTTCAAGTTTAAGATATTCTTCAAAAGAAAATGGAAAAATAGTGGTTAGTAAATGTCTTCCAGTTAAATGCGTTGCGAGTTCTCTGCTTAGAAGTTTAGAGTTGCTGCCAGTAATAACCAAGCTATATCCTTGTCTTTGTAATCGGTTGGCAAATAATTCCCATTTAGGAAGGTTTTGAATTTCATCAAAAAGAACAAACTTAGGATGATTATAGACAGAATTCATAGCAGTAACTATCTCATCATAACTTTCTACTTCAACTAATTTTTCATCATCAAAGTTCACATACCCAAATTTTTCCTGTTTGTTTAAGAAGTGTATTGCAAAAAATGATTTTCCAGCTCTCCTTGGTCCAACTATTACTTTTATCAAGTCATTATTTAGTTTTAAGTCCTGATTTCTTTCAATATACTCTTCTTTAAGTTTTGTTTCAATTTCCCGTTTTTGTAAGGTTATTATATCTTTTATTTCTTGTAGCATATTAATCATATTACAATATAGTTTATAAATATTTGTATTATAAATTAATTACTTTATAATTATGTTAAAGGAGAAGTTTATTGAATTAAGATTGTATTAAAGTGCCCCATCGGCTAGGCCTAGAAGTAATCTTAGCGTTTCCCTTATTTGTTTTTATGATGCAACTTTTTGTTATGATTATTTAATACTTGGGTATTTTGATGCGGGTATGAATAATTCTGGCCGACTAAAAAATATAACGAAAGAAAAACCAAGGGAAGTAGCTGAAAAAATCAAAGCTTTTTTAAAATAAGTTTTTTCTTTTTGCCTTTAGGGCATCCTAGTTCAGTTTGGTAGAACGTCGCTCTCATGAGGCGAAGGTCGAGAGTTCAAATCTCTCGGATGCCATTAATTTTAAAAGAATATATTATTAAGAACCCAAAGCGATAAAATTACGAAAATAATTATTGAAACCCAAGACCAAGAGTCTAATTTTTTGCTGCAACCCTTTCTAATGGTTTGTAAAAATTCTTTTGAATACCTCATAAGGCCAAAACCGATAAGTGCAGAAGAAAATGCCACGACTGCGTAAATTTGAATAATACTTAATTCCTGAAGCAAGTAGTATAAGATGACCAAAGCTAAAATTATTAAAACAACTGAACTTGCTTTAGAGTTTTTGTAAACAGGTTCAGCTACTTTGTCCAGCCAGATCTTTTTGTTTATAATTATGACAATTATCTTGATTAATACAACGAGCGCTAAAACAGTCGCGATGAATTCAATTGGCGCTAGACCAAACGGCATAGAAAATTATTTAATCTTGCCATGTATAAACTTAATGTGAATATTTTTGAGTGATTATTTTAATTTTTCAGTTAAAATTTCTTTTACTTTGTATGGATCTGCTGTTCCCTTGCTAAGTTGCATTACTTTTCCAAACAAGAAATTTAAAGCCGATTCTTCGCCGCCTTTGTAGTCTTTAACAGCTTTTGGATTTTCCTCGATTACTTTATCGCATAGTTTTTCTATTTTATGCTGCGAGCTTAGGATTAGGAGATTTTCTTTTTCAGCATATTCTTTTGGCGAAAATCTTTTTTGGCTTAACCTTTCTAAGATTTTTTGGGCTGTTCTTTCGGTTATTTTGTTGTTTTGTAATAAATCCAATAGTTCTGTTATTTCTGTTTCTGAGATGTCCCAGTCTTCTAAGGTTAGTTTATTATAGTTTAGTATTCTCGGAATTTCACGAATGAACCATCTTGATGCGAGATTATGATTTATTTTACTAGCTACTTTTTCGAAGAAGCCTGCTAGTCTTAGATTTGAGGTTAAAACCTTTGCATCTTCTGGTTTAAGCTTGTATTGTTTTATGAAACGTATAGATTTTTTGTCGTGCAATTCTGGAAGCTGTGATTTGATGTGCTCTATTTGCTCTTTTGAGATTGTGAATTTTGGCAAGTTTCCATCGAAGATATATCCGTAATCTAATTCTGATTCTTTTGTGCGCATTAAAATTGAGGATTGTGATTCAGGATCCCACCTTCTTGTTTCCTGCTCTTTTGGGGCATTTGTTTTTTGCCTTTCTATTTCTGTGTTTAATGCTTTTTCCACGTCTTTTATAGAGCCTATGTTTTTTATTTCTACTCTTGCCCCCGTGGTTGAAATATTTGCGTCTACCCTTAGAGATGCTTCTGATTTTCTATTGTAAACTCCTAGGTATTCTAGCAAGGTTAGCAGATTCTGGAGGAATTGTCTTACTTCTTGCGGTGATGTAAATTCTGGCTCTGTTACTATCTCTATTAATGGAGTTCCTGATCTGTTATAATCTATTAGCACTAAATTTCCCTGGTGGATTAGCTTTCCTGGGTCTTCTTCCATATGGAGCCTTTTGATTTTTATATTTTGGAAAAAACCTTCAGTTGCTAGAGGCCCCTCATATTGTGTTATTTGATATGAATTTGGCAAATCCGGAAAATAGTAGGTTTTTCTGGAAAAAAACATTTCTTCATTAATATTGCAATTTAATGCTAATGCAACTTTTAATGCCTCTTCCAGAACTTTTTTGTTAAATACAGGCTTAGCTCCTGGCAAACCCAAGCAAGTAGGACAGCAGAGAGAGTTTGGTTTTAATTCCTGCTGATTTAAGTTTGCTGGATTAGGACAACTACAAAAAATTTTACTTTTTGTGTTTAATTGAGCATGAACCTCTAGACCTATTTTCATCTCAATTCTTCTAAATATCTCCTTTTTAATTTTTCTATTAATTCAATTATTTCTGCCACAATTAATTTCACCTAAATAACTCCCAATAGCCATGCAACACAATGCCATTGACCCAGCTATTGATAAGTTCTCTGTTTTTACTTTTCATTACATCAATTTCTTTATCGGAATATTGGAATAATTGGATTTTATGACCCAGAATTCTTTCAAACTTTAATAAATTTATCTCTTTTTTGATAGGCGTTATGATAAGAATATCTATATCGCTGTCTGGTATATCTTCTCCTTTAGAAAATGAGCCGAAAAGGATAATCGCCTTTGGCTGATTAAATTCTTCAATTAAATTTGTTGAAAGCCCAGTTTCATGCAGTTTTTTTATATTATTGGAGAGTTTCAGATATTTAAAACTAGAACTCCCACTATTTGCTTTAAAGAATAGGTGGTTTAGCTTTTTCTTGCAGACTAGATATCCTTTGTTTTCAAACTGCTTGAGGTATTTTGATACTGTAGTTGGAGATTTCTTTACTAGCTTGGCTAACTCTCTAACGTGAAATTCTCTTTCTGGCTCTCTAAAAAAAATTCTAGCAATCTGTCCATTTTAATGTACGATTGTCTATAAATTTGGATATATGTCCATTTATATGTTTTTCCATTCTTGATTCTAGTTATTGATAATTAACTTAATCTAAAAAGGAAATATTTAAATATAACTTATGTTATAAAAAATATAAGGTGAGTTTAATATGAGGGCTGTTGTAAGAGCGAGAGAAGTGGGCGGATCAATAATGGTCACTATACCGAAGGAGATTGTTAAAGAGGAGAGTATAGTAAACGGACAGCTATTAGAGGTTAGTATAAAAAAACCCAAAAAAAGTTTTTTTGGTGCATTTAGGGGAATAGGTAGGTTTACTAAGGAAGACAAGCTTTTTGGTCAGTTAGAGGAAAATTAAATTGACAAAATATGTTTTAGACTCTTATGCGATTATTGAATATTTAGAGGGGACAAATTTAGGAGAAAAAGTTAGGTCCGTTATCGAGAAAGACGAAAATGAGGTATTGATTAGTTCATTAAGCGTCTCTGAGATTTTAAGCAAGGGCTTAAGACAAGAAAAAGACGTAATCCAAATCAGGAAAATATTGTTGTCCATGGGGAAAATTATTGACCTAAATCTAGAAATAGCAGAACTAGGTGCAGAAATTCACTCAAAAATGAAAAAAGAAATTAGCGACTTTGGTTTAGTCGACGCTTTAATTCTCGCTACTGCCAGGAAAAGTAATGCGAGATTGATTAGTGGCGATAAGCACTTTAAGAATGTAAAAGATGTAGTTTATTTGGAATGATTTTATTTTTTAATCGCTTATAGAGTAAGATTAATTAGCGAAAACGAGATCAAAGATACTTTAACAGGAATGATTTCAACTAAATTTAGATTAGGCGCTGATGTAGTCAATAGGTTTTGGATAGTTTTGGAGAAATTAAAGAAGAAAAAGGATTTAAAATAAACTTCTAACTAAAACTCTGACCGCAGCCGCATGTAGATGTAGCGTTTGGATTGGATACTTTAAACCCCGCTCCCTGCAGGGCTTCTATGTAGTCTATTTTAGCGCCTTTCAGAATATTTAGGCTCTCTCTATTAATGAAAATTTTTACTTCCTTTTCTTCAATTGTTTTTTCGCTCTCTCTTGGCTCTTTTACTAATGAGAATTCATATGAAAATCCAGAGCAACCGCCTGCAGCTATATTGATTCTTAATCCGTTTACTTCTTTGTTATTTTTAAAAAGCTCCCTTATTTTTGATGCTGCCTTGTCTGTTAAAAATATTTCTGAATTTGTGCTTGGCTGCTGATTTTCCTGTTCTGCTATTGTTTCGTTTAAGTCATCGATCATCTTACTAACTTGATCGTGAGTTCCGCCATGCCCTAAGATTCCTTGCTCCAAGGTTTCAGATACATTGATATGACAGCCAACACAGTGAAGACCATATTTTGTCATGACTTCTGCTGCTATCGGGTACTCTCTTAGAATTTTACCCATAGTCCAGTCTTTTGTGATGAATTCTTTTATTTCCAGTTGATCTGTTTTTTGTTCCATTTTTTAATAATTATGCCCAACACGTAATATCATTAATCATCACAAGCAAAGCGTGGTTCATAACGATCACACTGTGCTGGGCTTATTAATATGAAAGGTTATTATGATATATAAAGGTTTCCTAGAAGGTGCTTTGTTAAGTTAAAGGGTCTTATTCCTCTTCCAAAGTCTTAAATATTTAATAGTTTCCCTATAGTTTATGGTGTCACAAGATATTGCCCTTGCTAAAATTAAAGAGATTATAATAAACTTTAAATCTAATTACCAAAGATATAAATCAGAAGCGGAGGCTAATACAGAGACTAAACTTATTGAGCCTCTATTTGAAGCTATTGGATGGAATAAAAATGACTTTGTAAAAAGAGATAGGGCTAGACGTGAAGGTAAGAGGGGTATTGCTGATTATTCTTTTAAGATAGGCGAAAAAATTGTTTTCTTTTTAGAAGTTAAAAAAGTTGGTGTGCCTTTAGATAAGGAAGCTAATAAACAAGTTATTTCTTATGCTTTGTCTAAAAGAATATCATTTGCAGTATCAACAAATTTCGAACAATTAAATATATTCTGTGTTGAACAAGAAAATGCAATAAAGAATGTATTTAGAGTATTCAAAGAACCAGAAGATTATATAAATAATATTCATGATTTATTATTTTTGTCCAAAGAAAGTTTTGAACAGAATTTAATATTAAAAAAAGCTGAGGACGAAGGTAGATTAAAGAAAAGAATTTCTATTGACAAACCATTATTAAATGATTTGATGCATATTAGAAGTCTTATAGCTATTGATATAGAGAAAAGGTATCCTAATAAATATGATATAAATGAGCAAGACGAGATAGTTCAACGCATATTGGATAGACTAATATTCATAAGAAGATGTGAGGATATTGGTATAAATATTGAAAATATAAAGTTAGAAGAATTAAGACATTTACCTCAGAATAAAACTTATCCAAGACTTAAAGAAATATTTAAAGAATATAATGATATTTATGATTCTGGATTATTTATAATCTCTAAAGATAATGATTGTGATAGTATAAATATTAGCGGAGATATAATTCAAAAGTTAGCTTATTACTTATACGAATCTAGAGACGAACAATATTTTTATAACTTTGAATGGATAGATGCAGATGTTTTAGGACAAGTTTATGAGCAATATTTAGGAAAGATATTATCTCAAACTAGGTCTGGAAAAGCCAAATTAAAAGAAGGGCAATCACATAGAAAAGAACAAGGGATTTATTATACACCTACCTATATTGTAGATTACATTGTTAAGAATACTTTGGGCGAATTATTGAAAAATAGTAAAGTTAAGCTAAAAGTTTTAGACCCAGCTTGTGGCTCTGGTTCATTCTTAATTAAGGCTTTTGATTATTTATATGAAACCTCTAAAAAAGATAAAGGTTTTAGCCAATATAGATTTGATAATCAAGGCTTGTATTCTACAAAAACAGACATACTTAAAAATAATATATATGCCGTAGATTTAGATAATAAAGCAGTAGAAATAGCTAGATTGAACTTACTTTTAAAAGCTGCTGAAAAATTTAGAAAACTTCCTGAAGAGTTAGATTTACACATAAGACGTGGAAATTCTTTAGTTGACGACGAAACTATTGATAAAAATGCTTTTAATTGGAAAGGAGATTTTCAGGAAGGTAATTTCGATGTTATTATCAGTAATCCACCCTATGTTTTTACAAGAGATGTAGAATTTCAAGAACAATTCAAAAATTATGTAACAGAAAACTATCTTAATGCATCTGATTCAATTTCAAAGAGCCATGCAAGACAATCTGGCAAGGTAAATTTATATGCTTTATTTTTAGTTAAAAGTGTTAAATTACTTAAAAATCATGGTTTGTTTGGATTTATTATACCAAATAATATTTTAAGGACTACAACTTACGATATCATAAGAAAGTTTATTTTAGATAATTGTAAGATTTTAAAGATAGTCGATTTAGGTGCAGGAATTTTTGAAGGTGTTACCGCTTCAACAATTATTTTAATTTTAGAAAAAGAGAATGATAAAATAAAAAGAGGCAAGAACAAAGTAACTGTTTATTCAGATATTAATGATTTATCTTATAAAAAAGAGATTGAACAAAGAGAATTTTTAGATAATACCAGTTATGCATTTAATATAACTCTTGATAAAGAAGAAAGAAAAGTTTTTGATAAAATTGAAGAGGACTCGATTTCACTTGGAGAAGAAACAAAATATATAATTGAAGGAATTGTAGGTAGTAGAGAAAAAGATGTAGTAGACTCTCCCATTAATGAGAAATGTAAGAAATTCTTGGTTGGTAAGGATATTGGTAGATACAATATAGAATATAAGGGAAAATATATCATTTATGATAAAAAAAGACTTCATAGAGCAAGACCTGAAGAAGTATTCACCTCAAATAAAATAATTATTCAAAGAATAAGCGGTGGAAATAGACCACTAGTTTGTGTTTTAGACAATCAAAAATATTATACTTTTGCTTCCACTAATCTATTACTTTTGAAAGATAACTCAAAATTTAATTTAGAGTATATAACTGGGTTATTAAATTCTAAATTAGTCAATTATTATTATGCTAATAAGTTTACAAATAAATCAAATTTAACAGTAAATATATCAAGAACTTACTTGGAACAATTACCTATCAAACAAATTTCAGAAACTAATCAACAATATATAACAAAACTTGTAGACAAAATGATTTCTCTAAATAAAGAACTAAATAAGATAGGAAATAAAAATACTTCTGAAACTGCGAAATTAAAACAAGAAATAGAAAAAATAGACCAAGAAATTGATGAATTTGTATACAAAATTTATGGTATAACGAAAGAAGAACAGAAAGTTATAGAAGATAGCTTAAAATAATTATTTCTTTTTTCTCGGTTTATCCCAATAAGCAGATTTGCAGTTAGGGCATAATATAGGATACTCTTTTTTTCTAGGTATCCATTCATGCCCACATCGTTCGCATTTATATCCTTTTACCTTTAAAGTTATTTCTGCCATAGTATTAATGATAGGTTTTGATTTATAAATGTTACTTTTTTAAGTATTACCTTTATAGTTATAACTTTTATACAGAAAGAATTAACGAAAAGTTTATAAACAACTGTTAATAAAATTTAACATATGTTAGAAATA
>ERZ1292623.1651-Hain-H51-01um-R1-1651-length-21040-cov-11_pt2 | contig 12118 bp, 19 predicted proteins | sample MGYA00564398_ERZ1292623 | MGnify/ENA primary metagenome ERZ1292623 (study PRJEB36523, sample SAMEA6512633) | groundwater metagenome | collected 2019-01-07 | study: AquaDiva: Metagenomics assemblies of 32 groundwater samples | reverse complement strand
ATGCCGGGGAGTTGGGCATGACAGCAGCCGACGAGGCGTATGCGAAGCACTTGCTTACGGCCGTGACGGCGCGACAGGCGACGGCGCCGTGTAGCCGTTGTGGACATGAAGCGTTTGATCTTGTCGGCCTCTCCACGATCCCGTTGCCCGCCGTGTTTATGCAGATTCCGGTCCTTGTCGTCGCGTGTGTGCACTGTGGCGCGGTCATTTTTCATGCAACGCAGCGGTTGTGCGGAGACAAAACGAATGGAGGAACAGCATCATGATACTAGGATTTCATCCGCAACCACTTGAGACTTGTGAAATCTGTGAGCATTGTCATGAGCATGTCTGGTATTACCTGAAATTCGTAGAAATTTCTGGTATGCCAGTGGTTTGTCTGCATTGTATTGCGGAGAAGTTTCAACTGCTCGACAAAGGTGTTTCTCAAGAAGCGTTGGCGCATATACCTGAGTCTCAATCGTTTTTTGCCAAGTTTTGGAACGCTTCTTATGGCAGGCTTGAGACAGAGAAAAGCGTCAATGAACTTTTTCGAGGACATCCCTATGGAGCAACAACATCGTAAACAGTCGCTCAGGTGCGGCTGTGGCAGTACCCAATTTTATGGGACGTTTGAGTTAACCTATGCCCCAAGCATCGGGACGGTGCAAGAAAATCCGCGGTATCGCTGTGTCGCCTGTGGGGAGATTTCCGATACGCGGCACATGCTGGTGGCGGTCAGACGACAGCATCTGACGGAGGAACTGGCGAAGATTCAAGAGGAGTTAGACGGCAATGCCACTGGGGAAAGGGGTACGGTTTCGCGTCAAAACCATGAAGGGCAAGAAGATCCGTCTGGCGTTCCGCGGCAACCAAGTCATTGAGGCCAAGAACCTCGCGTCTGGGGCGACCCATACGCCCGCAGAGTTTGCGCGGGACCGGGCACGACGCAAGAAGGGCCGCAGGATACAGACGGCGATGAAGGGTTAAAGCGAAGCCTTGAGGCTCTCGCTGGAGTACCACGGAGGTTTTGATGGCAGAAGAACACGCAGGTACGGCAGCCGCGCAAGCGCTTGATGAGTTTCTCGGTACAGACGACGAGCTGACCGACACTACAGAGGACGCTGGCGAGGCTGGAGCGACCGCAGGCCAGGAGCCGGGCCAGCACGACGGACGGCTTCTTGATCCGGCAACCTTACCGGAAGAGCTAAAACCGCACTGGTCACGGATGACGAAGGCATACAATCAACGGCTTGGCGCGATCAAGGAACGGGAGGCAGGCCTCCGCGACCTGGAAACGAAAGCGGAGTTGGTGGATCGTTTTTACAACGATAAGGCGTATGCCCAACAAGTCATCACGCAGATGGCACAACAGCTCGGGTATCAACTCACGCCTACCGGACAGGCCGGTGGGCAATCGGGGCATGCTGGCACGACCGCGGTGCCAGAGGCGATGTTGAATGCGGCACGGGACGCCTTGGCTGATACGCCAGACCTGGCGTTTTTGGCGCCGTATTTGGCAAAGTTTGGTCAGCAACTCTTAGCCCCCTTGCAACAAGAGCGGCAACAGCAGCATACGCAACAGCAGGCGGCGCAGCAAGAGCAGCAGGCGGCGGAGTTGCAGCAAGCGATGGACGCGCTGGAGCAGGTGGCTCCAGACTGGAGCGAGCATGAGGATGATATGGCCGATCGGGCCACGTGGCTCCGTAAAGCGCTCACGCGCACCGGACCACTGGTGCATCCCCGATATGGGAATGCCATGGAACTCCTCTATCAGCTTGTGACCGGACAAGGGCGGGCGACTGCCGAAGCAGGGCGGCGGATGAGTCGAGTTCTCACGAATCGGACCACCACCGGACAGTCGGCCAGGAATCAAGGGCCAACGGTGCAGGAACAAATTCGTGGAGCAAAGACGCATCAGGACCGCATCGCTATTGCTTTTGAAGATGCCCTGAATCAAATGCGTGGAGGATAACACGTGGCAGCAGTAACGGTTTCAGAAGTCTATGATGCCGTTCTCACTACGACATTGCGGAATATGGCCGCGACATTGCGCGATAATATCACGTATGGCTCGAAGTATGCGCGATATTTGCAGGCGCATGGCCGTATTAAGTCGTGGACTGGTGGGGAACGGATTAAGGTCCCGTTGATGTATGGGCTCAACAGCACCGCAGATATTTACAGTGGGTATGGTATCATCACCACAACGCCTCAGGATGGCATCACGAGTGCCTTCTATCCGCTGTCGCAGATGGCGGTGAGCATCAGTATCAGCGGGCAAGAGGAGCGGCAAAACCGAGGACGGCATGCGTTAATATCGCTCTTTGGGTCGAAAACAGAACAGGCACAAGCCTCGGGGATTCAGCTCATGAACAACTGTCTCGTGATGGGACGGTTGTCCAGTGGGGCCTCAGGCAGTGTGAACCAGTTTGTAGCGCGGGTGGGCAAGACGGATAATAGTGCGGATGGTCCGCTGCCGTTGCCGGCACTCATCGATGCCAACGCCACGCGGTCTGTCGCCATTGGATCGATTAATGGCGCGAACGAACCCTATTGGCGGAATCAGACGCGGACGTTCTCGGGAACGACGTTCCAGTCGTACAAGAACAACAAGGGCCGGATCTACAACGATTGCTCGAAGGGCATCTTTGGCCACCCGGACCTGATTTTGAGTGATCAACTCGTCTGGGAGTTGTACTTCAACTCGCTGAACAGCCAGGAGCGGTACATCGTGGACCGGCAACGGGCGATTGACGTCCTCGGCGGCCCGGATGATGAAGGGCTCATGTTCCGAGGTGCGGTCCATATCTGGGATGAAGTCGTCCCGGATGTAGGCGCAAGCACCGCCACAAACGAGACGGAAACCGGCCTGGGTGATGGTGTGGGAACCTATCTCCAAAGCGGGGCGCATGGGACCGAATATCATCTCAACAGCCAGGCGCTGGAGCTACATGTGGACGATGGGCGGAATTGGGAACCCACGCCGTTTGTCAAACCTGGCAACGGAGATTTCAGGGTTGGACAGTTGCTGTGGATGGGCCAGCATGTGGTCAATAACCGTAGGAAGCTTGGTGTGATGCGTGATATCGATAATAGTATAGCCAGCTAAAAATTCTGTTTTGTAGTATACTCTGAATGGTTTTACAAGTTAACCAGAGGAGTATATTATGGAACGGAATTGGAATCGATTCGGTCCGAAACGCAAGACGTCAGAGACAGACAAACTGGCGGCAGAGATTCGGCAGAAGTATTTGGTGGAACAGAAAACCTTGAGAGCAACAGCGGCGGAATTGGATATGACAGTAGATGCTCTGAATTGGTTTGTCAGGGCGTACGAAATTCCGAAACGAAGCAATCCAAGGAATGCAAAGCCAGAAGAAGTTGCGAGAATTGCGGCTCGGATTGAAGAAGACCATTGGGAAAATGGAAAGACATTGCGTCAAATCTGCCGTGAAATTGGTATTGGATGGCCGAAGATGCAGTGGTATCTGAAGCGATACAATATCTCGCGACGGAGGCGAATAGAGAGCATTGTACATGCAACTGGCGGGCATGGGTATAACTGGAAAGGTGGGAAATTTCTTTACCGTCACCGGAAAACAAATGGTGATCCAGGAAAGCCATATGTTATGTTGTTGAAGCCAGATCATCCCAATGCAAATAAGAGTGGTCGTATCTATGAGCATCGCTATGTGATGGCGGAGCATATAGGCAGGCCGATCAAGGTGGATGAAGTGGTACATCACGTGAATGGCGACACACTAGATAATCGTATTGAAAATCTGGAAGTGCGCCATCGTGGCACACCAGAAGACTATCACCATGGCTATCTGACAGTCTGTCCCAGGTGTGGATATGACTTATACAGATAGAATGTAGAGAGTGTAACAATGGAATTCCAACGCACGAACCGAAGTGATCCAGAGCGCATCTTTGTGATAGTGCGCAACAGCTACAGCACCGCAACCCTCACGAACGGGCAGTGGGCGGGCTGGGATATTGTGACCGACAAAGATGGTGTGAACGTGACAAAAATCAGCGGCGCTATTCGTGCTGCACCGGCTGGCTGTGCAGTCGAGAGTATTCCCTCCGGCAACTTTGGGCTCATTCAGGTCTGGGGGTACAAGTCCGATGCCAGATGTTTAGGCGGCAGCGGCTCGATCACGAGCAAGATTACCCAGGGCGCGCCGCTCAAATTCCCCACGAGCGCATTTGCAGCACGGGCCTTTGCGCGGAATAGTGCGCAACTCAAAAGCATCCATGGAAAATTTCCCTGCGCGGTGGCGATTGAGCCCCTCAACACCGCGGCAATTGCAACACAATTCGCAACATCTGGACAGTATGAAGTCATTGTCAGATGCCTCTAGGCCGATCTGGTGGGGCGCGCACACCGCGGCGACTGCCCGGAATCACGCGCAGAAAGAGCACCGATGACCCTCCGTCAGGAAGCAGAAGCGCTCGCTGATCTGGCGACCCGTTTGCGGGGGCATGATATGCCAGGCCTGCTGTTCTTGTTGCGGGGGCTCGCGGCGACGCTCATCCGTCTGGCGACTGTCGTCGAGAACGACGCGCCTGACGCCGCAGCGCTGCGTCCGCATCTCCAGCGCAATGGTGCGCCGAAAAAACCGCCGAGGAAATATGTCCGCAGATCGATGGGCAATCGAGACGTGTCTGAAACACTTCCAGCTTCCGACTGAGGCGGAAGAGGTCGTTGCAGGAGAGCCGGGACGGCAGTATATGGCCATGCTCTGGCAGGAAGAGGGCTATGCCATGGCCCACGAGAAAGAATGTCCCGTTGTGTCCTTAGACACATGGTGAGTGTACTACGGTTCACCTTGGTTTTCTATGGGGAGGAAGATGTCCATGCGTGAGAAATTGTTGGGGGTTGAGGAGGCATCAGAGATGCTTGGGCGGACCCAGAACGGCATCCGCCGGATGGTCGAGCGGCGTCAACTCCCCTTTAGAAAAAATGGCAAACGGCTGCTGTTTTTAGAGAGTGAGTTGCTGGGTTTCATCGAAGCCCTGCCAGGAGTTTCGCTTGAGGAAATATGTCCGCAGATCGATGGGCAATCGAGACGTGTCTGAAACACTTCCAGCTTCCGACTGAGGCGGAAGAGGTCGTTGCAGGAGAGCCGGGACGGCAGTATATGGCCATGCTCTGGCAGGAAGAGGGCTATGCCATGTATGACAATCCGCTCTATCTCTTGCGGCAGGAATGGTTTCACTGTTATCGATGGCCTTTGGATGCCGTGGCGACGCATTTTTTCGAGGCGCTGCCGTCTGACGCGATTGTGCTCGATTACGGCTGTGGAACCGCGGAAGTCTGTCGGTCTCTCTGGATCGAGAAACAGCATCCTGTTTGTCTGGTCGAACCGTCAGACACGTGTCGCAAGTATTTGCGGGCCAAATATCCGCAGGCGAACGTCCTGATTCTGGACGACCTCCCGATGACGATAGAGGCCGATACCTTTGATGCGCTCATCTGTACCGAAGTGTTCGAACATGTGTTGCACCCGATGGGTCTGCAGATGGAGTTGTGGAATTATCTGCGACCTGGAGGGCAGGCCTTGTTGTCGTGGAGTACGGCCTATCCGCATGCGGGACATCTGGAAGAGAGTGTCAAGCAGTATCCATTGTGGGTGCAATGGTTGCAGACCCATGCGACGTTCCATGACGTCGGTCAATATGTCTGGGTAGAAAAGCCGGAGATCTAGCATGCCTTGTCCACCACTTCTCAGTTCGTTGGGACCACTACGGGCCATCTATCAAGTTCCTCCGAAAGACACGCCCATCCAATGGGATGAATGCGAAGATATCCGGGTAACGGATGATGAAGGTGCGGTGCTCTATAACGGTCCGCGCTATCTCCGGTGTAAGCGGGCGGAGTGCCGTTGTGTCGTGACGCATGGCATGGTGATCGAGGGGGGCTGCTGGTGTGGGAATCGGCGCCTCGAGGCGTGTGCGACGTTAACAGCGGCAGAACGCGGCTTGCTCAAGCGCGGGTATTATCCGCTGGTGGCGTGGGAACAGGAAGCCATTCACCCTCAAGTCCTTGCAGGAAAAACGCTCGGCTGGGGAAAAGACGACTGGAAAGCCCGCCATGCCTAAGCAGAAACTCCTCATTGCGGTTCCTGGCTTTCATGGCATTCAACCCGAAGTGCAAACGCCATTTATGGCGATGATGTATCACTGTGGCCGTGTGCTGAGTCAGGCCTATGATATTGCGCCAGCCATCTTGACGAAGCGCGAACAATTCCGTGCTCGGAACAACCTGGTGGATCAGGCGATAGGCGGCGGGTTTGATTGGTTGCTGATGCTCGACGATGATATGATCGTGCCCTACGATCTGCTGCCGAGACTGCTGACCCATGACAAAGACATCTGTGGGGCGCTCTACTATCAACGCGGCGGGGGCTATCATCCGGTCATCATGGTCAAAGCCAAACAGTCCAATGGCGATTGGGTGGCCCGGTTTATCCGCTACGATCATCCGATGCTCAAGGAGCCTGGGCTGCATAAAGTTGACGTCATTGGTGGGGGCTGCATGTTGTTCAAGGTCGATGTCTTCCGCAAATTGCTGCCGCCGTATTTCTGGTGGGAGTACACGACCGGCACTGACATCGCTATCTGTACCCGTCTGGCAGATGCTGGCTTTGCCATCTACTGTGACACGTCACTCGAACTGGGGCATCTGCGGAGTGATCGGGACGTCATCACCAGTCGCACCGTACCCCTCTCCTTACAAGCAACGGGCGAGGTCAACGAATGTCTCTGGCAGGATGCGGCAGAATATCTGCGGATGCCGGAAGTTGAACTCGAGTCGGCCATGAATCAGGCCAGCATTCCTGAGCAACACCGAGACAAATGGGGCACACGGGCCACCGATCCCGAGCGCCATAACTATTACCGCGAACACGGAAATTGGCATCTGTTCAATTTGCTCTACTTCAATATGCTGGCGCGTGTCCCAGCAAAGGAATGGATGCTCTTGCAAGCTTCGGGGGTGTTGGGAGCCGGGGGGCGCGTCATTGATTATGGCTGTGGCCTTGGGCATCTCACGATCCCGCTCGCCGATCGGGGGCAGCACGTCATTGCGGTGGAACTTGCGGACACGCCCACGGGTGCGTTTGTCCGCTGGCGGCTCGCAAAGCATCATCTCGAACATCACGTGCAGTTGTATGAGTTGGCGGAGGGGGGCGCACCTCTCTTGCCGCTGGAGATCCCCGCAGATGGCGCCTGTTGTATTTCTGTCCTGGAGCATTTGACCGATCCATGGGGCGTCATACAATGGCTGACCGCGCATATCAAGTCTGGTGGCTTTCTCGTGGTGGACTACGCCTGTCACAAGAAGGATGATGAGCCTCAACATTTGGTGCGGTATGATCCGCAGACGTTTGAAGCGGATATGCGGTCGTATGGGTGGACGGTGAGTCCAGAGTATCCCTGGCTTTTCCTGAAAAGGTAACGAGTGGATATTCTCATCGCTCAACATGACGAAGCCCTCGACCTCGACAAGCCCTTCCGCTTCGATCAGGACGATGATCGGTTGGCGGAGCAGTGGTTGGGAGAGACGCATCCCTATCGAACGATCTGTAACGTCATCCGGCGTATTCACGAGACCGCACGGCAACCGACTGTGACGGAGTTGTGCAAAGAAGCCTTGCTCATGGCGAAGGCGATGAACAAGCGGCTTCGCCATTACAAACGCGACTGGGATCGGGGCCTCTGGGTCCCCGAAGGAGACAACTGATGCCACGGTAGCGCCTGACCGTCGGGCCAGGCGAGGATTGAAACAAGGAGACAACTGATGCCTTGGAACCCTGAACAGAACGTCTATACGCTCTACCTCGAACGGCACGGCAAAAAGCTCAAGATTCGCCCGCAAATCCAGGTACGCACTCCCGCAGGAGAGACCTATCTCGAAATGCTGGGCGGCCCCCTGGCCTTTGCCAACATCGAGTTTGACACCTTTGAGGTCATCGATCCACCTGGAACGAGGCGCGGAGCAGAGGCCGGAGAATTGTCCCTCAACAAGGTCGGTATGCAGGGCACTAACTGGAAGCGCACGAACTTATGACGCGTCTGGAGCTGCAAACGCGCATCCTCCGCCAATTGAATGACTCGCCCACGTCGCCGATCTTCTGGTCTGCGGCTGAGGTGCAGGACATGATTCAGGAAGGGCAGGAAATCATGGCGGAGGAGGTGCGCGCCTTACGGAAGACGGCCTATGTCCCAAAACGGGATGGCACACAGCTCTACACGATGCAGACGTTTGCGCCAGATGTCATGGCACCCTATCGTCTCTGGGATATGGACCTCTCCAGGCGTCTGGAGGTCATCACCATGGCCGAGCTGGATGCCGACCGGGAGCGGTGGTTAGAGGTGACTGGGGATCAACCCTTCTGGTGGTATCCAGCCGGCTGGACCTGGTTTGGCGTCTATCCGGCAACGGCCACAGGTGGGGGATGGTTCAGGATGGACTATCTTGCCTGGCCCACAGCCCTGTTGGACGATATGTCAGAGCCGGAATGGCCAGAACCAGACCACGATGGCCTCGTCCTCTATGGCGTGTATCTCGGGTTGCTACAACAGTGGGACATTGTGCGGGCGACCGATCTCTTGACGCAGGTCGTTGCCCGATGGACCGATAGCCGGGCGCGGGATGGCATCCGGCGCTTACAGGCATCCCTGTGGCAGCGAGAGGGAAATTGAAAAAGCCATATGCCAACCGTCAGCGCTGACCTCGATCTCTGTCAACGTTTTCTCCGGGATTCCGGAACGATTTGGAACCGGACGGAGCTGCTGGAGTTTTACCAGGATGCCCTCCGGCAACTCTGCGCACGCTCGCAAGCGGCCAGGCGTTTCGTGTGCCTGCCGGTGCCACCCCGCTGGACCATGAGTGGGACGTACGCCTGGGAACAGCATCATGCGCTTGGGGGATCGTTCCGCAAGCTCACGTACTCCTATCGCTCGACAACGCGGGAGACCACCGCATTATGGGCGATCGAGTCTGCCGAAGGACTGACGCCCACTGCGGCCTTTCCTGGCGTCACGCAGCTCTGGGAAATCTCGCATACGACGCTGGATGTTGCCCGCCACTATCGCTTTGCTCTCCCCAGAAACCACGAGCGCATTGCCGGACTGTGGTGGGATCATAAACGGCTCTGGCCCGTGACGGTGCGGGAGCTGGATGCCTACGATACGGCGTGGTATCGGCAGAGCGGAGAGCCCTACTTCTGGACGCCTGGCCTTGGGGAAAGCCGCAGTGTCGAGATTTATGAGGTGGAAACCACCTATCAGCAAGCCTATGCCCAAACGGATCTTCTCGGTCTTCCTCGGTATATCACGGGTGCCCGCACATATACGCAGACATACGAGGCCGGACAGCAGTGGCGGTTTGCGTATACGAGCCCGGGAGAATTAGCGGATGGTTTGGAGAGTACAGGGTTGCGGATCACCCGTGATGCGGTCTCTGGACGCCAGGTGCTCTACATCTGGGAGGAGGAGATGGCCGCAGGCGCCACGACGTTCACCGCGGCCAGTCGAGTGGGGACGTATGCGTTTGAAGCGCTGCATAGTGCGGCAACGGTCACCGATTTGCCGACCGGGACGGTGCGGAGTGCCTCGTCTCCAGATCGGCAGTACGTCACGACAGAGCCGTGGGCGGCTAGTGTAGGCACGGTGCGAGCCTGGCAATCAAGCGAACTGGCCTTGCTCGTCTGGGAGAGTGTCATCCCGGACAAACCGGCGATCACGGAAACCGAGGTCCCAGAGATCTTGCCAGGTCCGCTGCAAAAGTACCTGCGATACTATGTGCTGTTCATGGCGTTTAATCGCCAGGGCGAAGGCTATAACGGGAATCTCGCGGCGCACTATGAGCAACGCTGGCTTCGGGGCGTACGACTGTTGAAGCGGCTCGGGGATATTACCTGGATGGACCAAAAGTTTCAACGGCAGCCAGTGGCCCGGACGGCTCGGCGTATTCCGGCTCCACAATTGCCGAGTGACTTTCCAAGGGTGAGAGGGTGATAAACGCGAGCATTGTGGGCGGAAAAGATTGGGAAGATCTTCCTGGAACCCATACCACGCATGGGTGGATCTTGCGTCGTAACAATCTCCGGTATCGTGATGGATATGAATATGGCGTGTATTATTGTTACAAAGCGCAATCATTGTGGACAGCAGAGAAAGTCTCTTCCCAGATAGAAGCACAGGCTATTCTCGCCAGTTGGGAAAGAGTGGGTCGGACACTCCAACATCGTCAACGAGTACATCATCGCCATGCCCATTCCTGTTCCGGTTAAAACATACCAGCGCGAAGCGGTCGGCGGCTTTCTTGGCGTCAATTTACGCCGTGACACATTAAGCTTGGCCGATGGCGATGTGGCACGGGCGATCAATGCGGATCTCCATCGCACCCCTGGCGTGCTTCGCCTGCGTCAGGGCCGGACGCGGGAATTTCAAACGGCCCTGGCGGCGGCGATTCGCACCCTGGCCGTGCAGAATACCAGACGATATCAACTGGCCGGAACAGTCCTCTACCGAGCGCAGACGAGCATCCTCACTGGCCTGCACGCCGATCTGCTCACGACCATTGTGCCCTTTCGGCCGCTTAACGATACGACGACCTGGTCATTCATCGCGGACCGGGCGCTGATGCGCAAAGATGATGGCACGAACGTGCGCACCTGGGGGATTGCAGCCCCAACGGCTGCCCCGACCTTTGCAGCCGGTGGGGCGGGCTCGCTGACGGGGGCCTATACGGTCCGCTTCACCTATGTCCGCCTCGATGGGACGGCAATCGCGCATGAGAGTAATCCCTCGCCCACCAGTGCCTCCGTGACGCTCGCAAGTCAAGTCGGGAGTATTTCCGGGATGACCGCAAGCGCTGACGCCCAGGTGACGCATAAGCGCATCTATCGGACGCTGGCGGGCGGAGCGAGTTGGTTATTTGACCAACAAATCACCAACGCCACGACCACCGCAACGACGAGTATTGCAGACGGATCGCTCGGGGCAGCCATCGAACTTGATAATGATCTGCCACCGAATGCGCCCTGGGCGTTTGCGTTCCAGGAGCATATGTTCCTGCTGCGTGATCCGACCAATCCGCATTATCTCCGCTATTCAAAGCGTTTTCGGCCCGAATCATTTCCGACTGCCAACTTTCTGGAAATCGGCAACCCGGCCGATCCGTTGCAATCGGGCGTGGCCTTGTCTGGCTTTGCCGGGGTGTTGAGTCGCCTGACGAAGTATCGGATCTTTGGCAATAGTACGAGCGGCTTTGTAGCGCTCGAGGCGCTGTCGAGCCGAGGAACGCCGGCGCCCCAGGCGATTACGGTGACCTCCCGCGGGGCCGTATTCGTGGCGCGTGATGGCCTCTTCCTCACCAACTTTCTCGAGCCGGACCAGGAGTTGACGACCACGATTCAAAGTCTCTTCTATGGCGAGACCATCAACGAGATGCCGCCGATAAACTGGACACAAACCGCCGCCATGAGTGTGGCCGAGTTTAAGCGGCGGCTCTACTTCGGCTATTCGACGGGCGCCGAACGGATGCTGGCGGTCTATAGTCAGGATACGGGACGGTGGTATTTCTATCAACAGCATCCAGTCCAGACACTCTTTGTAGATGAAGTGGCTGACCAGTTGCTGATGGGCGGAGAAGATGGCCTCACCTGGGTCCTGGAAAATACGGCAGCCGATGATGGCAGCGCGATTGCCTTGACGGCAGATTTCCCGGAGCGGGCCGTCGGGAATCCGTGGGTCAAGAAGTTGTTTGGGTATCTACGGCTCGATACGGAAGGTGGCACCGTCAATGCCGATCTCTATATTGACGGCGTCTTCGTGCGGACTTACACTTCGACAGGCACGAGGCGGCGACTCTTACAACGCGTGCCACAAGTGATGGGCCAGACGTGGCAAGTGCGCAATGTGCGGTATACAGGGACGGAAGAGGTCAAGATTCATGGGGCGGAGATACTCGCGCTCCCGTTGGAGGAGGCGTGATGGTTGCCAATACCTCGCTTGGTCCACTCCAGATTCAAAGCCTGGATCTTTCCAGTATGAATCTCGCTTTTATGGAGTTGCAGAATCGCATCGATGTCCTCCGAGGATTGCGTGGCCGATCGCTCGT
>ERZ1292623.4058-Hain-H51-01um-R1-4058-length-12121-cov-4_pt1 | contig 12121 bp, 14 predicted proteins | sample MGYA00564398_ERZ1292623 | MGnify/ENA primary metagenome ERZ1292623 (study PRJEB36523, sample SAMEA6512633) | groundwater metagenome | collected 2019-01-07 | study: AquaDiva: Metagenomics assemblies of 32 groundwater samples | reverse complement strand
TTTGCTCGGTGCAAAGACAATGGAAAACAAAGTCAAAGCCGGTTCCCAATTAGAATCAGCTCTCAAATCAATTTTTGCGATAGCTGAAAATTATCCTGACTTAAAAGCAAACACAAATTTTTTACAGATGCAACAGGAGCTGTCAGCAATAGAAGACAGGATTGCATATTCTCGTCAATTTTACAATGATGCAATTTTATCATACAACAACACTTGCACGACCTTCCCCGGAACATTCTTCGCAAAAATTTACAACCGTCAGTCAAAGCAATTCCTTAAAATCGCAGCCGAAGAGCGCGCAGTTCCTAAAATTAGATTCTAAAAATTTAAATATCCCCAATTTATATTATAAATATGAAAAAAGAGATAATCACTCCAATATTATTATTATTATTATTTGTAGCTGCATCTTTGTCTTTTGTCATAGCTGCCGGTTCATCTTCAGGTGGTTCGTCATCTGGTGGCTCTTCAAATAATAACGATGAACCATCAACAACACCTGCAACACCTCCGCCTCCAACAATAACAACTTGCGAAAATTTTAACACAGTGCGCGAGCGCGTAAGCTGTCGGTTTCAAAACAGCGTAGTCGCGCGTGCAGAATCAGCAACGGTAATAGAAGAAGCATGCAGAGGCCATGCTCGCCAGGCAGCATGCACAGCACTTTATCGTCGCTCATCAGAATGCTATGATGTAAGCAGTCCGCGTGAGAAAAAGCGCTGCTTCCTTGAAAAATCAGGCATAAATATTAATGCCGGAGGAACATTCCGCGCAGCTCCAGATACGCAAAAAAGAGAATATGTCGTCCTTTTGCTATATGAATTACAGGAACGTATAGAAAGTATGGAAGAACGGGGTGCACTCTCTGCAGATCAAGCAGCACACCTCGTAACAAAAATAGTAGAAATAAAAAAATTAATTCTTGAAGACAAGCCTCGCTCAGAAATAGTCCCTAAAATCCAGCAATTTAAAACAGATTACCGTGCAACAACAGGAAGGGGGTCACAGCCAGAAAATTATAACTGTGAAGCTAATAGCGATTGTGAGTTAAGGACTTACAATTATTGCTGTGGTACGGCGCTAGACGGAATAAATAGATGCTACTCTAAACAAGAACCAGAGCAGCAGACACCGTCCTGTGATAGTAATACGGTCTGCCCCATATTACCCCCTGCCCCAACAAGTTGCGAGTGCATATATTCAGCTTGCACAGGAGTAGCACAATGAAATCAATTGTTTGGACAATCGTAGCACTAGTAATCTTCGGAGGAATCGCCTGGTTTTTTTTATCTGATAATTCAGAAAGTGACACACAACAAACAGATTCAAGCGATGATGTCAACGTAGACGAGTTATCAGTAGAAGGTAGGGTGTTGGAAACAGATGACAATGTTTTTAGCGAAATAGACGACGCAGTAAACGATTTGGAATAAACCTTTAATTTAAATAACCTTTTTGATATATTAATTCATGGCAGAGCGAATATCTTTTCACGACGAAATCCGCAGGAACAAGCTGAAGTCAATAGTTCTTTTGATGCTCATAATTGTAATATTTATAGCAATTGGTTTCGTGCTTACTTTTGTTTTTGACCCATCATATTTCTTTTTTATAATGATTTTATCAATCATCATTTCATTAAGCTACACACTAATCAGCTATTACAACGCAGACAAAATAGCTCTTGCGTCAGTAAAAGCAAAACCAGCTTCTCCAACACAACATAGGCAATTATTTCAAGCAGTTGAGAACATGTCTTTGGCGTCAGGTCTGCCTATGCCAAAAATATATGTGATGCATTCGCCGCAAATAAACGCATTTGCGTCCGGAAGAGACCCGCAGCATGCAGTGATATGCGTTACCGATGGCACTCTCGTAAAATTAGACAAGCAGGAATTGGAAGGAGTCGTCGCTCACGAAATGTCGCACATAGCCAACTACGACATCCGTTTCATGACTTTCACAACAGTAGCCATAGGTATGATTTCAATAATTGCAGAATTATTTTTGAGAAGTCTGTGGTTCTCAAATTCAGGAGATAATCGAGACGGCCGCGTAAAAATATTTCTCATAATTTTAGGCATCGTTCTATCAATTCTCGCGCCAATAGTCGCTAATTTAGTGGCGTTGGCAATATCAAGAAGAAGAGAATTCACTGCAGACGCGACAGGAGTCAAATTCACAAGATATCCAAAAGGCTTAGCCGACGCCCTAAAAAAAATAAAGCATGAGCATCTCGCCCAAAATGACAAGCACCACTTTCCCAAAGCAGTGGCGCCATTATTTATCTCAGATCCATTTAAAAAGAAAATAAGAAATATTTTCTTAACTCACCCAGATATCGACGAGAGAATCGCAAAACTCGAGAGAATGTAAGTAAAAAGTTCTTTTAATTAATAACACCAAAGCACCACAAAATTTATAAACAAAAACCACATAAATAACTAATGGATGAAGAGTTCCTCAATGCAGTAAGTAATGTAATATGGAATTCTATTAAGATTAGCACTTGCTAAGTGCAGCTACTTCTAAACATTTCTTGTCATAAAATGAGCGGCACTATACAAATCCCAGCTAATGAAATTCTAAGAAAATATATAGACAGTCAAACCTGCGTCCTCGCAATTAGAAGAGCCGAACTGCCTCCAATCTTAAAAGCAGAAGTCGAGCAATTCATCGAGCGAAACGTCCTGCCGGACTGCGGCCGCGTCCCACCAAATTGCCTCAAAGCATTCATGGTTTGGACAGCGCAAAAAATGGGACTGACAAGGCTCGTGCCCTATATAAAAGGATTATTCAAATCAGATGTCGGCTTCAAAGGATATTTCTTAGACAGTGGAAAATTGTTCCATGTTAATGCGCTCAATAACCAGCGGCAGCTTCCCTAAATTGCCAATTATATAGTCTGGCTTTTCTTTCACAATATCTGTATGCTTAGACCAAGACGATTTATTTGACACAATAACACTATAGCATCCAACATCCCGCGCAATCCGCACATCAATTGCTTTGTCCGCCACATAAACTACTTCATTCGGCGAAACACGATATTTCCTGCACAACAACCTGATCGCATTAACTTTATTAGTAAACCTATCAGAGCCATGAATCTCATCAAAAAAATCAGCGCGCAAATATCCTAAAGTTTTCTCAATGAACGGCGTTATGTTATTGGAAACTATAATTTTTTTTAAGGGTATACTTTTTACATATTTTAGTCCTCTGCAAGGTTTAATCTTCTCATATTCAGCTAAAAAATCATTGTGCATGGAAGCGCTTACGCTACGCACAAAATCCTTACGCATGCCTGAAGCAGAAACAAAATCAATAAGAGGCGCGTTCCCAAAAGATATAATCAAATTTTTAGTCATTGAAATATTAAATTTAGCAAGATGCTTTGAAACAATGCGAAGCAGCAACTCTTTGGTGTCGGCAAGCGTGCCGTCAAAGTCAAAAACAATTAACCTAATTCCGGGCCTCTCGCGCAGAGAGAACATTCTTTTGAAAAAGTAGCTCATTCACTTATTGCGCGCGGTGAATCGGCGCAGGAATTCTTCGCTTTTAGTTCTGTCAATAACTCTAGTGATTTCCCACAAGCTCGGTGACGTTGCGGATTTTTCCAACTTCACATTCCCGGAGACTTTGGATTTAACAGCCTCCGTCAATAAGGTCTTCATAGTTGCATTCTGTGCAATGCGTTTCGCGGCGCTTATTACATTGCCAACACTAGTAAAATGGAAAACGCCATTTTCTATCTCGCTAATAATATCTCCTTCATGGATTCCAATTCCAAAATTAATCTTATTCTGGTAAAGCTTGTTATGTTCAGCTAGCAAAGATTCTATTCTCTTGGCAGTCTGTACGGCAAGCACAGCATTTTCATTACTTTTTGTAAGTCTCGGTGAGAACAAAATTATTTTGAAATCTCCGTCAATATAAATCTTGGCATTAGCTTCTTGTGCAAGCGACAATGAACTGTTAATTGCTTGTCCGGCATAGGCTGAATTCCCAGCCATATTTGCGCGCAAAGCAATAACAACAGCGCGCTCTCGCGCTCCTGTCTGAGTATCAGCAAATATTCTACTTGATGTTGGCGGCGTTGAGCGTGAAAGCCCTATCAGCGTCGAGGAAGAGCTGCTCCAGTTCTGTCTGGTTTCAGAAGGCTCGCTTACAGTCATAGCTGGTTTGTCTAAACCAACTTTTTTAACAGGCAGCTCAACATTCTTGCTCGCTCCCAAAGGTGCAGACGGTGGCCGGTGCTGTAATCTTAATTTGACTTGCACCAGCACAACTATCAGCACAAACAAAATAGCAGCAATCCACCATATAATTGGATTTTTTATCGTGTCAAGCAAATCTTCACGCAAATCCGAGACTTTAATTGCATTTCCTGTAAGGAATGTGCTCCCAAGCACTTGCGACTCGCTAGCATCCGCAACAGAAATAGAATAAGTTCCATCAGGCGCCTCCAAATTAAATTTCTTTGTTTCACCAACATCTAAAGAAATCTGCTTTACCTCAACAAAAGAACCGATAGTTACTTCAAGTGGTCCTTTGTATGGAGTATTCCCAATATTAGTCACAATCAGCGTGTCATTTATCAAGCTGGTTTGCAATTTCCGCACTTCAGCAACATAGAATAGTTTGCGTTCAGTGAAATCGTCAAGCGTAACCTCAACAGCCCAATAACCCGGAGTATTGTTCAAAGAAAAAGCCATCTTCTGATTCTCATTTGATTTGACTATTTTTTTAATAAAGGGCAAACCTCGCGGATCAGAGACAAGGATATTTATTTCCTTTAGTATAGGGTCGCCAGCTTGATCGCGCGTAACTATCTGAAAAACAAATTCCTCTTTTCCAGGCTCAATTTCCTCGTCTACAGCGCTTATTTCAATTTCTTTTAATATCTGTTTGACATTAAACTCGTCAGAAAAACCTCCTGTGTTCATCACATTTCCTGAAGAACTAGTGTCATGAACCTCAACCGTAATATTGTGTTTCCCAGATTTTGAGTTTTCTGGAATTAATGTGCTAATATTAACAATTCCATTGCTGACAGCCGTAGATTTATACAAATTCAACGATGGAACGGAAAGCTCAACAAAGCCATTAAGCGACACTCCGCTTTCTTTTATCGCACTGCCACTCACAGAAATTTTCTTGCCAGGAGCAAGCTCGTCAAATTCAAGCTCAAGTTCTACAATAATAATTTTAGATAAAGCAAACGAGCTGCTGCTCGCTACATCACTGCCAAAGTTAGAAAACAAATAGCAAGACGAGGATAAATTACTCAGGAGGGGATTTGTTAACTGCGTTGTGATTTGCACCGGCTGTTCAACTCCGGGCTGTAAATTGAAAAACTGGTTGAAAATATTTATAGTTAGATTTGCTCCGCATTTTAAGTCAACAATATAATGCCCAGCAGTAGCAGAGCTTGGAATTAAATTTGTTCTTATTGTAAGTTGATCTCCATAATTATATATTTCATTCAGAGGTTCAATGAAAATGCCTGCTGAAGCAAGTGGGAGCAAAACAAATATACCGACGATGAAAATCAACCTCAAACGCATAAAACATACACATCAACATTGTATATAAAGTTTATCGCCATTGACAACAAAAGGTTTATTGCTTATGTCAAGAAGTTTCCTCTAAAACTCCATACTTTAGTATGGAGTAGACTTCTTGAGCATCCAAAAAACAAGCGCCAATCAAACCACACACTTTAGTGTGTGGTGGCGCATTGTTTTTTTGATTTTAGATACAAAACTTCAATTGGTACAAGTTTATTTTTAGCTCTTAATTCTTCAAGGCTTATTCTAGGCCTTGTTGTTTTGCCAAAATGATCCGCGAAATATAATTTACCGTCTTCGCTTTTTCCGAGATACAATAAATTGTGAGTATATCCTGCTTTTTTAACATCTTCTCTGCCATTATATTTGCTTGTAGGATTATATGCTCCCACAATCATTCCGCGCTTTAATTTTCCTTCAGAAACTAAATTATCCAATCTAATTCCATCATCAAGCCTTATTTCATCAACATTGGGAGCATCTCTAATTCTCCAGGCGTCGCTTGTAGGATAGTTCAATCCAAATAAATCTCTTGCAGCAAGTCTAACATACCTTGCGCAGTAGGTGGGAGGGACTTCGGCAGCAGTATAAACAGGTCCACATGGAACATCATCCGAGCCAAGATTATCTCTTTGGATTACTATAGTTTTGCCAGAAATCTGTGATTGTTCTGGTTCTATGATTTCATGAGGGGCATACTTAACGTTAGGTTCAGGAATCTCTTTTTTAGACGTCAAGCCAGATAAAATAGAAGCCTCTAACGCTATTGCCCCTATGATTCCTAGTCTAACCAATAATTTCTTTATTTTATTCATTTTTTATACACCACAAAAACTCAATATTTAAACCTTACTACTAATATAATTAACAAGTAGTAACATTTCAACTATTAACAAATTTAACATGTTTTTCCCTGATTTCAAAGATAATGCGCTCAAGCGAAGGCAAATGCTTAGAAAGTCTAGAGAGAATTTCATCTGCGCGCCTATCAAGTTCTTTCTTCTTCGCTTTTGCGCCGTCAATACCTAATCTGTTAACAGCGTTTTTCTTCCCCTTGTCCTGATGCACCGGCTTGCCAAGTTCCTCTTCTGTCCCCAAAGCGTCAGCAAGATCGTCCCCAGCCTGATATGCTGCTCCAACATATGCAACACCATGGCGCAACGCACGCAAGTCCTTTTCAGTAGCGCGCCCAAGAATTCCTCCAGCTTCAGCAGCCGCGCCAAGCAAAACTCCTGTCTTCATTAAATAAAATCTGTCAACATCATCTATCTTATCTGAGTTCAAGTCAAGCCATTGCCCAAGCACAACACTCATTCCAGTTGCAGAATCAAGATAAGAAATGCGTCTCTTCTGAGAATCAGTCGCGCAACCAGTTGAAATAAGTTGCTGTCCAAGTTTTAGTAAGTAAATACCAGCAAGTCGCGCAGTCTCCGGTCCAAATTTGTTAAAGCACGAAGGTTGTCCTCGTCGAATTGGTGAGCCATCCATTTCATCATCAAAAACCAAGCTCGCCTCATGGGCAAACTGAATAGATGCAGCATATGGAAGAGCCGTATCAATCGGGACTCCATAATCGTGCGCAACAGCAAGAGTAGTAAGTGGTCGTGTTAGCTTCCCAGGATTTGTGCAAGCATGTCTAATTGCTTCACCTACATCATAAGGCACTTCTCTAAGAAGTCCATGAATGTACTGTTCTACTTTATCCCGCGCGGCGCGAAAATCTAACATCTCGGACATAGTAAACTCCTTAAAGTGAACTTATTAAACCTTACTCTTCCATATAATTTATAAAACCCTTTCTCGTATAACAAATATGAAAATACTCCAATTACATTGCGATTACATTAAATTTAAAGCCCTCAAAAAAGCAGTCAAAGACCCCGAAGAGCTGTCAGAGGCAGATAAAAAAGAAAAAGAAGTCAAAGAATGCTTAGTTATCCTAACTTCAATTGAAGAGGGAGACAATCACGAAACAATTGCGCAATTAGTGCAAGCAGTGCAAAAACATGCGAAAGAAGTCAAAACAGAAAATATTGTTTTGTATCCATATGCCCACTTATCCTCGCATCTTGCAAAACCGCAAGTTGCTCTAGAGATGTTAAGAAGTGCAGAAGCTCATCTCAAAAAAATATTTCCTAAAACAATCAGAGCACCATTCGGCTACTACAAAGAGTTTGAGTTCAAGTGTAAAGGCCATCCGTTGGCAGAACTCGCAAAAGAATTCCATGCAGACAAAGATAGTAAAGCACAGTCAGCAGGCGGGAAATTAGTTGAAGAGTCGTATGATCCATCAAAATTGCTCCGAGAAATAAGCAGAACAAAATTAGACACATCAAAATTAAGAGACAACGATCACAGAATTTTAGGGCAACGACTTGATTTATTTAGTTTTAATGAAGTCGCGCCAGGCCAGCCCTTTTTGCATGACTCAGGTTACTTTATTTATAATAGATTGATAGAATTTGTAAGAAGTCTACAAAATAGATTTGGATACAAAGAAGTATCAACACCACAAATTGTAGGCAACCAACTATTCAAAGTATCTGGACATTGGGATCATTATCGTGAAAATATGTTCTTAACAAGCTACGAGGATAGAGATTTTGGCATTAAGCCCATGAGCTGTCCCGGGGGGATGTTGATTTACAAAGCATCTCCTAAGTCTTACAAAGAATTGCCTTTGCGATTGGCAGAATTTGGAGTAGTATATCGTAAAGAGTTATCAGGAGTAATTGCAGGATTATTAAGAGTTATAAAAATAACTCAAGACGACGCCCATATATTCTGCACAAAAGAACAGATTGGTGATGAAATGACAAAAGTTTTAGAATTGGTCAAGATAATTTACAGTACCTTTGGATTTGATTACTCTCTTGAATTATCAACACGACCAGAGAAATTTATGGGAGATATAAAAGATTGGAATTATGCAGAAAAAGTTTTAGAAGAGGCGCTCAACAAATCAAAAATCAAATACCATGTTAATAAAGGAGACGGAGCTTTTTATGGACCAAAAATAGATATTCACATCAAAGACTCTTTGGGAAGAAATTGGCAGTGCGCCACAATTCAATTAGACATGCAAACTCCCAAAAGATTTGAGTTAACCTATATAGGAGAAGACGGGAAAGAGCACACCCCATTTGTAATTCACAGAGCGATTTTGGGTTCTGTTGAAAGGTTCATCGGAGTTTTACTCGAACACCTCAACGGAAATCTCCCGTTATGGCTCTCGCCTCGTCAAGTCCGAGTAGTCTCATTCACAGACCGCAACAATAAAGCAACAGAAAAATTTGTTGAACAATTAAAAAAAGAAATTCCAGAATTAAGAATAGACACAGACACTCGTTCCGACACTGTACAATCTAAAATAAGAGACGCTGAATTGTTAAAAATTAATTACATAATTGTCATTGGAGACAAAGAAGAAAAAACAAAAACAATAGCAGTAAGGCCAAGAGGTGGAAAGCCAAAGTTCGGTATAAAAATTAATAAATTAATTAATGATTTAAAAGAAGAACTGCAATAGTGATAAAAAACATATAATATGAAGATCTCAAAAATCTTGATAGAGGATAAAATAAAAGAGAAGGTGTTGTATAAGCATAATATCGGAGCAGCAGAAATAAATGAAGCTATATTAGTTAATCCATATATTATAAAAACAAAAGATAAAAGATATTTAGCGATAGGTTTTTGTAAAAAAGTGATTACTATTATTTTTGAAATGGTAAAAGATACTGCATTTATTATAACTGCTTACCCTTCATCAGACTCTCAAAGAAAGTTATATAAACTGAAAAGAGGCTAAAATAAGATGGAAGAAGGAGAAGATATATCATTTGAAGAATTAAATGAAATGAAGGAAGAAAATATAGATTTTGATAGCAGTGCAACTACAGTAAACGAAGGTGTTTGTCCTGGTTGTAATGAAAAGTTAGTTAAGGTAGTAGAAAATAGAAACATTTTAGATGGCACTATTACTATTCATATAATAAAACTAAGGTGCCCAAAATGCGGCAAAGAATATTTGGATATGGATCAAGCTGAAAAATATGATTTTGCTCTTACCCTTGAGCAAGCATCTAAAGAACCGTTAGAACTATTATCAAAAAGAATATTAAATAAGAAAGCGTAGTAACAAAATTCGGCGTCAAACTAAAAGAATTCATAAATCAATTGGAAAAAGAACTCACCCGCTAATTTTAAATACGCAAAAAAAGCTCTTTTTTAATGAGAAATTATGATCCGCAAGACGCACGCACTTTAGATGGAATAAAATTTGTAACTCATTCTGGAAGTGTTTATGAAATCCAAAACGGACTTGTTAAAAACGCGCGCCTTGTCATGGACGAACAGCGCAGAGTGATTTATATTGGAAGCCCTCCAGAAAATACAAGCAAAGAAGAAATAACAAGAAGAGCAACGTACACAAATTGCGACGCGCAAAGTAAAATAGAAAAACTAGCGCATGGCGAGAAAAGAGATTTAAGGCAAAGCGATAATTCAGGAATAATTGAAATCTTACTTTATCCAAAAGTCGGCTTGCCTCTGATTATAGGAATGATAATAGAAAAAGATCAGAAATTAACAGCAAGCCAGATAGTTACGTCAAAAATAGCAGCAATACTGAATGAGTGATTAATGCAGCTCCCAGCCAGAATCGGCGCTTTCAAGTCTAATTCTATATCTTTCAGCAGGATTATTATCAGTTATTCTTGTGAAAATTAAGAATTTATCTCCATTATAATACATTCTACCCAAACTAATAAATTTTCTTGCATTCTTTTTCATTTCCGAAATATCCCCGCTATAATCCAAAGGCATCACCGCTAGAGCAATCTCTCGAATTGACTTAACTGTTTCTCGCCCGCACAATCCTAAAAGATTTCTCTTTATTCTTTTTCTTTCTTTAGTGCTTGAAATGTTCAAAACCATAAAATTATCTCAAATAGGAGATTATAAACTTTATCAAGCTAAATCTTTATATATTCAATAATCAATAACCATCAATAAAAGAGCAAAATGAAAATCGCGCCATACATTCAGAAATTAGAAAACTCTCCGGTTTACAAGAAATTCCGTCAGGAATACATAGACGCGTTTCCTGTAGCAGGATTTTTTGTTCTTGACTATGAGGCAGGCACAAACATCCATCAAATTGATTACTATGTTCCTTCAAAGAAAAAAGTAGCCGCGTTCAATTTGGACGGAAACGTTGAGGTTCGTCTTCTTGACATGATGCACCCCGATAAAAAACCGGAAAAATTAGATGTAAAAACAAAAATTGACCTTGACGCATTGAAAGGAATTCTTGAAGACGAAATGAAAAACCGAAACATAACTGAAAGCGTCAAAAAATGCGTCGCAGTCATTCAAATGATTGACGGCAAAAAGCTGTGGATATTAAACTGCATTCTTTCAGGCATGGAAATCCTAAAAGCCCATATAGAAGACGAATCAAAAACAGTTTTGAAAATGGAGAAAGCAAATATGCTTGATTACATCAAAAAAATTCCAATGCAGCAGCTTGCCACTCAAAAACTTTCAAAGGAAGATTTGCAAAAACAAATAGAGCAGTTAGACAAGCTCAAAGAGCAGCTGAAAAAAGAAGAAGTAAACTTAGAAAAAGCAAACAGTTCTAAAGAAAGTAAAGATATTAAGAAATAATATTGCTTACCAAAATTTAAATATATCAAAAATAAAAATTAATGAAATCCATTATTGCCTACGTCTCAAACCCCACAACTGCTTCGTGTATCCTCGCGGCTCCGCATCTCCCTCGCTGAATCCAAGCTTATCGCGCACAGCAATCACTTTTCGCCGCGCAGAGGCAACATTCTTAGGCAAAGACAAAACCTCAATCTCCAAAAACCATCCAAGCCCTTTAACATAATTTAATTCAATATTAACTCCGTCGCGCGTTTTGTATAGCTCAGTAGTCTTCTCCTTGTGCAGCCATTTTCTAAACCCAAAATCGCGAATTAGTTCAAAAAATCCTTTAATATCTGAAATCTGAAACTGCACTTCTGTTTTAGCATGAACGCCCGAGGAATAGCTTTTTCGTCGCTTGAAATTAACTTCTCTAACTTTTCCTTTGTCGCGTATGCGCAAGCTCTTTTCAGGGTAATTAAAATATTCTAAAGAATAATAGTCATCTTTTTTATTTTCTTTCTTGACAAATTTGGCAATTTTTTTTATGCGCCCGCGTATATCATTTACATTATTTATTTGAATTTTCGTCTCAACTTCAACCCAGCTCATTTAAGGCCCCGTAGTGCACAGTGTCGGATTGTCGATCTGCGTGCACAATATTTTATCTTCTCCGACAAGAGGTATGACAATAACTGATTGCGGAGCTTGTGCAAATCCTGGAATTGATGGCGACGTAAATGTTTCAAGTTCATCAATATTAGTTGCAACTTCAGAAGTAATAAGTGGGTCTCCGCTTGCGAAAGAAAAAACAAACTTAACAGCTTTAACATCACCCTTGCCAACACCTCTTCTAACGCTAACAACAGCACTTTGGCTTACGCTGTCGTAAGCAC
>ERZ1292623.4057-Hain-H51-01um-R1-4057-length-12122-cov-72_pt1 | contig 12122 bp, 9 predicted proteins | sample MGYA00564398_ERZ1292623 | MGnify/ENA primary metagenome ERZ1292623 (study PRJEB36523, sample SAMEA6512633) | groundwater metagenome | collected 2019-01-07 | study: AquaDiva: Metagenomics assemblies of 32 groundwater samples | reverse complement strand
CCAATGATGGCGTGGGATTGGCGAGAGAAGAATTTATTATCGCGGGAGATATCGGGATACACCCGATGGCATTGATAAATTATAATAATCTCAAATCTCAAATCTCCCGTCTGCGCCAAGGCTTTGGCGGGCAGGCAAATCTCAAAAATAAACCTCAAAAATTAAATCTTAAAAAAATAATTAATGAAATAGATAAAAAAACAATCGGTTATAAAGATAAAACCCAATTTTATGTTGATAAACTCGCTTTTGGCATTGCGAAAATCGCCGCGGCTTTTTATCCGAAGCCGGTGATTATCAGATTTTCGGATTTTAAAACAAACGAATATAGAACGCTTATTGGCGGAGAATTATATGAGCCGTCGGAGGAAAATCCAATGATCGGCTGGCGGGGAGCATCGCGTTATTATCATCCGAATTTCGCGGCGGCGTTTATTCTGGAGCTTAAAGCCGTTAAAAAAGTCCGCGAGGAAATGGGGCTGGATAATGTGGAGGTAATGGTGCCGTTTTGCCGGACAACGGAAGAAGGGGAAAAAGTATTGGAGATTATTGATAAATTCGGTTTGCGAAAAAATAAGGCAACCCCTCGACAGGCTCAGGGTGATAAAAACCTAAAGGTTTTTGTTATGTGCGAGATTCCCGCCAATGTCATTTTGGCAGATGAATTTTTGAAAATTTTTGACGGGATGAGCATCGGTTCAAACGATTTGACGCAATTGACGGTTGGCATAGACAGAGACGGCAACGAAATGATCAGAGGAATAACGAATGAAAACGACGAATCGGTGAAAAAATTGATTTCAGACGTAATTAAAAAATGCCGCGCCAAAAAGAAATATATCGGTATTTGCGGTCAGGCGCCGTCGGACATAGAAGGATTTGCCGAATTTTTAGTGGAACAGGGAATTGACAGCATTTCTTTGAATCCGGACACGGTTATTAAAACCACGCAGAAAGTTTCCGGGAAAGAAATGCGAATAAAAAAAAGATAGCATGATGTTTGTTGATGTTCATGCCCATTTGAATTTCCCGGATTACAAAAATGACATTGACGAAGTAATCAGGCGGGCTCAAGAAAAAAACGTTTTGATAATTAACGTCGGCACCGGCCGCGAAAGCTCGCGAAAAGCCGTGGAAACGGCTCATCAATATCCGGAAACGATTTGGGCCGCCGCGGGACATCACCCGACCGAAAAAGAAATTTTCAGCCGAGAATTTTACGAGAAATTAGCCGCTGATATCAAGGTAGTGGCTGTCGGGGAATGCGGCTTGGATTACGCCGTTTTTGTTCGCGAGCGAATCAAGCGATTACAAAAACGAGCATCCGCCGAAGCCGAAAGCAAAAGCGAAGGCGGATTACAACAAGAAATACGAGAAATAAAAAAACAGAAAGAGATTTTTATAAAACACATTGAGCTTGCCGGCGAACTTAAAAAACCGCTGATGATCCATTGCCGCGACGCCTTTGGCGATTTGATCGAGGTTTTAAAATTAAAATCCGGTTTTTTAAGTTCTCCGCCCGGGGTTATTCATTTTTTTACGGGCAATATTAATGACGCCGAAAAGCTTTTAAAAATGGGATTTTATTTTACTTTCGGCGGGCTCATTACCTTTAATCGTTCGCTTGACGAGGTTATTGATTTTCTGCCGATTGATAGAATTCTTCTTGAAACCGATTCGCCGTTTGTCGCGCCGGCGCCTTATCGCGGCAAACGCAACGAACCGGCTTATATAATTGAAACGGCTAAAAAACTGGCGGAATTGAAAAATCTTTCTTTGGAAAAAATCGGCGAGGAAACCACTTTTAACGCCCAAAAACTTTTTGCTTTGTAAGTTAAGAAATACTATAATTTAAGAGTTATATGGCTGAACTTGCCGAATTACATAAAAAAATAGAGCGCGAATTGGCGGTTGGTAAAGAAGAAGACATTGCTATTATTAAATTGGTGGAAGATTTGATGGAATACGGCTATCACAGCCGCGCTTCCGACGTTCATGTTGATCCGGAATTGGACAGGGTGCGCATTCGTTTAAGGGTTGACGGCGTTCTTCAGGACGCTTTTGTTTTCCCCAAAAAAATTCAGCAGGAGATTATTACCCGCATCAAGGTGCTTTCCGGTCTTCGCACCGACGAACATCAGGCGGCCCAGGACGGCCGTTTTCGGGCGGCGGTGGCGGATGTCGGCTATGTTGACGTTCGGGTTTCCATCGCGCCAACCTACGACGGCGAGAACGCCGTAATGAGGATTTTAGCCGAACATTCCAAAATTCTTTCTTTAAACGATTTGGGAATGAATGACAGGGATTTTAAATGCGTGAAAGAAGCCATCAGGAAACCTTACGGCATGATTTTGGCTACCGGTCCGACCGGTTCCGGCAAAACTACGACTCTTTACACGATTATCAAAGAATTAAACACCGACGAGGTTTCCATTATTACGATTGAAGATCCGATTGAGTATTCCATCGGCGGCATCGATCAGATTCAGGTGAATCCTCGAACCGGTTTGACCTTCGCCGCCGGCTTGAGATCGATTCTTCGACAGGATCCGAACATAATCATGGTCGGCGAAATCAGGGACGAAGAAACCGCCGGCATCGCGGTAAACGCCGCGTTGACCGGGCACCTCATGCTTTCCAGTATTCACACCAATAACGCGGCCACCACGCTGCCGCGGCTGATGGACATGAAAATAGAGCCGTTTTTGATCGCTTCAACCGTTAACGTGGCGATCGGCCAGAGATTGGTGAGAAGAATTTGCGAAAATTGCCGCATTAAAAAGAAAATGAGCGAAGCCGAATTTAAAAGTTTGGCGGGATCTTTGCCGCCGAAATTAATCGGCAACCATAAAGAATTTTACGTCGGCAAGGGCTGTTTGAAGTGCAACAACAGCGGTTATTACGGCCGATTGGGAATTTACGAGGTTTTAAGCGTTGACGAAGAAATGCGCCACGCGATTATGCAGAGGGTTAATACCGACGAAATCAGCGCCATTGCCGTTAAGAGCGGCATGACGACGATGTTAGAAGACGGTTTTAAAAAAGCGATTGAGGGCAAAACCACCATTGAAGAAGTTTTGAGAGTGATTCATGAATAAATTAATTAAAAAAATCAACTCTTTTTTTCTGCGGGTTTCAACCCAGAATCAGATTATTTTCGTTAAACATTTGGCGGTGATGGTTAAATCCGGCATGCCGATTCTTAGCAGTCTGATGATGATTCAAAAACAGACCAAATCAAAGTCGCTTTTTAAAATTCTTCAACAGCTTATCATTGACGTTGATAACGGGCAGTTTCTTTCTGCCAGCCTTGATCAATTTAATTCCGTTTTCGGCGACTTATTCATCAATATCATCAGAGTAGGAGAGGCGAGCGGCACATTGGTTGAAAACCTGAATTTTTTAGCCGGAGAATTGGAGAAAAAACAGGAATTGAAGCGCAAAGTCAAAGGCGCTTTGATTTATCCGATCATTGTTTTAACCGCGACGATCGGCATCGTCGGCCTTCTGGTATTTTTCGTTTTTCCGAAAATCTTGCCCCGTTTTCAGGACATGAAATTCCAGTTGCCTTTGACTACGCGGATTTTAATCAACGTTAACAATTTCATTTTGGCAAATTGGCATTTTATTATTCTGGCTGTTTTTGTTTTTGCGATCGCGACCTGGCTTTTATTGAAAATAAAAATAATGAAATATTATTATCATTTTTTTCTGCTCAAGGTTCCGCTTGTCGGCACGATGATCCAAAACGTCAATATGGCCAATTTTACCAGATCGTTCGGCGTTCTTTTGAAAAGCGGAGTGAAAATCGTCGAGTCTTTGAGCATCACCTCCGGCGCCCTTTCCAATTTGGTTTACCGAAAAGAATTGACGAAGGCGGCTGATGAAATTACAAAAGGCGAACAAATTTCCAAATATTTTTTTAAAAAAGAAAAATTTTTTCCGATAATGCTCGCTCAGATGATTGAAGTCGGGGAAAATACCGGCAATTTGAGCGAGACGTTGTTTTATCTGGCGGAATTTTACGAAGCGGAAGTTGACGCGATCACTAAAAATCTTGCCAGCGTTTTGGAGCCGATTCTTTTGCTGATTATGGGAGTGATTGTGGGTTTCGTCGCTCTTTCAATCATTATGCCGATTTACAGCTTAACTCAAAGTTTGTCTTTATGATTAAAAAAGAAAAAAGGCTTTCTTCCGGCTTTACTTTGGTTGAGGCGTTGATAACAACGGCGATTTTCATGATTTTCAGTTCTATTTTTTATCTGGCTTATTCCAATATTTCTTCGGCCTTGGTTAAAAGCCGCCAATATTCAACGGCTGTTTCCGTTTTGGAAAATGAAATCGAGACGATCAGAAAAATGGATTACGCCGATGTCGGCGTAAGCGGCGGTTATCCGGCCGGTAAAATTTCGGCGGAAAAAACCGTTACCGCCGGCAACATTGATTTTATCGTCAGCGCCACCGTTCGGAACATTGACGATGCTTTTGACGGCACCGCCACCACTATTCCGGCCGATACGGCGCCGGCTGATTATAAGATGGCGGAATTAAAAATAAGCTGTTCAAATTGCCCGGCGTTCGGACCGGTGAAGATGACGACTACCGTGGCGCCCAAAAATTTGGAGAGCGTGTCAGACAACGGTTCTCTTTTTGTCAATGTTTTTGACGCCAGCGGACAGCCGGTATTCGGCGCCAACGTCAGCGTCGTCAATAATTCTTTAAATCCGACGATCGTCATCAATGATTTAACCAACAACAGCGGCGTTTTACAATTAGTTGACGTTCCCACCAGCACGTCGGCTTATGAAATCGCCGTTTCCAAAAACGGTTATTCTTCCGCCAGAACTTATGCTTTGGGAGCGCCGGAAAATCCCAATCCGGTAAAACCGCATGCCACGGTCGCCAGCCAGCAAGTTACTTCTATTAGTTTTGCCATAGACAAAGTAAGCGCTGTTAATTTTAAAACAACCGATTCCATGTGCGCGGTCGTACCGAACATTGATTTTCTGCAGCAAGGCGTGAAATTAATCGGCGCCGCGCCCGATATTTTAAAATATTCCGCGTCTTCGACGACAGGCGCTTCCGGAACAAAAACAATCGGCAATCTTGAATGGGACACCTACAATTTTTCCAATCTTGACGGCGCTTATGATTTAAGCGGTTATCTGCCGGCGATGCCGGTTATTCTTAACCCCGATTCTTCGGTTGATTTGCGATGGGTGATGGAATTGAAAAATCCATCCGCTCTTTTACTGACGGTAAAAGACGGAACCGGCCAGCTTGTCAGGGACGCCAGGGCAAGATTGGTCGGCGGCGGCAATGATAAAACTTTATATACCGGACGCCGTTCTTTTTCTCAAACTGACTGGTCCGGCGCTCAATATAGTTCTCAAAGCGGCGGCGTCAGCGACAACAATCCGGCAGGCGGAATAAAGATGGTTGATCTCGGCGCCGGAAAATATTCCACTTCCACCGAAGAGTGGCTGATTTCCTCAACGTTTGATCCGGGAACGTCGAGCACCACTTTTTACGATTTAAGCTGGAACCCGACCGCGCAGCCGTCGCAAACCGGAGCCGACAGCTTGAAATTTCAAATCGCTTCAAACAACGACAACGCCACGTGGAATTTCATCGGACCGGACGGCGCGGCCGGCAGTTTTTATTCTTCCAGCACGGTTTCCGTTCATTCCAGCCACAACAACAGCCGTTATGTTCGTTATAAGGTTTTTATGCGCACGCAGGATGAAAATTTCACGCCGTCTTTGGAAGACATAAAACTTGAATTTTCTTCGGATTGTTTATCGGCCGGACAGGCGTTTTTCAGCGGCTTTGGCAACGGCGTTTACGCGCTTACCGTTGAAAAAAGCGGCTATCAATCTTTTAGCGACCCCGCCGTTTCGATTTCCGAAAATTGGCGGGAATATGAAGCGATTTTGACAAGCCAATAATTTTTTATGTCGATTAAGCCAAAAATTGTTTTTATCTTAACTTTGTTTCTTTCGGCGATCAGCGCCGGAGTTTTTGGGCACGGCAACAGTTTTTTTGAATTCGCTTCCAACGCCGTTTCCAAGTCAATAACCGTTTCCAAGGTTGAAACGCCTTATCAATTTTTTAAGCCGTATAACGATTTTATCGGCGGGTTTGACGTTTGGATAGCGAATCAAGGGGCGGTTGGCTCCGCTTCATTCGGTTTGCGCGATCAAAACGATAATTTGTTAGCGGCCAAAACCGTTTCAATTCCTTATGTCGGCAAAATTTGGGGCGGTACAGTGTTTCACGTTGATTTTAATGAGCCGGTCAATGTTTCCAGTACGGCTATGTATAAGATAAAAATATTGAGTTCGGCGCCTGAGTTGGAGTTTTATTACGTTAGTTTGACGCAGCTGCTTTTACATAATACCGACCGGTATTTTTTCGCCGATGCCGCCGGGCCGGCCCGTTTGGGATCAGCCGACCAGAATTTCGCTTTTAAATTCGCGCTTTACGAAGGAAACGACAATTTGGCGCCGATTGTATCTGGCGCGAGCACTTCAATCGTTTCTTTATATGAAGCAAAAATCGTTTTTAACGCCAATGAGCCGGTTGATTATAAAATAATATTTTCCATTGACGGAGAAAATGGCCAAGCTGTTGATTTCAGCGGCAATTACCGGCTTTGTCCGGAAGGCGTTGCTGTTTGCTCCGTCGGTTTAAGCGTAAAGCCGGATAAAACTTATAATTATCAGTTAATTGTAAAAGACGAATGGGGAAACGAAGCTCAACTTTCCGGTTTTTTTGAAACAATGAAAAGCGGTTCGTCTCCGGAATCTCCGGCGACTTCTTCGCCGCCTTTGCCCGAAGAGCCGCCTGTTGTCGGTGATACGGCTCCGCCTGCAATTTCCAACAGCCGCTTGATTAATTTGTTTTATAATTCGGCAAAAATCGCCTGGCAAACCGACGAAGCGGCCAACTCCGATTTAACGATTTGGAGCGCCGGTTCGCAGAAAATCGTTAATGTCGTTGACAACACTTTAGAGCTGGAACATGTTTTGGAAACCGGCAATGTTTTAAAGCCCAATACTCAATATTCCGCCGCGCTATCTTCCGCTGATTTGTCTGGTGATACCGGAACCCAGACAATCGTTTTTACCACGCCTAAAGAAGAAGTTGCGGCGCCAAGCGACAACAAAGATATTGTTTTAAAATCACCGGAATCCGGAGGAAATAACCAAGAAATTTCACCTTCTCCGGTAATCGGCAATTCTTTTTTAATCGTTCAATTTCTGGAAGGCGATAAAGCTGGTAACGCGATTATATCGTGGCTGGCGCCTGCCGGCGGCGAGCCGACCGATGGTTATCGGATTGACATTTTTGACGAAAACAAAGAATTAAAACAACAAATTTTCGTTTCGGCCGGCACCCATGAAATAAAAGTTAATTTGGATCCGGGGAAATACACGGTGATCGTTTACGCGAACAACGGCGGTTTTTTTGAAAAAGTGGCCGAGGAATTGGTGGTTACCATCAGCGAAAAACAGCCGTTTTTGGGCGCATTTTTAAGCCAATCAAGATATTTTTTTCTTATTTTTATGGCGATAGCCGTGATTGTCGTTTTGGCGGCGCTAAAATTAATAAAGAGAAAAAGCAGCGCCGGCTTCACTTTTATTGAGGTAATGGTCAGTTCCGCCATTTTGGCTTTGGTTGTTTTGGGAATCACCCTGTTTTCCCAAGATATTTTTAGATTCGGCAGTTTCTTTTCGGACAGCTTAAAAACGCAACAAGAGATCCAGCAAACTTTTCAGTCGCTGGTTACGGAAATTCGTTCCATGGGGCCTTCCAGCATAGGCAGTTATTCAATAGCCGAAGCAACCACTTCCACATTGGTTTTTTACAGCGACATTGACAGAGACGGCCTTTTTGAAAGAATAAGATATTTTCTTGACGGCAGCGCGTTAAAAAGGGGAGTGGTGAAGCCGACCGGCAATCCTTTTGTTTATAATTTAAGCGGAGAAGCGGTAAGTGAAGCGATTCACGGTGTTGTCGCCACGTCTTCCGGAATTTTTTCGTATTACGGCGCCGGTTATACGGGAAACGAGCCGGCCATGAGTTTCCCTGTCGCTATTTCCGATATAAGATTAATTAAGGCGGAAGTAAGCGCCAAAGGAAACGCTAAAAGTCCGACTGAAAAATTTTTCATTTTGGCAACGCCGAGAAATTTAAGAAATTGATTTATGAAAGCCAAAGATTTAAAAAAAGAAAACGGTCAGCTTTCGCTTCAAATTTTGATTTTCGGTTCCGTCGCCGTCATTCTTCTTTCGGGATTTTTCGTTTGGGTGGAGGTAAACGTTAAGTCCGCGGTAAGGCAATTAAATCGCTCGACGGCTTTTACAATCGCCGAGGCCGGCATTGAGTATTATCGTTGGCATTTGGCGCACGATTCAGACGATTATCAGGACGGAACGGGCCAGCCCGGTCCTTATACTCACGATTATTACGATAAAGACGGCAATCTTATCGGACAATTTATTTTGGAAATCACGCCGCCGCCGATCGGCTCTTCGGTGGTTAACATCAAATCAACCGGAAAAATCGTTAAAGATTCAAGCGTTGAAAAAGTGATTAAAGTTAAAATGGCGATTCCGTCGTTTGCTAAATACGCCGCAGTCGTCAATACCGATGTTCGGTTTGGCGCCGGCACGGAAGTATTCGGAGAAATTCATTCCAACGGCGGCGTTCGTTTCGACGGTGTGGCGCATAACTTGGTGACAAGCGCTTTGAGTTCTTACGACGATCCCGACCATACCGGCGGAAATGAATTCGGCGTTCATACTCATATCTCGCCGGTTGACCCTCTGCCTCCGGCCAGCGTGCCGAACAGAGCCGATATTTTTGAGGTTGGCCGGAGCTTTCCGGTGCCGGCGGTGGACTTCGCCGGCATTACCCAGGCGCTTTCTCAGATTAAAAGCGACGCCCAGACAAGCGGTTTTTATTTCTCCAGCTCCACCGTTTACGGCTATCATATTGTTTTAAAAACCGACGACACTTTCGATCTCTACAGGGTAAACACGCTTATCGCCTCTCCCAGTCCGGCTTATTGTATAAACTGGGCAGGTGAACAACGTTGGGGGATCTGGAGCATAAATACCCAGACTCTCGTCGGCAATTACGCTTTTCCGGCCAACGGTTTGATTTTTCTTGAAGACAATGTGTGGATTAACGGACAAATTAATACGGCTCGATTAACCATCGCCTCCGGACGTTTTCCGGAAAACCAATCCACTTACACCAATATCATTGTCAATAATGATGTTTTATACACAAATTACGACGGCCAAGACGTAATATCTTTAATGGCCCAGGGCGACGTGCTCGTCGGTTTAAGAAGCGAGGATGATTTGCGCGTTGACGCCGCTTTGGTGGCTCAAAACGGGAAAGTGGGAAGAAATTTTTATTATTATCCGTATTGCGGAGCGGAATCTTACAGAACAACCATTACTTTGGACGGCATGATCGCCACCAACCAACGTTACGGTTTTAGATGGGGTTGCGGAGGCGCTTGCTGGAACGGTTACGTCAACCGCAATTTGATTTACGACGCCAATTTGTTATACAGTCCGCCGCCGAGTTTCCCGAAAACATCCGATTCTTATGAAACAATTTATTGGGATGAAAACAAATAAAAGCGGTTTTACTGTTATGGAATTGGTGATTGTTATCGGCGTTCTTGTTATTTTGGGCTCCGCGCTTTTTATTTATGCCAATCCAACGGAGCAGTTTAAAAGAAGCAGAGACGGCAGACGGTTTATCGACATTAACGCCATTTTAACGGCGGTCAACCAGAATATGACGGAAAACCGGGGATATTTATCTTGCGCCGGCGGCGCGACCACCACCGTGCCGACGACAACCGCTCAAATCGGCCGGGCTTCCGGAAATTTCAACTTGGAATCCTGTTTGACGCCTATTTACATTTCAGCCGTTCCTGTTGATCCGAAAATCGGCACCTCCAGCTCAACCGGCTATTATATTTTAAGAAACGCGACAAGCAGCGCCGTTACGATTATCGCCTCCAGCACCGAAGCCACCAGCACCATTTCCGCCACCCGTTAAGTTTTTTGAGGCGGTTGACATTTTTTTATGTTGAGAGTAAAATGACTGAAAATCCACCCACCGGTGGATTTATTGGTAAATAGAAACAATATGTTTGATTTAAAAAATTTAAAAAGGGCAATTGACCAAATTGCCGAAGAAAAAAGCATCAGTTCGGAAAAAATATTGGAAGCCGTGGAATCGGCGATCGCGGCGGCTTATCGGAAAGAATACGGCAAGAAAGGGGAAGCGATCAAAGCGAAGCTGGATTTAAAGACCGGTGATTTGAATTTTTGGCAGTTAAAAACCGTTGTTGACGCAAACAGCGTCAGATTGAAGGAAGAAGGAGAAGAAGAAAAAATTATTGAGAAAAAAGACGGCGAAGAAATTCTGCCTCTTTATAATCCCGATCGCCATATTTTTATCGAAGAAGCGAAAAAAATAAAATCCGGAATTTCCGTCGGCGATGAAATGGAATTTTCTTTGCCGGAACAAAACGAATTCGGCAGAATCGCCAGTCAGGCGGCCAAGCAGGTTATTTTGCAAAAAATCAGAGAAATTGAAAGAGATTCGATTCAAAAAGAATATCAGGGAAAAGAAGGTGAAATCGTCAGCGGAGTGGTCCAAAGAATGGAGCGCGGCAATGTTTATGTTGATCTCGGACGGGCGACCGGCATTCTGTTTTACAACGAAGGCATTCCGGGAGAACATTATCGTATCGGAGAAAGATTGCGTTTTTATCTTTTGGCGGTTCAGGAAGAAACAAGAGTGCCGGGCTTGATTCTTTCGCGTTCTCACCCGAAATTCGTGGAAAAACTTTTTGAACTTGAAGTGCCGGAAATCCACGACGGCTTGGTGGAAGTAAAAGCGATTGCCCGCGAAGCCGGAAGCCGGACAAAAATCGCCGCCGCTTCAAAAACCGAAGGCATTGATCCGGTCGGCTCTCTCGTCGGCCAGCGCGGCACCCGCGTTATGGCGGTCATTAACGAATTGGGAAACGAAAAAATAGACATTATTGAATGGTCGGAAAATCCGGAAAAATTCGTCGGTTCCGCTCTTTCGCCGGCCAAGGTAAAATCGGTGGAAATTCTGCCTCGTCGTGAAGCAATGGTTTTTGTGGCTGAAGATCAGCTGAGTTTGGCTATCGGCAAAGGCGGCCAGAATGTCCGGTTGGCGGCGCGGCTTACCGGCTGGAAAATAGACGTTCGTTCCCAGGCGCGGCCGGACGAGGTTCAGGCCGAAGGCATCGCCGAGGGCATCGCCGAGGGCGCCGTTGAAAAAGAAATTTCCAAAGAAGTTGCGGCTGAAGAAAAAATTTCCGACAACAAAGAAAATGAATAATGTTTTAAATTTGAAAATCGGCGAGAAATCTCCGGAGATATTCAACGCCGTCGTGGAAATCCCCAAGGGCAGTCAGAATAAATATGAGTTTGACGAAAAAACCGGCGTTTTTAAGCTTGACCGGGTTTTGTACTCGCCGACGCATTATCCCACCGATTACGGCTTTATTCCCGAAACCCGTTCGCAAGACGGCGATCATCTGGACGTGTTGATCATTGGCGGATACCCGCTTTTTGTCGGATGTGTTTTGGTAGTCAGGCCGGTGGGAATTTTAAAGATGGTTGACAACGGCGACGAGGATTTTAAAATACTGGGCGTTCAGGCCAAAAATCCGCGATTGGACGCCATTTCCGACATTAAAGACATTGAAGCGTCCAACCCTCATTTATTGAAAGAAATCGCCCATTTTTTTCAGGTTTACAAGGAATTAGAAGGCAAACAAACCCGAATTATCGGCTGGGAAGGGGTTGAAAGAGCGAAAGAAGAAATTATAAAAGCCCGGGATTCTTATCGCGACGAAACTGTGTAGTTTTTTGTTTATTTGGGGAGCAAGAATTGTCAGGGTTGTTTTCGCCGCCGGCTTTATTTTCGAAAAGACGTGGTCTCGCTCGCTCAGCCGCTCGCTCGCTCCTTGGCTCTCGGCCTCGCTCTTCCTCTATTAATAAGTTTTCGTAATTCTTTAATTTTTTGATCAAGCGATTTTTTTGACGTCG
>ERZ1292623.4056-Hain-H51-01um-R1-4056-length-12123-cov-9_pt1 | contig 12123 bp, 8 predicted proteins | sample MGYA00564398_ERZ1292623 | MGnify/ENA primary metagenome ERZ1292623 (study PRJEB36523, sample SAMEA6512633) | groundwater metagenome | collected 2019-01-07 | study: AquaDiva: Metagenomics assemblies of 32 groundwater samples | reverse complement strand
GGCAGCACGGCCGCCAGTAGCACCGGGTGGTACGGCATCGGCACATCCTCGACCGCCAGCCGGTCCACGGGCGCATCCAGATGCCAGAACACCTCCTTCGCTACCGTGGCTGCGATCTCCGCGCCGAACCCAGCTGTGAGATTGTCTTCGTGCACGATCAAGCATCGCCCGGTCCGGATCACGGAGTTGAGCACGTGGCTGCGATCCCACGGCGCGATGGTGCGCAAGTCGATGACCTCGGCGCGGGACCCGAAGCGATCGGCCGCCGGCAACACGCGGTGGACCATTGCACCCCAAGTCACCACCGTGATGTCTGAGCCCTGGCGCAGCGTCGCGGCCTGCCCAAAGGGAAGTACGTAGTCGTCCCCCGGATATCTCGCGCTGCCGTCGCTGGTCATGAGCAGCGACCGATGCTCGAAGAAGATCGTCGGATTTCGGCTTCGCATCGCGGCGCGCAACAGGCCTACGGCATCCGCCGAGTTGGAGGGGTAGGCGAGCTGCCAGCCGTACGCGTGCGCCCACTGCACTTCGCCGCTGAGCGAGTGCCACGGATCACCCACGTCCTTGCCGAAGCCGCCCGGCATGCGCACGACGATCGGCGCCGCAAACCGGTTGGCCGTGCGCCAGCGCATGCTGCCGCAGTTGTTGAGCTGCTCGTGCGCCGGATCCGCGTATTTCCGGAACTGGATCTCAGCCACGGGCATCAGTCCGGAAATCGCCATGCCCACCGCGCGCCCGACGATGCCTTCCTCGGACAGACTGGTGTCAAAGACGCGTGCGTCACCGAACTCGCGCTGCAGTCCCTCGGTCACGAGGTGGACGCCACCTTTGCGACCCACGTCCTCGCCGAACACGAGGACCCTGGGATTCACCTGGAGTTCGTGCCGCAGTGTGCGACGCACCGCGTCGGCAAAGCGCAGTTGATCGCCGCTCTCGTTCGGGGTCGCGCTGCCACCCAGCCGATCAAGGTCCTCGCGGCTGAGCCCGCCCACAGCTGTGGCATCTCCCGTGATGGGCGCCTCGGCGTACAGAAAGCGCTTCACGCGCGCGGGATCTGGCGCGGCGCGGCCGCGCGCGGCGGCCACGCCGGAATCAACCGCGTCCGCCGCGTCGGCCTCCATCGAGCGCAACTCGTTCGGGGACAGGATTCGCGGCACCAGGAACTGCTTGAGGCGCGGCAGCGGATCGCGTTTCTCATCCGCGGCGATCTCGGCGTCCGTGCGATAGCCCCTCTGGTTGTCCGGACCGGAATGGTTGCTCAGGCGGGGCACGGTGAGACGCACCAGTGCCGGTCCGTCGCCTTCGCGAACGGCATCCACGCACTCCTTGAGCAAGCGCGCGGACTCTTCCGGATCGGTGCCGTCGCCGTCGCGAACCATCAGGTTGCTGAAGGCGCCAAGGTTGCGTGCCACGTTGCCGCCCGGTGTCTGCATGTCGCCGCGCACGGAGATGCCCAGGCCGTTGTCTTCTATATAGAAGAGCATTGGGAGGCGCAGGGTCGTCGCCATCGTGAGCGACGACCAGAAGCCATTGGTAGCGACCGACGCCTCGCCGCCCAGCACCACGGCGATGGCGCCGGTGTACGCCTGGTCGCCGAGAACGTCGCGGTGGTACTGGATCGCCTGCGCCCAGCCGGCGGCTGGTGTGAACTGGGAGCCGACGTCGCCTGACATCGGCAGAACGATGGGCCCGTTCGCGTTCGGAAGATTGCAGACGACGCCGATGTCGCGTCCGTCGCTGAAGCCGCCGGCGCGGCCCAGCGGACTGCCGGCCGCATCCTCGACCGAAAGCCCAACCGCGAGGAGCATCGGACGTGAGCGGTAGTACGCGCTCACCGCGTCCTTCGGGTGAGTGACAAGCGAACCCAGGATGCACTGCGCCACTTCGTGTCCCCGAGCCGAGAACTGGTAGAGGATGAGGTGCTCCTTGGGCACCTTGGTGCGGTTCCGGTTCGTCTCCTCTTCCAGGTCGTCCAAACCGCGCGAGACAAACGCAGTGAACGCGATGCGTCGCCAGTCAAAGCCGGGTTCGGGCTTGGCGCGCCGGGTCTCGGTTTTGCGTAGGGAGGAGGCCATTCGAAGGCGAAACATCTAGGTAGCGTTACTACGACGCAACTCTGCGCCGGGGATTAGTTTGACTAGCGATTGACGGGCGGACCCAAGACCCAAGACCCAATTGGCCAAGGCCGAGTTCATTCTGAGCGCGGTTGAGCAGGGTGTCGCGACGATTACGTTGAATCGCCCCGACGTCCTCAACAGCTTCAACCGCCGGATGGCGGAGGAGCTGCTCGAAGCACTGGCTGTCGCCGGCCGCGATGCCGATATCCGCGCGGTGATGCTCAGCGGGGCGGGCCGGGGGTTCTGCGCCGGTCAGGACCTGAGCGAGGCCACGGCCGGCGTCCGCAACTCGATGGACTTGGGCGAGATCGTGAAGACGCGCTACGTCCCGATCGTTCGCGCCATTCGCGAGATGGAGAAGCCCGTGGTCTGCGCCGTGAACGGTGTGGCCGCAGGCGCCGGCGCCAACCTGGCGCTCACTTGCGACCTGGTGGTGGCTGCCGAGGACGCGTCGTTCATTCAGAGTTTCAGCAAGCTGGGTCTGGTGCCGGACACCGGGGGTACGTTCTTCCTCCCGCGGCTCGTCGGATCAGCGCGGGCGACCGCGCTCATGATGCTCGGCGACAAGCTTTCGGCCACCAAGGCGTTGGAGTGGGGGATGATCTACCAAGTGGTGCCACCCACCGTGCTCGTTGAGAGCGCGATGTCCATCGCGAGACACCTCGCCACCATGCCGACGCGCGGGCTGGCCCTCATCAAGCGCGCGCTAAACGCGTCCATGGGTAATGATCTCAACGCGCAGCTCGATGTCGAGGCCGAAGCGCAAGGACAAGCGGGACGCACCGAGGATTTTGCCGAAGGCGTGAAGGCATTCCTCGAGAAGCGGAAGCCGGTGTACACGGGACGTTGATGCCGCCATCGCTCGACAAGCACACGCGCGTCGGGGTTCTTGGCGCTGGCGCGATGGGGTCAGGAATCGCGCAGGTGGCCGCCCTGGCCGGGCACGACGTGGTCGTGGCCGATTCACATGCGATAGCGATTGAGAAGGCGCACAAATCCGTGCATGCGAACCTGACGCGTGACGTGGAGAAGAAGCGCCTGACCTCCGCGGAAGCGAAGGCGGCGGAAGAACGCATGCGGTTTGTGACGAGCGCCGGGGACGACGTCGGCGCGTTCAGAAATTGCGGCCTGGTGATCGAGGCCATCGTCGAGGACCTCGCGATCAAGCGGCGGGCTTTTGCGGCGATCGACGCCGCGGTCAGCGCCGATTGCGTCCTGGCGTCCAACACTTCGTCCCTGTCTGTCACCGCAATTGCCGCGGGACGCACGAACGTTGGGCGGTTCATCGGCCTGCATTTCTTCAACCCGGCCACGGTGCTCCCGCTCGTCGAGGTCGTGGGCGCGCTGACCAGCGACGCATCCGTTGTGGCGAGCGCCCGCGCGTTGGTGGACACGTGGGGCAAGGTCACCGTGCTCACGGCGGACACGCCCGGCTTCATCGTCAATCGCGTGGCGCGGCCGTATTATGGTGAGTCGCTGCGAATGCTCGAGGAGGGGATTGCCGACGCCGTCACGATCGACTGGGCCATGAAGGAGATCGGTGGATTCAAGATGGGCCCATTCGAACTCATGGACCTGATCGGCAACGATGTGAACTACGCGGTGACGAAAAGCGTATTCGAGGCGCTTGGCTACGATCCGCGCTACCGGCCGTCGGTGATTCAACGTCGCATGGTCGACGCGGGTCGCCTGGGGAAGAAGTCCGGCGCTGGCTACTACGACTATTCGGCGGATGCCGGCAAGCCGATGCCGGCAGCGGATAGCCGAATCGGTCAATTGATCGTGGACCGCGTAGTCGCAATGCTCATCAACGAGGCGGCCGACGCCCTGCTGTTCAAGATCGCTTCGCGTGACGACATCGATCTCGCCATGAAGAGGGGCATGAACTACCCCCGTGGTTTGCTGGCATGGGCCGACGACATTGGCATCAGCGTGGTGCACGACCGTTTGGCGGCCTTGCAGTCCGAGTACGGCGAGGACCGCTACCGCCCCAGCGCGTTGCTCAAGCGTCTGGCGAACGCCGGCGCGAGGTTCTATCCCGCATGAAGCCGACATCCGAAGCCGAAAGCCGAGCGCTGGCCGTTCGTGTCGTGAAGGGCATGCTGGCGAAGGACGAGTTCAGCAAATGGCTCGGTATCGAGGCCGTCGAGATCGCGCCGCGCCGCTCGACGTTGCGCATGACCGTTCGGAAAGAGATGGTGAACGGCTTCGGCGTGGCGCACGGTGGCATCGCATACTCGCTCGCGGACAGCGCCTTGGCGTTCGCCTGCAACACGCACGGTCAGGTGTCGGTGGCGATCGACAACGCCATTTCGTATCCCGCGCCCATCAACGTGGGCGACGTGCTGACGGCCGACGTCACCGATGGCAGCGAGACCCAGCGACTCGGTTTCTATCGCATCACCGTGCGCAACCAGAACGACGTCGTCGTAGCGATCTTCAAGGGCACCGTCTACAACACCAAGCGCGATCATGGCTGAGGCGTATATCTGTGGCGGCGTGCGAACGCCCATCGGCACCATTGGCGGCGCGCTGAGTGACGTGCGTCCGGATGATCTGGCGGCACTTGTCATCGGCGAGCTGCTCACGCGGTATCCCTCGGTGGACGCGTCCAGAATTGCCGACGTCGTGATGGGATGCGCCAATCAGGCGGGAGAGGACAACCGCAACGTGGCGCGTATGGCGCTGCTGCTCGCCGGCCTTCCGGTCACGGTGCCGGGTGAGACGGTGAACCGTCTGTGCGCTTCCGGGCTCGGCGCCGTGGCCTCGGCCGCACGCGCGGCCAAGCTCGGCGACGGCGACGTATTCATCGCCGGCGGCGTGGAGAGCATGACGCGCGCGCCGTACGCGATGACCAAGGCCAGCAAGGCGTGGGCCCGTGACATGGAGATCTTCGACACCAGCCTCGGCTGGCGCTTTGTGAACGAGAAGATGAAGGCGAAGTACGGCACGGACTCCATGGGACTGACCGCCGAGAATGTGGCTGAGAAGTACGGGATCTCGCGGGCGGATCAGGACGCCTTCGCAATGCGGTCGCAGCAGAAGGCGGCTTCGGCACGTTCGGCTGGCCGATTCGCTGACGAGATCGTGGCGGTCGAGGTCGTCCAGAAGAAGGGCGATCCCAAGCTCGTGGATCAGGACGAGTTCCCGCGGCCGGACACGACACTGGAGACGCTGGCCAAGCTCAGGCCCGCGTTCCGCGCAGACGGGAAGGGTTCAGTGACGGCGGGGAACTCGTCCGGCCTGAACGATGGCGCAGCGGTGCTGCTGGTCGCGTCCGATGCCGGCGTGAAGCGCTTCGGGCTCACGCCGATGGCGCGCATCGTCTCGATCGCAGTCGCCGGCGTGGAGCCGCGATTGATGGGCATGGGTCCGGTGCCGGCTTCACAGCTCGCGCTCAAGCGCGCCGGCCTCTCGTTACAGGACATCGACGTCATCGAACTCAACGAGGCGTTCGCGGCGCAAGTGGTCGCGTGTCTGCGCGAACTTGGCCTCAAGGACGACGATGAACGCGTGAACCGGAACGGCGGCGCGATCGCTCTGGGTCACCCGCTGGGCATGTCAGGTGCGCGGCTGGCGCTCACCGCCGCGCTCGAACTCAAGCGCAGCGGCAAGCGTTCGGCCCTGTGCACCATGTGCATCGGCGTCGGCCAGGGCATGGCCATGATCATCGAGCGCAACTGAGGCCGGGCGTCGAGCACATGAGCGACTACAGGCCGATCGGTATTGCCGGGGCGCCCGCGCGGCGGCTCCGCAACTTTGCGCGCGGAGAGTGGGCGGAGAGTGCTGGCGCGGCCGTTGATCTTTTCAACGCGGTGACCGGCGAGCGCATCGGCGACGCATCCAGCGCGGGACTTGACTTCAAGGGCATGGTGGAATTCGCCCGCACCGTCGGTGGTCCGGCCCTTCGCACGATGACGTTTCACGAGCGCGCCCGAATGCTCAAGGCGATGGCGAACTACCTGATGGGTCGCAAGGACGAGTTCCATGCCGTGTCCGCCGCGACCGGAGCGACCAAGGGCGATTCGTGGATCGACATCGAGGGCGGCATCGGCACGTTCTTCGTGTACGCCTCCAAGGGCCGACGCGAATTCCCGGATGAGACGTTCTTCGTGGACGGCGCCACGGAGCCGCTGTCGAAGGGCGGAACGTTCGTCGGCCGACACATCTGTGTGCCGATGGAAGGCGTCGCGGTCCACATCAACGCGTTCAACTTCCCGGTGTGGGGCATGCTGGAGAAGCTGGCGCCTACGTTGCTCGCCGGTGTTCCGGCGATCGTGAAGCCCGCGACCGTGACGTCCTATCTGACCGAGTGTGTTTTCCGGGCGATGATCGAGTCCGCAATCTTCCCGAAGGGCGCGATCCAGCTGGTGTGCGGCAGCGCCGGCGACTTGCTGGATCACCTCGACTTCCAGTGCGCGGTGGCGTTCACCGGATCTGCCGAAACGGGCGCGAAGCTCAAGTCGCACAAGGCCATTCTGACCGGGGGCGTGCGCTTCAACCAAGAAGCTGACTCGCTCAACTTCTCGATGCTGGGCCCGGACGCGACGCCCGGCACCGAGGAATTTGATCTCTTCGTGAAGGAAGTGGCGAAGGAAATGACGGTGAAGGCTGGGCAGAAGTGCACGGCGATTCGCCGCACCTTCGTGCCGGAGTCCATGGTCCAGGACGTGATTGCCGCCGTCTCCAAGCGCCTCGCGACCACGACGGTCGGCGACCCGAGCGTGGATGGCGTGCGCATGGGCCCGCTCGCCAGCCGCACCCAGGTGACCGACGTGCGACGCAATGCGGATCGCATCGGTGCACAGACGGAACGCGTATTCGGTGATCCCGAGCGAGTCGAGGTCGTGGGCGCAGATGCGTTGCGCGGGGCGTTCTTCCCGGCGCTCCTGTACTACTCGGCCAAGCCGCTCGACACGGCGGCGCCGCACGACGTCGAGGCCTTTGGGCCCGTGAATACGGTGATGCCGTACAAGACGGTGGACGAAGCCATCGAGCTGGCCAAGCGCGGCCGTGGATCCCTCGTCGGCTCGGTGTTCACCGCGAACGACACGACCGCGCGCGAGGTCGTGCTTGGCACGGCCGCCTACCACGGGCGGGTGATGTTGGTGAACAGGCACAGCGCCAGGGAATCCACCGGGCACGGTTCGCCAATGCCGCACCTCGTGCATGGCGGACCGGGACGCGCCGGTGGCGGGGAGGAGATGGGTGGCGCGCGCGGCGTGTTGCACTACATGCAGAGAACAGCGGTCCAGGGATCACCGACCACGTTGTCAGCAGTGTTTGGGCAGTACATCCCCGGCGGCGAACGTCACGTCGCGAAGAAGCATCCGTTCCGGATGTTCTTCGACGAGCTGGAGATTGGCGACACGCTGGTCACCGACGCGCGAAAGATCACGGACGAGGACGTCGCGAAGTTCGCCGACCTGAGCGGCGATCATTTCTATGCGCACAAGGATGGCTTGGCGGCGCAGTCCATCTTTGAGCGGAAGGTCGCGCACGGCTACTTCGTGCTGTCGGCGGCCGCCGGCCTGTTCGTGGATCCGGCGCCTGGCCCGGTGCTGGCGAACTACGGACTCGAAAGTCTGCGGTTCACGAAGCCGGTGTTTCCGGGCGACACGATTCGGGCGAAGCTGACAGTCAAGCAGAAGACCGCAAAGGAGAAGCCCGCGGCCGGCTCGGGTCCCGGAGCAGGCATTCCGCAGGGCGTTGTGGCGTGGGACGTTGAGGTGACGAACCAGAGCGAGGAGATCGTGGCCGCGTACACGATCCTGACCCTCGTCCGGCGCCATGGATAGCGACGAGCGCGACTCACTCGCCCAGCTCGAACGTCGCTTGGCGATGCTCGAGGCCGAGGTCCGCGCGCTGAGGTCGGAGAAGCGTGCGTCGGGTGACATGCAGCTTCAACCCAACACGGCTGAGCGTCCAACGCCGCTGCTCAGCTCGACGAGACCCGAGATTCCGCTGACACCGCCGCGGCCGCTGCCGGCGTTTGCGGACCCTGCGGCTGCTCGCCTGCCCAAACGGGACTGGGAGGCGCTCATCGGACGGTACGGCACACTGATCCTGGCGACGGTGACCGCGCTCGCCGCGGTGGGCACGTTCATCGGCTGGGCGATCGCCAACGGATGGTTGGGGCCCGCGCAGCGCATCGTGCTTGGCCTGATGGCCGCCGCGGCGCTGGCGGCATGGGGATTCCGGCTTCGGCGCCGCGAACGCTCTTTCGGCGCCAGTCTCATCGGCATTGCCCTCGCCATCGTACACGTGTGCGCATGGGGCGCCGGTCCGTCGCTCCACCTCGTGCCCACGGCGGTGGCCTTCGCCTTGGCGGCTGTGGCTTCGCTGGCGCTGGAGACCTTCGCACACATCGAGGAAGACGAAGTGCTGTGGAGCGTCGGTTTCTTCGGGGCGGCGCTGGCGCCATTCGTGACGTCCGAAGGCGGAGGCAGCATGCCGCTGCTGGCCACGTACGGGGTCGGCGTGCTCGTCTCCGGTGGTTACGCGCTGGGAAACCGGACGTGGCACATCGCCGGGCGCCTGTTTGTCTTTTCCGCCGCGCTGTACACAGGCGCCCTCATGCTCGGCACAGAGGCGGAACGGGGGCCGCTGCTGGCGATGCTGTTTCCGATTGCGGTCGGGTACCTCGGCGTGTTGCGCTGGAGCGGTGGCTGGCGCCGACGCACGCGGCTTCGCGGGCTGGGGATTCTCGCAGCAGCTGCCAGCGTACGCGCAGGACTGTCCATTGGTCTGCCGATGCAGTCGCTGGTGCTGGCGGAGTCAATTGCGGTTGCCGGAGTGGCGTGGTTGGCGTTGGTCGCTTTCACGTTCGATTCACCAGTGTCTGACGACAGGCCGGGGGCGTCGAGAATCGCCGAAGGCGACCGCCTGGATGCCGGCGGATTGCCACTGGTCTTCACGTTCTCGGCGCTTGTCGCGCTTGGGCCCGGCGCGTGGCCACAGGGAACCGGCGTTGGGCTCGCGGTTGCGGCGGCGCTGCTGTTGGCAACCCACGTTCGCTATCCCGCGAGCGGACTTCGCGACGGCGCCGCGTTTGCCACGACCGCATGTGCGGCGCTGGCGGCTGCATTCATCGCGCTGCCGCATCCGCCGGTGATGTTCGCCGCCATGGCGTTGGTCGGCGCCGCGACGTTCGCCGCGGACCGGTGGCGTCCGAGCGTGTGGTGGACGACAAGTGGGATGGTGGCCATGGCTTGGTCCATGACCGGTGTGCTGGGATTGCTCGGCGAGAGGGAAGTGTACGGCTACACGCCGTTCCTGACGTCGGCATCGGCGGCGTCCGCGGTGATTGTGGCGGCCGTGGCCGCTGCGTGGCGCCTGGCGCGAGACGGTGAGGCCAAGTCGCTGGTGGCCGGCGGCACCATTGCCTGGGCTTTTGTCTGGGTCCACCAGGAAATCGCGTTCGCGGTGAACACCACCGTGTCAACGCTGCTGCGAGTCTCGTATTACGCGGCCACGAGCGTCGTCGCCGTCGCCGTGGGTCGCGCGCGGCGAATGCCCATCCTCCGTCACGTGGGGTTGGGGCTTGCCGTCATCGCGGCGGGGACGGCGCTCTACAGCGCCCGCCACCTGTCGTCGATTGGCGCGCGTATCTTCGCGGACCTCGTCGCGGCGGGGTTCCTGCTAGCCATCGCGTTCTGGTACCGCAAGCCGGGCTCAACGCCTCAGTCCTCAGAACCAACGGGACCTCCAGGGAATCCGGCGTAAGGTGTAGAGAAGGTGAGGCGTCAGAACCAGGACTCGTACCTGTTTCTGACGCCTCGCATCCAGATTCCACTACACCAGAGACCTTTCAGGTCCTGGAGTGCCTCAGGCCTGGAGCATCACGGCACCGCGGTCTCCGCCTTCACGGTGGGATATGTGATCCCAAGTTGCTCCAGGTAGGTCTTGTACTTCGTCGGGTCGTAGTAAAACTTCCGCATCTCCGGCCGGTAGCGCGCCATGATGTCGGTGTTGAGCCAGATGGCGGGCTTGTCATACGGGCGAATGAGCGGCGTGTATTTGCGCTGCGCCGTCTGCACGGAGCGGAAGAAGTCCCACGCCTGCGCGACGACCGTCGGCTTGGTGAACAGGTCCAGCATTGTCATCGCCTGAACCTTTGCGCCGGCGGTCGCACCCTTGTGCGCGATTGGCGTCGCCATGGAAATGGCGTTAGCCCAGTTATGTCCCGGTGGTCCGGGAATGTTGGAGGGGAAGCGCAGGGTCACGGTCGGCACGTTCCACGAAATGTCGCCGATGTCGTCGCTGCCGCCGCCTTGCGGGTTCACGACGGGACCACTGGGCTCGCGTGCGACCGTCGAATCCAGGCCGCGCACGGGCTGCCCCAGCTCACGCTGTATGCCTCGGGCAAGCAACTGGTCCTTTTCATCCCATGTGGGCTTACCGACCGCCTTGATGTTCTCGAACATCTGGAGCGCGATCGGCTTGCTGAAGTAGCCATCCCACGCAGAGCCGAGGATCCTGATTGTGTCGAGCTGCGTACCGGTCGCCATCGCCGCGGCGCGGGCGATCGTGTCACCGAGCGCGAAGAGAGCGCGCACGCCGGCCTCATCAGTTTCGCGGAAGTAGTACCATACCGCGGCCGTCGGAGGCACGACGTTCGGCTGGTCGCCTCCGTCGGTGATCACATAGTGCGAACGCTGCTGCGTGCGCAGATGTTCGCGGCGGAAGTTCCAGGCGACGTTCATCAACTCCACTGCGTCCAGTGCGCTGCGCCCACGCCAAGGCGCGCCCGCCGCGTGTGCGCTGGTTCCCTTGAACGAGAACTCGGCGCTGATTAGGGCCAGCGAACCCGACTGCCCCCAGGAAACACCCAGATCTGTGCCGACGTGCGTGAAGAGCACCGCGTCCACGTCCTTGAACACGCCGTCGCGGACATAATACGCCTTCGTTCCGATCTGTTCTTCGGCGACGCCGGGCCAGAGGTGAATCGTGCCGGGCATCTTCTCGCGCTCCATGATCTTCTTCACCGCCAGCGCCGCCGTGACGTTCACGGCTTGGCCGGAGTTGTGGCCTTCGCCGTGGCCGGGCGCGCCGATCACCAGCGGATCCTTGTAGCCCACCGCCGGCTTGTTGCTCGCCTGCGGAATGCCGTCGATGTCCGATCCGAGTGAGATCACCGGCTTGGCTCCGGCCGGGGAGCGCCACATCGCGACCCAGGCCGTCGGGATGCCCGACACGCCGCGGGTCACGGTGAATCCGTTCTTCTCGAGGATGCCCGTCAGGTACTTGGACGTCTCGAATTCCTGGAAGCCAAGTTCACCGAAGCTGAAGATCTGGTCCACCATCTGCTGTGTGAGCACGCTCATGCTGTCCACGAGGCGGATGGCCTGCTGCTTGAGCGTCTGCAGTTTGGGATCGTCGGCCGGGAGGTCGACCTTGAAGTCCATCTCGGGGCTTCGGACGGGGGCTTGGCCGCCACCCCGTTGCGCGGCCACAAGGGAGGGGATGAGGAGCAGGGCAGCGAAACGGAGGAACGTGCGCATGGAGTAGCCTCGGAGTACCAAGGTGGGTGATCGGTAGTGCTGATTGCCGACAGCCGACAGCCGAGAGCCGCCAGCTGACCAGATGATAGACTTATTTCCCTGTGACGACAAACGGAGCGGGCGAGCGCGCCATGGCAACATTGTCGCGCAGCCCAATTACGCGCGACCTCGCGCTGACGTTCGCGGGCGGCGGCAACCGGGCGTTCTACGGCATTGGCCTCATGAGCCGCTGGGCCGATATCCTGTTTCCAAGAGTCGCCGCCATCTCGTCGGTCAGCGCTGGCGCGGCTGTCATCACCACGCTCCTGTCCGGGAGGCGAAAAGAGGCGCGCGACTACTGGATGGGGCGCACTGCCGGCATCACGAAGAACTTCGACTGGAGCAGGCTGTTGCACGGCCAGCGCCCGGCGCCGCAGGCCGCCATCTATCGCGACACGTTGCTAGAGGACTGAGTCTGAAGTTGTGATAGTAGGAAGGGTGTGGTATGATGGGACATGCGACCC
>ERZ1292623.3174-Hain-H51-01um-R1-3174-length-14165-cov-9_pt2 | contig 12124 bp, 14 predicted proteins | sample MGYA00564398_ERZ1292623 | MGnify/ENA primary metagenome ERZ1292623 (study PRJEB36523, sample SAMEA6512633) | groundwater metagenome | collected 2019-01-07 | study: AquaDiva: Metagenomics assemblies of 32 groundwater samples | reverse complement strand
GCACCGTGCGTGGCACCGGCTCGGTGAACGAGATTTTCAAGAACGTCACCGACATCATCGAAGTGCAGATGCGTCCGCTCGCCGCCGCCATGTCGGCCGCGCAGGCGGCCGCCACCAAGAACGGCGCGAAACCCGCCAAGTCGGCGAAGAAGCCCGCACCCGCGAAAGCGGCAGCCAAGCCCGCCGCAAAGCCGACGCCGAAGAAGGCCGTAAAAAAGCCCGCACCGAAGCCGAAGAAGAAGGCCGTAAAAAAGGCAGCGCCCAAAAAATCCAAGAAGCCAGCCAAGAAAAAGGCGGCACCGAAAGCAAAGAAGAAGAAGTAGTAACTTGCGGTAACACTCAAGGCCCGGGCAACCGGGCCTTTTTATTTGCTTTTCGCTTTATGTAGGATGGGTGGAGTGAAACGAAACCCATCACTGTTACGTGAAGTTGGTGGGGTGCAGCGGCCGGGAATGGCTCGGATGTTTATGGCGAGTGACCGATGGGTTGCGCTGCGCTCCACCCATCCTACGCGGCCTGCGATTTGTTTGTAGGATGGGTGGAGGCCGCGGCCAGGATCGCGATCGGGTTGAGATGAGGGAGGAACCGCTGCACGCTGTTTTCTGCGCCATTGACAACCGGCATCCAGCAGGCTTACCTTATGTAAGGAATGATCTTACATTGAGGTAGATACCATGTCGGAAGCCCGGTTGAGCTCCAAGGGGCAAATCACGGTCCCGCGCGATATTCGCGAGCGCTTGAAGCTGAGACTCGGGGATAAGCTGCGGTTTCGGATTGCCGATAACGGTCAGGTGGTCGTGGAGGCCGCCAAGTATCACATCGGCGAGCTGTACGGCCTGTTGCGCCGCAAAGGCGGGAAACCCGTATCGGTCGAGTCGATGGACGAAGCCATCCGCCGACGCTTCAAGGCCCGATGATGAACGGGCTCGATACCAATGTGCTGATCCGCTATCTCACGGCCGACGACGAGGCCCAGGCCGCCAAGGCCAAACGCTATATCGAGTCCGGCCCGAGCTATGTTAATTGCATCGTGTTGAGCGAGGCCGTTTGGGTGTTGGAATCGGCATACGGCTACGATAAAGAGGCCGTTATCACTGCGCTGGAACGGTTGCTGTCCACCCACGAGGTGGAGGTGGAGGACGCCGGTGTGGCGCTGGCGGCCTTGCACGATTACCGCCGATCGTCCGCCGGATTCACGGATTGCCTGATTGGGCACCGTAACGCCGCCCATGGTTGCAACGAAACCGGATCCTTCGATAAGCGCGCGAAGGGTGTCGCGGGATTCAAGGTGCTGTGATCCAACACAAACGACGAAGCCCGCGTAGTAGCGTAGGATGGGTGGAGGCCGCTCTCGCGCATCTCGGCAACTGCTCCCTGCGTTGCTCTACCTTCCGCCATCCATGGCGGTCGCATGCGCTTCGCGGCACTCGGGCATCCTGCCCGTCGCGCAGCGGAACCCATCACGTGGGTAACGAACAACGGCGCGACCATGTGGTCGCGCCGTTGTTGTGTCGCGGTCTCAGCGCCGTACCTGTCTGTTCCCGCCATCCAGCGACTTCGCCAGATTCACCAGTGTCAGAAATTCCCCGCGATAGCCGAAGCCATCTTTGCCACGCGCGTCCTGGGCAAGCTTGGTGATGTCGTCGTAGCCGAATTCACCGGTGTACCTTCCGCCACGCAGCAATTGGCCGAAGGCGGCGACCGCGGCGCTGAAGCGGAAGTCGGCGGAAGCCTTGCCTGCATCGCGCTGGATGTCGGCGGTCTTGAGTGGCTGTTCGATAAGCCTGCTCGAATCGCTGTCCGGCAGTTTGTAGCGCAGGCGCAGCAGAGCAATTTCATCTTTGCTGCCGTGTGCAGTGGCTTCTTTACCGTAGCGCAATGGCTCCACGTGCACACCCTTGCCACCGGTGAGCACGATCTCATAAAGCGCCGTCACCGTATGCCCGGCGCCGATGTCGCCGGCGTCGATCTTGTCGTTGTTGAAGTCCTCGCGCTTCAGCGCCCGGTTTTCGTAGCCGATCAGCCGGTACTCGGCCACCACCGCCGGGTTGAACTCGATTTGTATCTTCACATCCCTGGCGATGGTCTGGAGCGTGGAGCTCATTTCGCTTACCAACACCTTGTTCGCTTCGTTGAGCGTGTCGATGTAGGAATAGTTGCCGTTGCCAACGTCGGCCAGTTGTTCCATGAGCCGGTCGTTGTAGTTGCCGGTGCCGAAGCCGAGGGTGGTGAGTGACACGCCAGTCTTGCGCTTGTCCTCGACCATGTTCTTGAGCGCCTCGAAGCTCACCGTGCCGACGTTGAAGTCGCCGTCGGTGGCGAGCAACACGCGATTGATGCCGCCCTTGATGAAGCCCTGCCCGGCCATGGCGTAAGCGAGCTTGATGCCGGCGCCGCCGTTGGTCGAACCGCCGGCGGCGAGGCCTTCGAGCGCCGCAAGAATTTTTCCCTTCTGATCGCCGGGCGTCGGTTCCAGCACCACGCCGGTGTTGCCGGCGTAAACCACAAGCGACACGCGATCCTGGGCGCGCAGGTTCTGCGCCAGCAGCTTCAGCCCGGACTTGAGCAAGGGCAATTTGTCCGGGGTCATCATCGAACCGGACACATCCACCAGGAACACGAGATTCGCGGGCGGTAGTTTTTCCGCGGCGATGTCATAGCCCTTGAGACCGACACGCAGCAGGTGGCTGTCTTTGTTCCACGGTGCTGGCGCGATTTCGGTAGTCACCGAAAACGGCCTGGTCTTGTCCCTCGGCAACGGGTAGTCGTAGGAAAAATAATTAATCATCTCCTCGACGCGTACTGCATCCTGCACCGGCAGGTTGCCCTGGTTGAGGAAGCGGCGCACGTTTGCATAGGCGCCCGTGTCCACGTCGATGCTGAAGGTCGAAACCGGCTGTTCGGCCGCGCGCTTTACCGGGTTGTCGTCGAAGTGCGCGTAGTTCTCGCGATTCAGCGCTTCGCTCGGGTAACGAAAATCCTGCGACAGGCCCATGATGCCGATCGCCGCTGGTGTCGCGACACTCTTCACCGGGTGGCCGATACGACCGGATTCCTCCAGCTTGTGTTTGGTCAGTGCGTCGTGCGTCCGCACTTCATCGGCGCGTGCTGGCGGTGGGTTCACCACGGTACTGGGTAGTGTTTCCTGCGGCGGCAACGGGTTCAGTGCCGGACCGCTGGAGGTACAGGCCGTGAGCCAGAAAAATGCGAGCGCCAGCAGCGCGCCCTGTTTCAGATTGCCGAATGCGATCATGTTGTTCTCCTTCTTGTGTGGGCCAGTGACCGGGGTTTCCAGCCGTTCGCAGGCTATAAACGCGGGGCCGGACGAAACGGGGTTAAGTCGATTCGGGTGGACAGACCGAAAAGGCGCGGACTACCATAGCCGCGCCGTAACGGTTCCAGCCCTTGACCCCGAATTGCCCGCTCGCGCGTTTACAGGATGAACAACGCAGCACCCGACGAAGAGCTGATGAACCGCTACCGCGACGGCGACGCGCGCGCCTTCGAGGCGCTGTACACGCGCCACAAGGGGCCGCTCTATCGTTATTTGCTGCGTCAATGCGGTACAGCAGCGCTGGCCGAGGAACTGTTCCAGGATGTGTGGTTCAAATTGATCCGGGCGCGCGAGCGCTACGAGGCGCGCGCCAAATTCACCACCTGGCTGTACACCCTCGCGCACCACCGGCTCATCGATCATTACCGGCGTGCGAGGACCGGTGTGCCAATCTCTTATAATGATGACCCGGACGAACCGTTGATCGAGCAGGTGGCGGATTTAGAGGCACGCGAACCAGACAACGAACTCGACCGCCGCCGTCTGGGGCAGCGCCTGTTGGCGCAGATCGCCGCCTTGCCCGAGGCGCAGCGCGAGGCCTTTCTGTTACGCGAAGAGAGCGGCCTGTCGCTGGAAGAAATTGCCAAAGTTACCGGCGTAAATGCCGAGACCGCAAAAAGCCGCCTGCGCTACGCGCTCACCAAACTCCGACAGGGGCTGACAAAGGACTGAATATGACCACGCATAAACCCACCGACACGCAACACGATGACCCGCTGCCGGGCGACGCTGAAATGGTGCGCCTCTATCGCGCCGCCGCAAAGGACGTGCCGCCCGCAGAATTGGATGCCAAAATTCTCGTCGAGGCCCAACACGCCGCCGCCAAGCCGAAGGCGCGCGGGCCGTTCGGTGGGCACTGGGCGATTCCGCTTTCCACCGCAGCGGTGATCGTGCTGAGTGTCGGTGTCGTGTTGTTGCTCAGCCAGCAGGGCGCACTCAATCACCGCGATGAGATCACGCCGCTGCTTTCAGAGGCGCCACCGCAATCGCCAGCGCGCAGCGCCCCAACCGCGCCACTCGCACCGTCCGAGCCCGCGCTGCCCGCAGCGAAGGCACCGGCCAAGGCGAAGCCGGTGTTGTCCGAAACCGCGCAGGGTGTGGCCGCATCACCGGCTGCGCTCTCTGCCGCAGCAGAAGCGAAAAAGACCGAACGCACTATGACGGCACCCGCCGCCGCGCCCATGCTGCGCGAACGCATGGCGGAAGAGCGCGTTAACACGACGCGTGACGACTTTCGTACACAAGGCAAACTGGCGAAGGAGGCAATCGGAATGGGCGTAACGGCAGATGTCATCGCAGTGCAGGTCAGCGGTGAACCCGGCGCCTACCAGTTCAGCGTCGGCATCCGCAGCCGGGACTTAGGCTGCGCACAGTACGCCGACTGGTGGGAAGTGGTGAGCAAGGACGGCAAGCTTCTCTACCGGCGCGTGCTGTTGCACAGCCATGTAGACGAACAACCCTTCACCCGCTCCGGCGGCCCGGTGCCAATTCAGCCGGATACAGTCGTCTGGGTGCGCGCGCACATGAACACCGTCGGCTACGGCGGGATAGCTTTCATGGGCTCTCCGAAAACCGGATTCATACAGGCCATGCCCGGCGCGGGGTTTGCCGCAGACCTCGCCAAACAAACGCCGCTGCCGAACGGCTGCGATTTTTGAGCAAACGCCAGAAGGCGGTGTCTGTCCACTTTCGACCTATTCTGTTGAAAAACTCAAAAAACTACTGAACCGGTTTCTCCGCTGTCATCGAATACAATCGATTGTTGAAAGTAATTTCGGTGCCTGAGCTCACTGGAGGTTTCACACGGCGAAATCACAGTCACACTGCTGGGCCCCCATATGTCGGAGAAAATAATTCGCTGACGGGACCAATGTTCTCGTGGCCCGACCAAAAACGGAGTTTTTCAACAAAATAGACCCAAAGCAGTCTCTCATACCACCCTAATAGATAGCCGCTTATAAACCGAGCCGCTCACCTGCACCCAGCAAAGTGGCCACCCCAAGAATCACAAATATGGCTGCCGCGATGCTATGAACCAAGCGAACCGGCATGCGAGTGGCAATACGGTCGCCCAACAGCACCGCCGGAACATTCGCAATCATCATTCCAAAGGTAGTGCCGGCCACCACCGAATAAAACGCTTGGTACCGTGCGGCCAAGGCTACCGTCGCGACTTGAGTCTTGTCTCCCATTTCGGCGAGAAAGAAGGCGATCAAGGTCGTACCGAACACGCCAAACCGGGCTAGCCTGGCATCGTCCTCGTCGAACTTGTTCGGAATGAGCGTCCAGATACCCATGCCGATGAAAGAGAGCCCCAAAATCCAGCGCATCGTTTCCGGGGCGAGCAAGGACGTGATCCAAGCACCGAGCGCACCAGCAAAAGCATGGTTCGCAATCGTGGCAACCAGAATTCCAACGATGATCGGAACAGGCTTGCGGAATTTAGATGCGAGGATGAAGGCGAGCAGCTGGGTCTTGTCGCCAATTTCGGCAAGGGCGACGATGCCCGTGGAGATCAGAAAGGCTTCCATTTAAGTTCCCTGGCCGGACAAAGACGAATGACCATAATGCCCCTCCGGCCAATCTGGAGGCGATATGGTCAAAGGTCTTGCCAAGCTCGGGAAACCGCCTGCACCATGACCGAACGGCCAAGTATGTTGACACAGGCCCCTTCAACGAAGGGCGGCTACTCCCCAATGACGGACCGAATCTTACACAATGCCCCCCCTATCGTCCATCGGCGTCTTGATCGAGAGGCAGCTATTGGCCGGGAACAGACGATCGTTATATTTGAACACTAGAACCGAACACTAAAACCGGGACGAATTTATTTTCGCCCACCCAGCCTGTTAGCAGACGGCATCTGACGCCGAAGCCACCCTTGCCGTCCGTAACCCGCTTGCGGCTTGGCTTAACCATCAGATATACCTTCCCGGACGCGACCCACGAACCCGAAGTTTGACTTCGTTAAGTAGGAAGGCCGAACCGCTTAGAATCGCACCGGAAACGACACGAGGTGCGATATGTCCGGGCTCGGCGAATTAGCAGCACAGCAGCAGTGGTTCGCACGCGAGTTGCTTCAGTTCTACGACGAGCTGACGGCACTTCATGCCTGCAGTGCCTTTGTCATGCAAGCGCTGGCGTCGACGCTGGCCAAGGGTGAGGGTTTGGACGAACGTTCGGCCACGGGGGCTGTGTTTTGCGCCCAATGGCTGAACGACAGCACGGCGGAGCTGGAGCAGAAGCTCAAGAACATCCTGTCAAAAGCCCGGGCGTCCACGACGACGACCGCTTCTTAGCGAACTGGCCCTGATGCCCAATCGTCTCTTCAGCAGGTTACCCGGGAACCGACCAAAGCGTCGCTACCCTGAGCGAGCCTTACCCTCCGCTTAACGCCTGCACGAGATACACCTCATCGGTTGGCCGCAGCGCGTGTGTTAAATCGAATACCTGTTCGCCGTTGACGAAAAACCGCATGTGTCCGCGCATCTTGTTTTGTTCGTCAATCACGCGGAATTGCAGGCCGGGGTATTGACGGTCGAGGTCGGCGAGCAGTTCGGTGAGTGTCGCGCCGGTGGCTTCGACATTCTGCTCTTTGGTGTAAGAGAGCAGCGAACTGGGAATCAGCACCTTCATCGACCTAACCTCGTTTCGAAGCCATTCGCCGCCACCGAGACAACGGTGTCATCACACTTCGAAGGTTTCCACCGAATAGATTTCGGGAAGATGCCGCGCGATGCAGGCCCAGCGCTTGCCTTCGTCGCGGCTCATCCACAGTTCGCCACTCGTGGTTCCAAAATACAGGCCTACGGCATTCTGCGCGTCCGCCGTCATGGCCTGGCGTTTTACCGTCCACCACGCCTGGGCTTTGGGCAGGCCGAAATCAAGACGCCGCCAGCGCTTGCCGCCATCGCGTGTCACGTAGACGGAAGGCTTGCCTTCCGGGCTGGTGCGCGGCCAGACGGACGTGCCATCCATGGGGAACACCCATGCGGTGTCCGCGTCGCGCGGGTGCACCACCATCGGAAAGCCGATGTCGCCGACTTGCTTTGGCATGTTTTTGCCAATCCGTGTCCACTGGTTCGATGGCCGATCGAGCCGGTAGATGCCGCAGTGATTCTGCTGGTACAGCCGGTCCGGGTTGCTCGGGCATAACCGGACGCAATGCGGATCGTGAACGGCGATGTTGGCCGCGTCAAAGCCCTGAACCACATCCATTCCCTGCACGAGTGGCGTCCAGGTTCGGCCGCGGTCACGCGTTTCGTGTATGCCGCCGCCCGACATGGCGAAATAGAGATGCGCCGGATCGCGCGGGTCGACGATGATCGAATGCAGTTTCGGTCCGTCGGGTGTGCCGTCCTGCACCGTGCCCATCCACTCGCGGTACTGCGGATCGTCGTTGATAACGGAGAACGGATCCCAGGTAACGCCACCGTCGACGGAGCGGAACAGTCCCTGCGGCGACGTACCCGCGTACCACACGTTCGGCTCGTTCGCATGCGCTGGCGTGAGCCAGAACGTGTGATCGACCGCGCGGCCTGGCATTTTTGTATCCGCGCCCTCCGGCGCCTTGGCGAACGCGGGCGGCCGGGAGGCTTCCTTCCAGCTGCGGCCGAAATCCGTGGAACGAAAAATGGTTGGGCCAAGGTGGCCGGTTTTTGCCGCCGCCAGCAACGTTCGCCCGTCGCGCGGGTCGAGCACCAGATGATTGACGATGTGGCCGAGAAAGTGCGGGCCGTCGGTCCGCCACGTCTTGCGCGCCGCATCGCCGTGAAACAACCACGCGCCCTTGCGCGTGGCGACGAGAATCACCACCCGGCGCGTGCGGCGTCGGCGTGCGGATGGCTTTGCGCGTGCGGGTAGCGTTTTCTTTCGAGCTGCTGACTTCCTGGTGGTGCGTGCCATGTGGCTTCTCCTTATTTGATTCGCTCTTTTATCAGTTCGCGTAAATAGTCGTCCAGGCGGTCGAGTTTCTGTTCCAAATAGTGCGATAGGGCTCCTCCCAGGCGGAGACGTCCTTGAGCGACCCAGCCTCGTTGCGGTAAAGGTTAAATAAAGGATCGGTGGTTTGTCCAGCATCCACAGGTACGCTGCTGATGAGGGCCGCTTTTACGCTGCTGGCCCTCACCCCAACCCTCGGCAACCGCTCCCGGCGTTGCTCTACCTCCTGCATCCATGCAGTCGTCTCCCGCAGGGAGAGGGAGGCGGGCCGGTGCGCGCTGGGCGCGCAACAAATGGCACCAATCGGCGCAGGCGGCAGGTATTCGGCGCGACACAGGCGAATATTGTAAACTCCCGGTGGCCCACAACTTGAGCGGAATGCTGAAGCATGAACTTCCCGAGCCGTTTCCCCCGCACCCGCCTGCGGCGTCTGCGCGCCGATGATTTCTCGCGCCGGTTGGTGCGCGAGAGCCGCGTCACGGTGGACGATCTGATCGAGCCGGTGTTCGTGATCGAGGGCAAGAATAAAGCCGAGCCCGTGGCGTCGATGCCCGGCGTCACGCGCGTCACGATCGATCTGTTGCTCAAGCAGGCCGAGGCCTGGATGAAACTCGGACTGCCGGCGATTGCGTTGTTTCCGGTGACGCCGAAGGAGAAGAAATCGCTCAACGCCGAGGAGGCCTATAATGCCAACGGGCTGGCACAGCGCGCGGTACGTGAGCTCAAGAAGAACATTCCCGAACTTGGCGTGATCACCGACGTGGCGCTCGACCCGTTCACCGCCCACGGCCAGGATGGTTTGATCGATGCCAGCGGCTACGTGTTGAATGACGAGACGACCAAGGTGTTGGTGAAGCAGGCGCTCTCGCACGCCGAGGCCGGTGCCGACATCGTCGCGCCGTCCGACATGATGGACGGGCGCATCGGCGCCATAAGAACTGCCCTGGAAGAGCAGGGGCACGTCAACACGCGCATCCTCGCCTACTCCGCCAAGTACGCCTCCAGTTTCTACGGCCCGTTCCGCGACGCCGTGGGTTCGGCCAAGAATCTTGGCACTGGCGATAAATTCAGCTACCAGATGGATTGCGCCAACTCGGACGAAGCGCTGCGTGAAGTCGCGCTCGATCTGGAAGAAGGCGCGGACATGGTGATGGTCAAACCCGGCATGCCCTACCTCGACATCGTACGCCGGGTGAAGGACGAGTTCGGCGCGCCGACCTTCGTCTACCAGGTCAGCGGCGAGTACACCATGATTATGGCCGCCGCACACAATGGCTGGCTGAATGAACGTGCGGCGATCATGGAATCGTTGCTGGCCTTCAAACGTGCCGGCGCGGACGCAATCCTGACCTATTTTGCTTCACGCGTGGCGAAGTGGCTCAAGGAAGGCTGAGTCGCTCCAGATATCCGGAAACAGCAACGGGGCCCGCGGGCCCCGTTGTTGTTTGAAGAGGGGAGCTGTCTCAGCGGTTCTTGCCGAGAATTTCCTTCTCGATCTGCTCGAAGCTGGTGTGGCGCACGTCCTTGCCTTTCACGAGATAGATGATGTACTCACAGATGTTGCAGGCATGGTCTCCGATGCGTTCCAGTGCGCGTGCGGCCCAGACCACGTTCAAGGTGCGTGAGATGGTGCGCGGATCTTCCATCATGAAGGTGATCATCTGGCGCATCACGCCTTCGTACTCACGGTCCACCTGCTCGTCCTCGCGCGCCACGCGGATGGCGGCTTCGACATCGAGACGCGCAAAGGCATCGAGCGCGTCGTGCACCATCTGGCGTACGTGATTGCCGAGCGCCTGGATCTCCAGGTAGTTGTTCTTGGGCCGCTCCTCGGCGGCCAGGCGCACCGCCATGCGCGCTATTTTTTCGGCTTCGTCGCCGATGCGCTCCATGTCGGTGATGGTCTTGATGACCGCCACCACCAGGCGCAGGTCGCTGGCCGCCGGCTGACGGCGGGCGATGATCTGGCTGCATTCCTCGTCGATGGCGACCTCCATCTGGTTCACCTTGTAGTCATCGGTCACGACCGCCTCGGCGAGCGCGGTATCGGCGTTCACCAGCGCGGTGATCGCCTGGCCGATCTGACGTTCGACCAGGCCGCCCATCTGCAGCACGCGCGTGCGGATGTCCTCAAGTTCGGCGTTGAACTGGCGGGAAATGTGAGTATGAATCGGTTCCATGGTGCTCTCCGTAAATTCTCGTAAGCCGTCCTTAGCGAGATGTCGTTAGCTTCGTGTGTCGGCAACTACTCCGGCTTTCAGCCCGGCTCACCCATATCGGCCAGTAATGTAATCTTCGGTCTGCTTCTTGGTCGGGTTGGTGAAGATCTGGTTGGTGTTGTTGAACTCCACCACTTCGCCCAGGTACATGAATGCAGTGTAGTCGGAAACCCGCGCTGCCTGCTGCATGTTGTGGGTCACGATGATAATGGTGACGCGCTCTTTGAGTTCGTGCATCAGTTCCTCGATGCGGGCTGTGGCGATCGGGTCGAGTGCTGAGGTCGGTTCGTCGAACAGCACAATTTCCGGTTCAGTGGCGAGCGCGCGTGCAATGCACAGCCGCTGTTGCTGGCCGCCGGACAGGTTATAGGCCTGCTCGTGCAGCCGGTCCTTGACCTCCTCCCACAGCGCGGAGCGTTGCAACGCCTGCTCGACTTTCTCGTCGATCACGCCCTTGCGGCGCACGCCGCGCACGCGCAGGCCATAGGCAACGTTCTCGTAGATGGTTTTCGGGAACGGGTTGGGTTTCTGGAACACCATGGAGATGCGCATGCGCACCTCGATCGGGTCTATTTTCGGTCCGATGATGTTCATGTTATCCGGATGCAGGACGATTTCGCCCTCGTAACGGTTGCCCGGGTAGAGGTCGTGCATGCGATTGAAGCAGCGCAGGTAAGTGGTCTTGCCGCAGCCGGACGGGCCGATGAGCGCGGTGACATGCTTCTCGGCGATTTCGAGATTGATGTTCTTGAGCGCGTGCACCGTGCCGTAATAGAAATTCAGGTCATGCACAAGCGCCTTGACCGGCGGCGTCGACGCCGGTTTGTGTGTGGCGGAACCCGCATCGTTGTTCTGCGGCAGGTGGACTTTCCCGGCGGCGCGCAGGGTGGTTTTCATTTCCGGAGCCATGTTGTTTCTCCTACCATTTGATGCGCTTGCGGAAGCGGTAACGAATCCAGATGGCGATGCCGTTCATGATGAGTGTCATGCCGAGCAGCACCAGACCGGCGGCGGCGGCGTTGTGGTGAAACTCCTCCTGCGGACGCGACACCCAGTTGAACATCTGGATGGGCATGACCGTGAACTGGTCCATGAGCCACTGGAAGGACAGGAATGGCGGCTCGGCGCTGATCGGTGGCGTCGGCAGGAAAGCGATGAACGAGAGTGCGCCGATGGCAATGAGCGGCGCGCTCTCGCCGATGGCGCGTGACAGCGCGATGATGACGCCGGTCAGGATGCCGCCGGTCGAATAGGGCAGCACATGGTCGCGCACCGTCTGCCACTTGGTGGCGCCGAGCGCGTAGGCCGCCTCGCGAATGTTGCTGGGGATGGCGCGCACCGACTCGCGCGTGGCGATGATCACCATCGGCAGGATCAGGAGCGCGAGTGTCAGGCCCGCCGTCAGGATGCTCTGGCCGAGATTGAAGGTGTAAACAAACAGGCCAATCGCCATCAGGCCGTAGACGATGGACGGCACCGCCGCGAGATTGGCGATGTTGATCTCGATGAGCGCGGTCATCCAGTTCTTGGATGCGTACTCTTCAAGATAGAGACCGGCGGCAACGCCGAGCGGCACGGCGGTCATGGCCGTGACCAGCATCACCAGCGTGGTGCCCACCCAGGCCGAGAG
>ERZ1292623.4055-Hain-H51-01um-R1-4055-length-12128-cov-29_pt1 | contig 12128 bp, 15 predicted proteins | sample MGYA00564398_ERZ1292623 | MGnify/ENA primary metagenome ERZ1292623 (study PRJEB36523, sample SAMEA6512633) | groundwater metagenome | collected 2019-01-07 | study: AquaDiva: Metagenomics assemblies of 32 groundwater samples | reverse complement strand
CATCGCTGTGACAATGCTCATGTATGCCGTGATGGTGATGAAGGGGACCGCTACATTCGTGCCGAAGTGCAGGAGGAACCGGAGGCCCGTGGGCAGCATCACGAAGTAGGCGAACGCTGCCCCGCCGAGGTAGCACAGGAATATCACGGGCAGGAACAGGAGGATAAACCGCCGTCGTCTGGGATCGAGCAGCGGACTCACCAGCCCAAAGATGCTGAACACCAATACGGGGACCGCCACGACCAAGCCGCCCTTCATGGCAAGGCTGATGGCCATGCCCAGCATCTCGACCGGACTGGTGAAAATGGGAAGTCCGTAGGGGGAGAGCTTCCCATTCGCGGGAGCGAGCAACCACCCGAAGATCACCTCACGAAAGTACCACGTGGTGGAGGCACCAGCTCCGAAAGCACCGATGGTCCACAAGATTCGGAACCTTATCCTGCGGCCAAACCGCTGGATTGCGCCCCGCGGGGCGCTCATGCTTAGGTCTTATCCGTTGTCTTGGGCTTGCCGGAGACGATCTTCCCAACCCATGACGCGCCCATCCCCACGACCAGCATTACGACACCAACGATTCCCAACAACAAGTATTCGTTCATCTGATTTCTCCTCCTATTATGTCCTCTCGCCTTTCGAGAGAGCCGTGATCACCTTTGCGTTACCCTGCCTGAGTTGCCGCACCTTCGCGGTGAAAGCACGCATCCCTAACTGTACCGTAACAGCCGTCCACGTGACGACAAAGACACCGGCTCTTGCCACGCTGCCCAGAGTGCCCGTTACCCCGGAGAACACGTAGTCGAAGAGTTTGATCACGATGAACGCCGCGACGAATGACGCCAGTGTGCTGCCAATTAGCCAGCCCACGAGCTAGCCCTTCTTCTCTGTGTCGGCAGGCGTTTTATTCGGCGCTTCTTCAAGGGCGCTTAGAATGCCGTCGAGCACGGCCATGCCCCGTTTGACATAAGTTTGCGCCATCGCGTGAAGCGGACTTATGCCAGCAGCCCTAGCGCGAGTAGCGAGTTTCTCGAACTTCGCTGCTAACTCCTCGCGGGCAAACTCCTCGCGGGTCTTCGGAGCCTTCGAAGGAGACTCCTCCTCTGGCAACATCGGGCGCTGCTCCTCTGGCAACACAATGGTGTTCGGGTGCTCCTCGCGGGCCTCTGGCAACATCGGGTGCTCCTCCTCTGGCAACATCTTATCCTTTTCTTGGCTCATGTGCTAGTGTGTCCCCCAGACGACGACACCTTGTATCTGGTCGGCCCGCACCAGGAATGCGTCTACGACCCAGGCCACCGCGGGATTGTCACCCTTGGTGCGGGCATACCACCCGGCAGGGTCGGCACCGTCAGGCGAGTCGTTGCCTACCTGGTAGACTCGGTGCACGATATAGTCGCCCCCCAACGCCTTGAACACGATGATGCGCCCCGGGATTACGGGGCAGAACGCAGACGGGGGCACCGTTACAGTCAGAGCCCGGTCTTCCAGGGCAGGCCGCATGGAACCGCTGTCGCCGACAGTCCAGAAGCTCGGTGCAACCGGCAACCTCAACTGTACGATTTTACCGTACAACTGAACATCGTTATAGGTAACGCAGGGTGGCGGAGACACATTAAGCGTCAGGTCCTCTTTCTGGACCCGCTGCGCCTGCAGGGGCAGACCGTCGCCTATGACGATGCTGATGCCATACCCGATGAGTGCCAGCGCGAGGAGTATCACCAGTACCAGGGACATCTGGAAGCGGCTCATCGCTATGTAGTCCCGTTGGGCAGGACTTCGGGGACTGGCATGGGCTGCACCAGACTCACCGTGCCGGTGTCTAGGTCAATATTGTATTGCACCCCAATAATGTGAGCACCGGCTAAATAACCCTGTACCCGTGCCTGCGCCAACTTCCATTGCATGACCAGAGGTTGTACCAGTTGGCGTAGGTCCTCTGTTTGCTCAGGGGAGAGCATCTGAATTTGTGTGACGCCGTTGTTTCCTGGGGCCGCCCTGCGTTCCGCCGCCTGTCGCTGCTGTCGTGATACCATCGTTGTATCCCCTTACGCTAGTGCAAGTAATCGCTGCTGAATCCGTGGAGTTAATTGCATTTGCTGTTCAGGTGTAAGCAACGGTAGCACCGCCTGGACCACCGACATAATATCCTCGACAGCTTGCCATGCTGCACCTGTGAGCACCCTGGTGTGCTGCGTAAGATTCCATAGCCCGCCTTCGGACAGTGGAGCCCCCAGGATACCCACGTCTACCAGTTTCGCCTCGTTTGTCTGCACGAATCTATCCCAGTCCGATTGAATGAGACCTTTAGCTCCGTGCCGAGCAAGTGCATGAGAATACGACCGCAGTAGTGCCGCGTCATCCAACGCGTCCAGCACTGTTACCGTGGCGTTGCCCGCAAACAGGTCCCCTTCCTGGTCAACCACAAATTTAGTGACGGAGGCTCTGACGGCAAACAAATTACCATTTGCCGCAAGCTCCGCGGTGCCGGTGCCGCCGTCGGCCTTCTCGGACCGCACTTCAACGACACCACGGGCCGCCGTGGTCTTGGTGGTATTCTCTCCCACAGAAATGCCGTGGATCTCCGCAGCCCGCCCTGTTGTCGCCGAGGCATCGGCAATCGCTCGTATCGTCAGTCCACCGCCCAGGCTGGTCTCGTCCAGACCCTGGAACTGCGCATACACGTCGGTGGCCGCCCAGCGGGTGCGCCCGTGGGCCACATCGGAGGAGGCGAGACCCAGAATCGCCCCATCTTCGGTTCCCTGGTAGAGGGTTAGGTTTGATGACGTGGGAGAGACTGCCGCCGCCGTTGCGGACAGGACCGCCACCTGCACGTCATTGACCGACAGCTCGAAGGTGGCTCCGGTGGGGACGTTAAGGTGCAGCTGGTTGGTGCCGTCGGCGTCCCGCCCCACAGAGTAAGCCGCTGCGACCACCGCCAACCCAGTATCCCACCGGGCCGCATTGTTGAGCTCCAGGATGCCCGCTGCCAGATCGAAGACCCCAGTGCCCACCAGTTGCGGGTTGACCACCAGGTTGGTGCCGTCGTACAGGATGCTGGCGTCAGCGCCCGTGCCGAAGATGATGCTTTCGTTGTCCGCCAGAGCCGTATTGTTGGCCACCAGAGTGCGGGTGGCCGTGATGAGCGGCAGGTTCAACTGCCGGGCAGCAGTGATGGCCGCAGGCACAATGTCATATTCAAAGGTGAAGGCCGGGTTGATTATTCGGAGGTTGGCCGTCTCTACCGATGAGACCTGTATCTGGTCATCGTATTTCAGGAACGAAATAGACGCACCGTTAGTGACCCGCACGTCTACCCGTCTGGAGTTGGCCCCAGGCGCATAGGTAAAGTTCCAGTCGCCACTGGCATCAGTTCCGCCAGTAAAAGTGGAACGAACCGGCGTCGTAGTATCCCGGTCGAACACCTCTACTGTGGCGCCAACAACAGCAACTCCTGCTCCGGTTACGACCGTGCCTGCTAACAGTACAGTTGCCATCTATACCTCTACCAGCACCACGTCGCTGACGCCGCTTTCATCTTCCCCAGTCTCTTCCAGGTTGGTGGCCTCCGCTACATCAACGTAGAACCGGCGGTCGGTAGAACCCAAGTCGGTTCCAGTGTCGTTCCGATAGGTGAACTCCACCGCGGGGTTGCTCTCCTTAGCTGTCCTTAAGCTATCCCGCATCTGCTTCCGCGTGGTGTCACCGTAGTCCTTCTCCAGGTTTATCTGGAATGCGAAGCTATACTTGGGAGGCAGTTTCTTCCGATAGAGGAACGTGGGAGGCAGAAATGTCGCTCTCAGTGTAGTCGTTGTGCCCCGAACGGTCCTGATCCGAAACCGTATGGAACGGAAGGCGGTGCCTGTGGGTGCCGTGTTATTTGGAAACAAGAAAGTGGTCACACCATTGGAGGTAATAGTCCCGTTTGTAAAAGCCGTGTATGTCTCCGAGTCGTTAAGACCATAATCAATAGTGACGGTCTCAGTGCTGGTTGTGGTGAAGGTTTCGATGGCAAAGCTGACAGCCAGGCCATCCGTATCCTGGCCAATTTCCAACCAGGGCGTAATCAGCTCCTCGGTGTTGCCGGAGAAGGTTAATGTGGTCTGAAACAACGGGTTCTGGATGTCTCGTGATATTGGCATGAAGTAGACCCGTTGGTTCTGTGCCCAATATAGCCGATAAGTGCTGTAGGCATTGGAAACGTGCGCCCAGCTTATCGCCTGCTCCGCGCTCCCGCCCAACCACTTGGTCTCCCATCCGACCTCGTTCCATCCGAGAATGGAGGAGAACCCGATATCCGGGTCAATCACCACTCCATGATGAGTGCTTGCGCCACGGGTTATAAAGGTCGTTAATGCTCCCGGCGCTGACGTGCTGTCCAGAATGGCCAGCAACTCATTATGACTCCCTATCAACTGGCGTATCACGCCCCGTTGGTCCGATGGGACCCCATCATCCCGGTCCGGCCCCATGATGGTGACGATAGCCTGGTTAGACCCCTGAATGTAGCGATAAACCGCCAACCCCGACGGGATAAAGGTTGAATCACGCCACCGGGTTGAACCCTTGCCGTTGTCTGGATGGTATGGCAACTCCAGTTCAGTTGGCAACCATTTGTGGTCCTCATCATCGTGGGCATAAAGTCCCTGAGTGGTGGCGGCAAAGAGCACCAATGTCCCACCTGCGTTTCTAGCCACAAACAGATCGGTTACTGAGCTGTTCGGCAATGGCAACTGGGCATCGTTCTGTTCCGACCCGATCTGGCTGGACCACCAGAGTTGTCCAGTATTATCAATACCCCACAACCTGTTGTCCCAGTATGCCATGTACAGGGTATCCTGGGTGTCATCGGTGAATGCTACTCCATCCGAGGTATAGGTGTACCCGCCCGTGGTGGCAAAGGCCAAGTACACCACGTTATTCATGCGGAAGGTGATTGCGTCGGTGGCCACCGCGGGCAGAGTGGCAAGAGTTGACCCCCAGGAATCGGTGGTGTTGTTGTACTTCCGTACCGCTGTCCCGAAAGCGGCATAAATCTCATTGGCCAGCTCTCCGATAGCACCCACGCTATAGGACCCGGCAACGCCCGAAGCGTCCGTCGTTGTTGCCAGTTGAGGAAGGCCGATACGGTCATAACGCAGAGAAAGCGTGGACCACCAGGCCCGGTTCGATTCCTCCCCCGGCTTGACACGGTGTTTCCCGATGCCCCCCTTGAATGTCGGCGCCCAGACCGACTCCCCCTCATGGGAGTCCTTGGTGACATCCCCTATGACGAACTTTGGGGCAAACCGTTTAGTGAGTTTCTCCGTTATCCGCCCCTTGATCCGATATTTCACAGCATTGATCGAGACCTCATCCTTGGCCAAAACTCGCTCAGGCATTAAACCACCTGCCGAGCGTTCTGGCGGACTGGCAGGCCCCGAACACGCTTTTCGGCCTCGCCCGCCCAGTACCCCACCTGTTGCCGCCGTGCATCGGGGTCTACCTGCGGCCCGCCAGACGTTGCCATAAGCACCAGCTCAGTTGCCTTGGCAATCACAAAGAATGGGTCTACTTCGCTGACCGTTCCGTCAGCGTTCAGCAACACGGGCTTGTCGCCTCCGGTGATCTTGAGCAAGTTGTAAGGCGGCGTCCCGAAAGCCGGCTTGAAGACAATCTCCCCCGCCTCCTCGTCTATGTCCCAGAGGTGTTGCCGTATCTCCTCCCACTTTGCGCTGCTGTTCTCCACTGCCCTGATGTCATCCACCCAGAGCGTTGCGGCTCCGATGTCCACTACCTGCCGCAACACCACGGTGGTCACTGCGGTCAGTTGCCGGGCATCATCCGGGTTTATCGTGATCCGATGCAAGTGCCAGGTGTTGGCCACCAGCGCGGGGATATTGAAAGCCACGGTGGTAGACCCCGAAGTCAAACGCAGCGCGAAGTCATTTGCCGCTGCCGCCACGGTCGAGCGTATCCATAGCTCAATCCGGTCATACTTTGAGATGTCCAGGCTGGTTATAGTCTTGCTGGCAACGTTGTCTCCAGCGGCAACCCCCGCCGCCAACACCAGACGCAACGAGGCGCTTCCTTCTCTCCTTTGGGTCGTGTCAAACGCCTGGGTCACATTGGTCTGCTGAGTCCACCCACTCTCGCATGGATCAATCGAGGAGCTGCTATAGGAATACCGCCGTTCCAGTTTGCTGATAAAGTCGCCAAAGACGCTGGGGATAACGTAACGCCGCTCGAAGCCGTTCAGATGCAGGCTTACATCCTCCTCCGGGTCATAAGCCTTGCCGGTAATGAACTGGATCGCCTGGTTGATCGCGTTGTGGACCAGCGTGGTGCGGAACTCCTTGTCCCATAGCTCGTAGGTCACTCCGCTCGCCAGAGTGCCACCAAGGGCGGGGCTTACCGTGAGGGTGACGGGAGTAGCCGTATTTGATGTGACAACCGCCGTGTCCCCGTCACGAGCTCCGGAAGTGATGATAACCCATTTACCCGCAAATAGCGGGTCATTGGCGGCGCCCCGGAGTTTGGTGTCGATGATGTCAGTGGCGCCAGCAGAGCCCGAGGTGGTGGAACCTTCAAAGACAGCATTGCAGTTGTAGCCAACCGCTAGGCGAATATCCTCTCTGGTTGCACTTTGAATAACAGGCATGAGACACTACGGCCCCGCTCCTTCGACCCACTCTACTTCTAGGGACATCGTAACGGCTGAGGCGGGGTCCGCCGCAAATGCTAGACTCACCGACTGAAGAAGCCCGTGCAACGGTGCACCTGACGGTTGGTTCGGAATATCGAAGGCCGGATCGGTGAAGTCAAACTCCACATCGGCAAATTCTGCTCCGTCTACAACCGTTGTGGACTTGGCGATTACCCGCCTGGTGCCCACCGTCCCTACCAGCGTTCCTTCTGTGGGAGCTGCGGTATATATCTGCACCAGACCATCGGTCTGTGCTGCCGAGTAAGCTGCGTCCAGAGGAACGCGTGTCAGAGCCGTTTCTGTGCCCGCGGTAAAGGCAGTGGTGCTCCATTTTTCCGCAACGATAGTAAGTACAGCCAGGGTGGTCAGATGAACGCCACTGACCCGTATCCTCCTCACCGTCCGGGTCCGAAACGCTGACCCTGAGATCACAAAGAACGCCGCCGAGCCCGCCTCGGCAGCGAAGGTAGTGAGCGTAACTCCCCTATAACGGAAAATGTTGTTTAGCATGTCAGCGCTCGCTTGAATAGCTCTTGCACTTCAGCCTCAATCCGTTCTCGCTCTTCCGGCACCACATCTTTCAGAGGGTCTCTCTTGGCCAGCTCGGCAATTTCATCCTGGGAGCGAAGGTCTCCCTGGCCTTGCTTGTGCCGCCCCAATCGGGTAGTGTCGCACTCAAGCATCATTGGTCGTTGTCTGTCCCGAATCACCCTGACCACACTGCTAGCTACTTTGAAGAGATTGTCCGCGTTATTGCCATCAACATAGACCGAGGGGATTCCATATCCGTCCATCTGCTGGGCAATCGAAACAGGTGGCCGATAGTATTCTGGTCTGATGTTCCCCGCCAGATGATTATTCTCACACACCAGCAGCAGTGGCAATCCCTGAACAGCCGCCAGATTCACCCCCTCGTGCCACTGCCCATTGGCTGTGGCGGCGTCCCCATAAAAGCACACCACCACGTCATCTGTCTCGAGGTAGTTCTTGACCGCCCATGCAAGCCCCGCCGCCACCGGGACGCAGGTGCCCACCAACTGCCAGGAGAACATGAACCGCTTGGCTGGGCAACTCATGTGCATCTCGCCAGCCATGCCATGGTTCATTCCCTCAGCCTTGCCTAGAATCTCCGCCAGCAACGGTTCCAAGGGCACTCCCTTGGCGATAGCGTGAGCAATGGAACGATGGTGCGTGACTACATAGTCCGTCTCCCGCAGCGCAGCACAAACACCTACGCAAATCGCCTCTTGCCCCTTTGAGAAGTGCAGGTCCCCAGCCAGACCGTCAAGACACAACTCTTGTAGCTTATCCTCGACGGCTCGGATAAGCAGCATTCGCTCCGTGAGCGTATCTTTACCAGTAGCTAACAGCATCAAGTACCTCGTCCTCGCCGGGAACTAGCCGGGAACTCGCCGGGAACTCGCCGCGATACTTCTGGCTTGCTCTTGGTCCATCGATCTCCAACGACCCCAGTGCCCGTCAAGTCCTCCAGTGTAGACATAATCCGTGACCAAGTATCTTGAGCAGTGGTGACAGAATCCGTAAGCAGTCTCGTAGTCACCACTAGCATAAGCCCAACATCCGTCATGGATTACGTAATCAGGTTGGCATTCGTGTAGCCCAACCAAACAGAAGGGGAACGTAATGAAGCGATAAATAGCTTTACCAGGAGCTAACAGCATGTCGCACCTCGTCCTCGCTGGGCATCATCTTGTGGTGTTGTTCCATAGCTGCCGGTATGGTCTGCCGCCGTCCTCCAAGCCTTTTGACCTGCACTCCAGGCAGCTCCTGAGCGATGGTAGCGGCGATCTCGGCACCCACTCCGCCATACTGGACATCCGGCTCGACGATGAGCAACTTCCGACTGCGCTGTACCGAGAACTTGATTTGTGACCAGTCGATGGGGTAGATAGTCCGCAGGTCTAAAAGGTCTATATTCAGCACAGAGCCCAGCGCCTTTTCGACCACTTGGCGCATCAACCCGTATACCACCACGGTAGCATCGGGCTGGAAGTCGCCGTGCTGTCGCTCATGGGCATACCCGATTCCGATAGGCGCATAACAGCGACGGTCGTGTTCCTCAATCAGCCCATCCTCTATCATCCTGTCCTCAAAGACCAATGTAACCCCTGGGGTGTCCAAGGCCGTTCGCATCAGTCCGTAGGCATCTCTGGGCGTAGAGGGGATCACCACATTCAACCCAGGAATGTGAGTAAACAATGCCTCGGGTCGTTGTCCAGTGGTGGGACCGCCAGTCAGAAACTCGGCTCGAATGACGATGGTGCTTGGCGACTGGTCGGGTCGCACAAAGTTCATCTTTGCCGCGGTGTTGCAAATGCTATCCATCGCCCGGTACAGGAAGTCAGCGGTTATCACGTCAACCACTGGCTTCACACCCAGCAGCGACGCCCCCACCGCAAAGTTCACGTTGCCATCTTCTGAGATAGGCAGCGTATGCACCCGATCCGAGAAGTCCCGCTCAATGTTGGGAGCATCGTAATGCACCTTCACATGACACCCTTCTCCGAACAGGTGGACGCTGGGGTCTGAGACCATCCTATCGTAGATGGCCTGGCCGATGGCATCCCTGAGTAGATGGTTACGCGACCAGGGCTCGCGTTTGGGCGTGGTCAAGAGTTGCACGAAGCCCTCCATGAATATCAACTTTAGGCGTCCATTCCAAGACGCTCCAAGCCCGACGTACATCTGCCCGCATTCTTGTGTGGGTGTCACTGGGCACAAGCCTTAACGTCGCCCCGGTATCAGCCGCGATAATCCGAGCAATCTCAGACAGCGGGGTTTCTAAGCCAGTGCCAATGTTAAGTGGGCCGACGTAGACTGTTTTTACTGCCCGACAGAACGCCTTGGCTACGTCGTCAACATAAACCCAGTCTTTTGTCGTCTCTCCGCCGCGTAGTTCAATCTCGCCAGCCTTGGCCTTCTCTATTTGGTCAGGAATAAAGTAGCCCAGACCCTGCCCTGGCCCGTAGGCGTTGAACAAGCGCAGGGTGGTGTAGCTCAGGCCGTGGTTTTCCCAGAAGAGATGGCAGAGTTGCTCCCCCAGCAGCTTTGTGGTTGTGTACGTGTTGTTCAGCCTCAAAGGATGAACTTCGTCCGTGGGCAAATACTTGGGCGGAATGTCGTAGACGTGGGCGGAAGAGCTAAACACAAACTTCTTGGCGCCCGACTCCAAGGCCAGCCGCAAGACCTGCTGTGTGCCCAGCACGTTAACGCTGAAGGCCAACTCAGGGTTAGCCGTGCAGACGTTGGGCGACGCCACGGCTGCCAGGTGAACGATGGCATCCAGCTTCATAATCGGCAGGACCTTGGTGATGTCGGCCACAATCTCCGCACCAGGGGCAGAGTCCAGCCCGGCTACCACATGGCCTCGCGCCTTCAGCGCCGTGCAAACATGCTTACCCAGGAACCCTTCGCTGCCCGTGACCAGGACTCTCATGGATGCTCCTTGCCTCTTGATCCGTCACCTGATAGGTATGAATGCGCAAAGCAGTATCACGCTCGAATTTGTCTAAAATGATCTTCATTTCGTTCCAGGTAACAATGACTCCTGATTCATCCAAGGAATGACCGGTTTTTGGAAAGAACCGATGCCAACCAGCCATGAGCTGAGCAACACACGCTGCGCACGTCCAGGGATTGCTGCCCCGGCGGTAACCATCAACTTCAGTATATAAAACTTCATATGTCTCTGCACCACATATGAAACAAGGCCAACGTGCCATCGTTTTACCCCCCGAAGCTCTTAAAGAACTCATAGAAATAGTTCACAATGGCTTCCCGCTCAATCAGACCAATTCCAGCATGGTTCCCAAAGAAGAAGGCGTGGTCGTGGATATACTGAGCGTTAGTCAGAGACCCCACGACCCGGTGGTTGATGTGCTTCATGGCTGGCTGCACGGCCATGTTCCCTGCCTCAATAGGTCGCGTCTCCACGCCCTTGGCCTCCAGGAAGTCCTGTAAGTCGTTACGGGTAAAGGGTGCATTGTGCCTTACGAGGATCGGGTACGCGAACCACGCGTGGCGGGTCCCGGCCCGCTCCTCCTGGAGTTGGATGTAGGCGCCAAACTCCGCCAGTTCCCGGCCCCAGTAAGCAGCGTTCTCCCGTCGATGTTGAATAAACCCCTCCAACCGCGGGAGCTGGTGGATGCCAAAGGCCCCCTGAATCTCCGTGGGCCGGAAGTTGTAGCCAGCATGGAGAAAGAGGAAGCGGGGGTCAATGTTGGGATATTCCCTGGTCGTCCGTTCCCTAGTGGACATATCTCGAATCCATCCATGAGAACGGATTGAACGACATATATCAGCTAACTCAGTCAGCGCACCAACAACCATACCGCCTTCGATTGTGGAGATGTGATGACTGAAGAAGAAGCTGAAAGTTGCCACATCCGACAGGGAACCAACTTTGTAATCCCTCCATTCCGCTCCGTGAGCTTCACATGCGTCCTCGATCACAAGCAGGCCATGATTGGAAGCAATTTGCAGCAGAGGTCCCATTTCACAAGGATTACCCAGCAGATGTACTGGCATAATTGCCTTGGTACGTGATGTGATAGCCCTTTCCACAGCCTCAGGGCTGATGTTGTAGGTGTCCAGGTCCACGTCCACCAGCACCGGCACCGCGCCCACCTGCGCAATGGGGAAGACCGTGGTTGCCCAGGTGACCGCAGGGGTAATTACTTCATCGCCCTCCTGCAACTTGCCCATTGCTCTGAGTGCTGCCAAAGCTAATAAATTAGCGCTAGACCCAGAGTTGACCATAATGGCTTGATGGACATCCAGGTATTCACGCCACAGCTTCTCGAATCGCTCGACCTTCTTCCCGCAAGTGACCCAACCAGAAAGCAACGAGTCAAGGGCTTCAAGCACCTCTTCCGGCCCATAGGTTGGTATATTTAATGGTATCTTCGTCTCACCAGGAATGAAGGGCTTATAGTTCGGATATGATGTTGGCTGTCGATTATGTTTTAACAATGCCCCAACATTGCTGGAAATACTCCCCCAGCACTGTTCTCGGAAGTCAAGAGCGTGTTCTCGTGACATTTTATCGAGCAACGTCATTTTGCACTTGCCTTTACCCTCTCCCTATAGGGTTTGTAGTCCGTGTTGCTCCAGGCCACGCCCGGCGTGGTGAGTTTGTATTCCAGCACCCAGCTGTCCTCCAGGAACTCACCCATGTGTATCTCGCCAGCATGATTGAAGGAGGACATGCCACCCGTGAGCTCCTCAACTACTTCCTCGTTCATATCCCATTCATCACGGCTGACTCTTTTGTGATACTTCATCTTCCCAGAGAGAAGCGTCACAACCTCATCTACGTCGTGGCTATGACCTCCACGAAGTGCGCCCGCATTGCTGTGAAGCAACAACAGTTCCCGATTGTCCGGAAGCGTGATGCTGAATATCTCCCCTCTACTGTCGGCATGTTCCA
>ERZ1292623.2372-Hain-H51-01um-R1-2372-length-16955-cov-4_pt1 | contig 12128 bp, 9 predicted proteins | sample MGYA00564398_ERZ1292623 | MGnify/ENA primary metagenome ERZ1292623 (study PRJEB36523, sample SAMEA6512633) | groundwater metagenome | collected 2019-01-07 | study: AquaDiva: Metagenomics assemblies of 32 groundwater samples | reverse complement strand
CGCCAGCGTCCGCGCGACAAAGGCCGGATCGAGGATCGACACCCAGCCGAGCGCCAGCCCGCGTGCTCGCGCTGCCAGCCACAGCGTATGGATCGCCAGCACCACCGAATGGAGCCGGGTCTGCGGCATGGTCGCCGCGCCCAGCCCCGCGCCGGCCGATGTCGCATCGTCGCAGAAGACCGCGATGATCTCCGGCGCCTCGCCCAGACCATGCAGCTTCAGCGCGCGATAGGCGTCATGCCGGCTCGCGTCGGTAATCTGGCTGGTGGCCCGCTCCCGCTCGGCATCGACATGATCGGCCAGCACATCACGCAGCGCCGGCGTCTTCACCCGGACGAAGCGCCAGGGCTGGCTGTTGCCGACTGACGGCGCCAGTTGCGCCAGCGTCAGCAGTTCCAGCACCATCGCCTCGTCCAGCGGATCGGTGCGGAAATGGCGCACGTCGCGGCGCCAGGTCAGCAGCTCCGTCAGCGTCGCGCAGAAATCGGGATCGAAGGCCTGCATCAATATTCGATGCCGGCCTGCGCCTTCACCCCGCTGCGGAAGGGATGCTTGATCATGGTCATCTCGGTGACCAGGTCGGCCGCCTCGATCAGCGCCTCGGGCGCATTGCGGCCGGTGACGACGACATGCTTCATCTCGTCCCTGCCGGTCAGCACCGCCAGCACCTCGTCCAGCGGCAGATAGTCGTAGCGCAGCACGATATTGAGTTCATCGGCCAGCACCATCGCATAATCGGGGTCGGCGACCATGCGCTTCACCTCGTCCCACGCCTCGCGCGCCAGCGCGATGTCGCGGCTGCGATCCTGCGTGTTCCAGGTGAAGCCCTCGCCCATCGGCTTGAACTCGACCTGTTCGGGAAAGGCATCGAACACCGCCTTCTCGCCGGTGGTCATCGCGCCCTTGACGAACTGAACCACGCCGACCTTGCGGCCATGACCGATCATGCGCACGACCATGCCCAGCGCCGCCGTGGTCTTGCCCTTGCCCTTGCCGGTATGGACGATCAGCAGGCCCTTTTCCTGGGTCTTGATCGCCATGATCTTGTCATGGGCGGCCTGCTTCTTCTTCATCTTTTCCGCATGCTGTTCGTCGGTGCGTTCGACCATCGTCACTCTCCAGAAAGCTCGGCGAGCAGCATGCCCGCGCTGTTGGACTTGGGTTTCCACAGGCCGCGTGCCAGCGCCTCGCTCAGCCGGGCAGCGGTCTCGCGCAGGGCCGCGGGATTGGCATCGGCCATGAAGGCGCGCACGGCCTCATCCTCGATGAAGGCGGCGTGGACGGCGTCGAAATGATGGTCGCGCACCGCATGGGTGGTAGCGGCGAAGGCGAAGAGATAGTCGACCGAGGCGGCGATCTCGAACGCACCCTTATAACCATGGCGCATGACGCCGGCGATCCATTTGGGGTTGGTGACGCGGGCGCGGACGATGCGGCCGATCTCGTCCTCCAAGGTGCGGATCACCGGCCGCTCCGGGCGGCTATGGTCATTATGATAGCTGAGCGGCCTTGCGCCCTTCAGATGCTCGATGGCGGCGGCGATGCCCCCTTCGAACTGATAATAATCGTCGCTGTCGAGCAAGTCATGCTCGCGATTATCCTGATTCTGGACGACCGCATCGGCCTGCGCCAGGCGGGTGGCGAACAGGCTGCGTTCGCTGTCGCCCTCCACCCCTGCGCCATAGGCATAGCCGCCCCAGTCGAGATAGACGTCCGCCAGATCGGCGCGGCTGTGCCAGATCTTCTCGTCGATCATCGCCTGCAGTCCCGCGCCATAGGCGCCGGGTTTCGATCCGAACACGCGGGCACCGGCGCGGCGCGCGGCCTCCGCCGCATCGGCACCGTCCGTCACCAGCGCCGCCTGCTCGGCGCGATGCCGGGCGGCGGCGGGATTATCCTCGTCCGGCTCATCGAGCGCCATCACCGCACGGGCAGCGCTGTCGATCAGGTCGATCTGTTCGGGGAAAGCGTCGCGGAAGAAGCCGGAGACGCGCAATGTCACGTCGACGCGCGGCCGGCCCAGTTCGGCCAGGGTCATCATCTCGAAGCCGACGACCCGCCCCGAACTCCATTCCCAGCGCGGTCGCACCCCCATCAGCGCCAGTGCCTGCGCAATATCATCGCCGCCGGTGCGCATGTTCGCCGTGCCCCAGGCGGACAGGGCGATGGCGCGGGGATAGTCGCCCTCGCGCTGAAGATAATCGTCGACCAGCAATTGCGCCGATCGCTGCCCCAGATCCCAGGCGACGGCGGTCGGCACCGCGCGAGTATCGACCGAGAAGAAATTGCGCCCGGTCGGCAGCACGTCGGGCCGGCCGCGCGTCGGCGCGCCCGAAGGTCCGGGCAGCACGAACCGTCCGTCAAGCCCGGCCAGCAGCGCCGCCGCCTCGCGCGGGCCACAGGCGTCGACGCGCGGCGCCAGATCATCGGCGATCGCCGCCAGCACGGCGGTGCTGGCCGGGCCGACCGGCGCCGCGCCATCGACCAGCGCCGCCGCCAGCAGTTCCAGCCGCTCGACCATGTCGCCATGGGTGCGCCAAGGGTCTGTGGATAAGTCCGCCAGCGGGGCCGGACGCGGCCCCTGCCACGGCGCCCCCAGCAGGCAATCTAGCGGATCGAAACCCAGCCCCAGATCATCGGCCAGCGCGCGCAGCAGCGACGCCTGCCCCGGATGATCCAGGCCGCGCGGCGTGCGCGCCAGCGCGATCAGCAGGTCGCGGCGCAGCCGCCCATCCGGCGAAGCGGTGAAGACATGCAGGCCGTCGCGGATCTGCAATTCCTTCAGCTCGCACAGATAATTGTCGATCGCGGCAAGCGCGTCGTCATCGTCGCCGGCGGCACCCGCATCCTTGTCCAGCCCCTGGCTGCGGGCGAGATCGATGATATCGCGGCGCAGCCGGTCGAGCCGGCGCGGGTCCATGCCGGCGGCAAGATAATATTCGTCCACCAGCGCTTCCAGCTGCTTGAGCGGCCCATAGCTTTCCGCCCGCGTCAGCGGCGGGGTCAGATGGTCGAGGATGACGGCGCCGATGCGGCGCTTGGCCTGTGTCCCCTCGCCCGGATCATTGACGATGAAGGGATAGAGTTGCGGCACCGGCCCGGCGCAGATTTCGGGGAAGCAATCGGTCGAGAGCGACACCGCCTTGCCCGGCAGCCATTCCAGATTGCCATGCTTACCGACATGGACCAGCGCCTGCGCGCCGAAATCCTGCGCCAGCCAGACATGGAAAGCGAGATAGGCGTGGGGCGGCGGCAGCGCCGGGTCATGATAACTGCTCTTGGGATCGATATTATAGCCGCGCGCCGGCTGCACCGCGATCGCGACATGGCCGAAACGATGGACCGCAAGGCGAAAGGCGCCGTCCCGCACGAAGGGATCGGCCTCCGGCGCCCCCCAGCGATCGACCATGGCGTCACGCGCGCTGTCGGGCAGAGCGGCCAAGGCAGCGCGATAGATATCGAGCGACAGGCTGACCTCGCCCAGCCGATCGATCGACGCCCGGTCATTGGTGACGCCGCCGGTCATCAGCCGCATCAGCGCAGCGCCGTCGCGTGGGGCGTCGCCGATTGCATAGCCGGCCTCGCCCAGCCGGCGCAGGATCGCGGCGGCGCTGGCCGGCGTGTCGAGGCCGACGCCATTGCCGATCCGCCCGTCGCGATTGGGATAATTGGCCAGCACCAGCGCGACCCGGCGCTCGGCCGGCGCGGTGCGGCGCAGCGCCGCCCAGTTGCGCGCCAGATCGGCGACGAAAGCGACCCGGTCGGGCGCGACGCGCGGCACGATGATGCCGCACTGGGTTCGCGCGTCGAACCGTTCGGCCGCCTTGAAGGCGACGGCGCGGGTGAAGAGGCGCCCGTCCACTTCGGGCAGCGCGACATTCATCGCCAGGTCGCGCGGGCCAAGGCCACGGGCGGACCCGCGCCAGCTCCCTTCCTCGACGCCGGCAAAGGCGGTCTGCAGGATCGGGCAATCGGCCTGTTCCAAGATGCCCGGCACGCGCGGCTCGGACGACAACGAGGCGGCGAAGCTGGTCGCATTGACGATGATGTCGGGCGCGATGTCGGCCAGCAGCCCGCCAAGCCAGTCGCGCACGAACGGCTCGCGCAACGCACGCACATGCACGGCGGCGACGTTGAAGCCGCGCGCGTCAAGGGCCGCGACCATCGCATCGACCGCGCTCAGCGTGCCGGCCACCACCAAAGCGCGGTAGAAGATCAGCAGCGCCACCGGCCGCCCCTCGACCCAGGTCGCGCGCAGTTCGGCCACGCCGGGCCGGTCGTGACCTGGCAGGTACAGGCCCGCGTCGGCGATCGGCAGCGGATGATCGGGCTCGCCCGCATCCGCGCCGGTCAGCCGGGCAGCGCAGCGCAGGAAGGACAAAGCATTGGCTGTGCCGCCCTGGCGCAGATAGTCGCGCAACTGCTCGCGCATCGCCGCCGGCACGGTGGAGGCGAGGTCCAGCGCGGGATCGCCCTCGCGCCCGTCGGCGATCGCGGCGAAGGCGATGCCGCGTTCGCGCGCGACCTGCGCAATCTCGTCCACGCCATAGGGCCAATAGCTCTTGCCGCCGAGCAGGATGACGCAGACGAAGCGCGCCCTGGCGATCACCTTCTCGACATAGAGATCGACCGAATAGGGGTGCTTGAGCTGCAGCAGATTGGCCAGCCGCACGCTCGGCGCATCATCGGGCAGGCGCGCGGCGGCGGCGGCGAAACAGGCCAGGTCGCTGTCCGCCACGGTCAGGATGACGATGTCGCCGGGCGGCTGGTCGAGGTCGATCGCCTCCTCGCCGTCGCTGATCGTTCCCGGCGTGGCGGACAGAAGATGCATCAGCCGAGCACGGCCTGGATGTCGGCCTCGATCGCGGCGCGGTCCAGCCCCTTCTGGCCGATCACCACCAGCTGGGTGCGGCGCGCTTCCTGCGGCTGCCAGGGACGGTCGAAGAAATGCTGGATGCGCGGGCCGACCGCCTGCACGACGAGGCGCATCGGCTTGCCCGCGACCGCGACCATGCCCTTGACGCGCAGCACGTCGTGGGTGGCGATCAGCGCGGACAGCGCCTCCACCAGCGTATCGGGATCGGCAACGGCATCGCCGCCGACGACGAAGCTGTCGAAATCATCATGGTCATGATCCTCGCCCTCCGCCTCATGGTGCGAGGGGCGGGCGTCGAGATCATCCTCCGCCGCCGCGACGATGCCCAGCAGCGCGCCGATGTCGACCGCGCCATGGGCGGCGCGGACGATCTTCACGCCGGGCCGCGTCTCGGCATCGACCTGTGCCTCGACCGCGGCCAGCGTGTCGGCATCAACCAGGTCGCTCTTGTTCAGCACCACCATGTCGGCGCAGGCGAGCTGATCCTCGAACAATTCCTCCAGCGGGCTGTCATGGTCCAGATTGGGGTCGGCGGCGCGCGCCGCGGCGAGCGCCGCCTCGTCCGTGGCGAAGCGACCGGCGGCGACCGCATCGGCGTCGATCAGCGCGACGACGCCGTCCACCGTGGCGCGGGTGCGGATGTCGGGCCACTGGAACGCCTTGACCAGCGGCTTGGGCAGGGCCAGCCCCGAGGTTTCGATGATGATATGGTCGGGCGGGCTCGGCCGGTCGAGCAGCGCGGTCATGGTCGGCAGGAAATCGTCGGCCACGGTGCAGCAGATGCAACCATTGGCCAGTTCGACAATATCCTCTTCGGGGCAGGCGGCGTCGTTGCAGCCCTTCACCAGTTCGCCGTCGACGCCGACATCGCCAAATTCGTTGATGATGAGGGCGAGGCGGCGCCCCTTCGCATTTTCCAGCAGGTGGCGGATCAGCGTGGTCTTGCCCGCGCCCAGGAAGCCGGTGATGACGGTGGTCGGAATCTTGGCAGATGCAGTGTTGGCCATGACAAATACTCGCGCGCCGGAGCAACCGGGGCGGGAGCGAACCGGGCGCGCACGCACGGCCGGCCGGCATCGCGGACGGGCGCTTGTTCGCCCGCAGATGCGTGACCGCGCGGCTCCAGCCGCCAACCTGTCGCTCAGACGGAACACCGTGCCCCGGCCATCCCCTGGACCAAAGCAAGAGCGACCTAAACGCCGGCAGGTCTCCTGGCTTGCGGGTCATAGCGGGAGGAACGGCCTTCCCAGGCCTCGCAGGATTTAGCGTCCGGCCCAGTGGCTGCCCTCCCGGCTGGGGAGGGCGCTGTTCATCACGCTCGCCGCTCACAGTTGCAGGGACAGCTGCGGACTTGGATGCCATGGCATCCGCACCGCCTTCCCATTTTAAGCCCCCGTGGGGGCACCGGCGCGATCATGTCGGGACGATGCGAAGCGCCGTCCCTGGGCCGGTTCCTAGTCGCTTTGGGCAGCGGTGACAATCCAGCCATCGGCGATGGCGAGTGGCCAGGGCGTAAGGCGCTGGCCGACGCACGGCCCGCCGACGCAGACACCATCGTCGCGGCGGAAAATGGCGCCGTGCCAGCTGCATCTGATATGACTGCCATCCGGGGTCAGATAATCGTCCAGCTGCTGCGCCAGCGGCAGGCCGGCATGGGGACATTTGTCGACAAAGCCGGCGACATGATCGCCATCCCGCACGGCAAAGCCATGGAAGCGGCCGGCGCGCATCTGCAGCACGAAATTGCGCGCCTTGCCATCGGCAATCTGGTCGATCGGGCAGAGGCGCACGCCCGCCGGCGTCGCGAACAGGCGTGTGTCACTGTCACTCATATGTCGGCGTCGGGCTGGCGATCGGGGTGCGCGGCGGCAAAGGCGGGGAGCGCGCATGCCACCGCGTCCACGGCGCACAGCCGCGGAAAGGGCGTCAGGTCGACGCCGAAGCGCCGGGCATTGTAGAGCTGGGGCACGATATGGCAGTCGGCGAAACTCGGGCTGTCGCCAAAGGCATGGGTGCCGCCGTGACGGGCGACCAGTGTTTCGAGCGCGGCCAGCCCTTCGCCAGTCCAGCGGCCGATCCAGGCGCGGACCTGATTCTCTCTGGCACCAAAATCCTGCCGCAGCGCCTGCAACACGCGCAGATTGCCGAGCGGATGGATATCGCAGGCGATGATGCCGGCCATAGCACGGACGATCGCGGCATCGCCGGGGTCGGCGGGCAGCAAAGGCGGCTGCGGCCAGCGCGCTTCGATCCATTCCAGGATCGCGCCGCTCTGCGTCAGCACGCTGTCGCCATCGGCCAGTGCGGGCACCAGCCCCTGCGGCGCCAGCGCCTGATAGTCGGGTGCCCGCTGCGCACCGCTGCGCAGGTCATGGGCGACCTGCGCATAGTCGACACCCTTCAGGGCCAGCGCGATCCGCACGCGATAGCTCGCGCTCGACCGCCAATAGCCATGAAGGGTGAGGTCGCTCATCGCGCCGGCACGATCATCGCGCGGCATTCGCCAAAGCCGATCGACACATGGCCGGGGGCCGACGCGGTGGCGCGCAATGTCACCTCGTCGCCATCCTCCAGAAAGCAGCGCGTCTCGCCCGATGGCAGGCTGATCGGCTCGCGGCCACCGCTGCTGATCTCCATCAGGCTGCCATAGCCATCGCGCGTCGGGGCGGAGATGGTACCGCTGCCCAGCAGATCGCCCGGCATCAGGTTGCAGCCATTGGAGGCATGATGGGTGACGATCTGGCTGACGGTCCAGTACATGTTGCTCGTCGGCCCCTGGCTGAGCCGCATCGGCGGCTGGCCCGCATCGCGCATCGCCTGGGTGGACAGATAGACTTCCAAGGTCAGCGCCAGCGCGCCATGGGCCTGGTCGTCGGCATCGCTGAGGTAAGGCAGCGGCGCCGGGTCGCCTTCGGGCCGGGGCGGCTGGGCGATGCGGAACGGCGCCAGCGCCTCGGGCGTCACCACCCAGGGCGAGATGGTCGAATGGAAATTCTTGGCCAGGAACGGCCCGAGCGGCTGATATTCCCACGCCTGGAAATCGCGCGCCGACCAGTCGTTGAGCAGGCAGAAGCCGGCGACATGATCGGCCGCCTCGCTGATGGGGATCGGGCTGCCCAGATCATTGCCGGCACCGATCCACACGCCCAGTTCCAGCTCATAGTCGAGCCGGGCGGTCGGGCCGACCACAGGCACTTCGGCCTCGGGCGGCTTGCGCTGGCCGCGCGGACGGACCAGCGGCGCGCCCGACGGGCGGATCGAGGACGCCCGGCCATGATAGCCGATCGGCACATATTTATAATTGGGCAGCAGCGGATTGTCGGGCCGGAACTGGCGGCCGATATTGTTGGCATGATGGATGCCGACATAGAAGTCACTATAATCGCCGATCCGCGCCGGCAGGTGCAGCGTGCAGTCCGCGGCCCGGTGCAGCAGCGGCTCGACCGCCGGGCGATGGGCCGGGTCCGACAGCAGCGCGCTGATCCGGCGGCGCAGGGCGATGCGCTCCGCCACCGGCAGCGCCATCAGCCCATTGAGCTGGTCTTCCAGCAGCAGCGCGCAATCGATCAGCCCGGCGCCGACACAGGCGGCCAGGTCCAATATCGCGTCGCCGATCGCGACACCCGCGCGCGGCGGTCCGTCAGCGGGCGAAAACAGGCCATAGGGCAGATTCTGGATCGGAAAGTCGCCATGATCCTGCGCGCTGTCGACCCAGCTAGTGCGGGCGGGATCATGGGTTTCGTCGGTTTGCCAATAGCTCATGGGGTCTCGTTCATTGGGGGCAGCTGGGCCTTGCGGAAGCTGGACCAGCATTCATCATAATCGGGTTGCAGCAGCGGGCTTTCCATCGCCCAGCGTGTCGGGCGCAGCACCATGCGGCTTTCGAACATGAAGGCCATGGTGTCGGCGATGCGCTGCGGCTGGAGGTCGGCGGCGATTGCCTTGTCATAGCTCGCCCGGTCGGGGCCATGGCCGGCCATGCCATTGTGCAGCGACGCGCCGCCGGGCGCGAAGCCGCCCGCCTTGGCATCATATTCGCCATGGATCAGGCCCATCAGCTCGCTCATCACATTGCGGTGGAACCAGGGCGGCCGGAACGTGTCTTCCGCCACCATCCAGCGCGGCGGGAAGATGACGAAATCGATATTGGCGGTGCCCGGCGTCTCGCTGGGCGAGGTCAGCACCGTGAAGATCGACGGGTCGGGATGATCGAAACTGACCGTGTTGATCGTGTTGAAACGGGTCAGGTCATAGCGCAGCGGCGCAAGATTGCCGTGCCAGGCGACGACGTCGAACGGGCTGTGGTCCAGCGCTGCTATCCACAGGCGGCCCATATATTTCTGCACCAGCGCATAGGGACGCTCGACATCCTCGAATGCCGCGACCGGCGCCTCGAAATCGCGGGGATTGGCCAAGCCGTTGGCGCCGATCGGCCCCAGATCGGGCAATCGGAAGGGCGCGCCGTAATTTTCGCAGACATAGCCCCGCGCCGCGCCCTCGATCAGCTCGACCCGGAAGCGGACACCGCGCGGGATCAGCGCTATCTGCAACGGCGCGACGTCGATCACGCCCAATTCGGTGACGATGCGCAGCGCGCCCTGCTGCGGCACGATCAGCATCTCGCCATCGGCGCAGACGAAGGCGCGGTCGATCATCGAGGCGGTCGCGGCATAGAGATGCACGGCGCAGCCCTGGCCCGCCGCGACATCGCCATTGCCGGCATAGCTGGTGAGGCCATCGATGAAATCGACGTCCCCCTGGGGCAGCGACAGCGGGTTCCAGCGCAGCCGGTTGGGTGATGGCGGCACCTCGTCGAACGGCGCGCTGCGCAGCAAGGCTGCAGCATCATAGGGCGCGAACGGCGGGTGCGATGCCGCCGGCCGCATGCGATAGAGCCAGCTACGCCGGTTCTCCGCCCGCGGCGCGGTGAAGGCGGTGCCAGACAATTGCTCGGCATAGAGGCCATAGGGCACGCGCTGGGGTGAATTGCGCCCCACCGGCAAAGCGCCGGCCGCCGCCTCGGTCGAAAAATGATTGCCGAAGCCGCTCATCATCCGGGGCGGCGCGTCACTCATCGACGGTGATCACGCCGCGACGGATCTGGTCCAGCTCGATCGATTCATAGAGCGCCTGGAAATTGCCATTGCCAAAGCCTTCATTGCCCTTGCGCTGGATGATCTCGAAGAAGATCGGGCCGAACATCGTCTCGGTAAAGATCTGCAGCAAGATGCCCTCCTCGCCGACATTGCCGTCGATCAGAATGCGGTTGCGCTTCAGACGTTCCAGATCCTCGCCATGACCCGGCACGCGCTGGTCCACCAGTTCATAATAGGTCTCGATCGTGTCCTGCAGCCGCACCCCGCGGGCGCGCAGCCGCTCGACCGTGTCATAGATATTGGCGGTGGTCAGCGCGATATGCTGGATGCCCTCGCCATTATAGTCGCGGATGAACTCCTCGATCTGGCTCTTGTCGTCCTGGCTCTCGTTCAGGGGAATGCGGATCGCCTTGTCCGGGGCGATCATCGCCTGGCTGAACAGGCCGGTCGCCTTGCCCTTGATATCGAAATATTTCTGCTCCTCGAAGCCGAAGAGGGTGCGGTAAAATTCGCTCCACACCCGCATCTGGCCGCGCTTCACATTGTGGGTCAGATGATCGAGCAGGTCGAGGCCGACATTGTTGCGCGCTTCGGCTTCCCGCCAGCCGGGATATTCCGCCCAGTCGGCATAGGGATCGCCGCCATCGGGCATGAAATAGAGATAGGAGCCGCCAATCCCCTGGATCACCGTGTCATTCTCGTCCGTCGGCTTGCCGCCATGGTCGAGCGCCCAGCGCAGCGCCGCCTCGGGATCGGCGACGCGAAAGGCCATGGCGCTAGCCGAGGGACCATGTTCGCCGCGAAAGGCGGCGACGCGGCCGGCATCGTCGCGGTTCAGCATCAGGTTGATCCGCCCCTGCTTGTAGCGGGTGATATTCTTGGTCGGGTGCCGGTGGGTCGCCGTGAAGCCCAGCTGCTCGAACTGCGCGGCCATCTTCTCGGGCTCGGGCGAGGTGAATTCGACGAACTCGAAGCCGTTGAGGCCCAGCGGATTGGCGGGATCTTTAGTCATGGCGAATGCTCCTCAAGCAGCGGGCAAATACGGCGCGAGGCCGGCGACAAAGGCGGGAATCGTGTCGAGCCGCAGCCCGGCGATGTTGATGCGGCCATTGCCGGCCATGTAGATGCCATGGTCGGCGCGCATCGCGACGACGGCGGCAGTGCTGACCGGCAGCATCGCGAACATGCCGCGCTGGCCGGCAATGGCGGCCAGCTGCGGATGGGCCGCCGCCAGCGCAGCGCGCAGCGCATTGATGCGGGTGCGCATCTGGTCCAGCTCGCCCATCCACTCGGCGCGCATCGCCGGCCGTTCCAGGATGGTGCGCACGATCGCCGCGCCATGATCGGGCGGCATCGACCAGATGCCGCGCGCCAGCGCGACGATGTTGGAAAAGGCGAGCGTGGTCAGCGCGGCATTCGCCCCCTGTACCCAGAGCGCGCCCACCCGCTCGCGATAGAGACCGAAATTCTTGTCACAACTATAGGCGACCAGCGCATCGGGCACGGCGGCCAGCATCTGCCGCGTGGCGGCGGCGTCCGCCTCCAGCCCGTCGCCCAGCCCCTGATAGGCGAGGTCGATGAACGGGATCAGGCCGCGCGCCACACACAGATCGGCAATCGCCGCCCATTGATCGGCGCTGAAATCCACGCCGGTCGGATTATGGCAGCAGCCATGGAGCAGCAGCACGTCGCCGGCCTGCGCCGCGGCCAGATCGGTCAGCATCGCGTCGAAATCGACCGCACCTGCGCTATCGAGAAAACGGTGCGACGCCAGCGTCAGCCCGGCCTCGCGAAAGATGTCCAGGTTTTCCATGCAGATGCGGCCTTGAATCGTCACGGTGATGTTGCGCATGCCCGGTTTCGTGTGCAGGGGCTCGACGAAGTGCAGCGTCACGCGGTAGCGCCCTTCGGGCGCCTTGAACCGGTAGCCCTCGATCGCACCGAGCAGGGTCTGATACAACACATCGTCTTCCGTATCCGCGATGGCGACATCGCCGCTGTTCACCGGGTCAGCCGTGACGCAGATGCCAACAGCTTCGATGCCAGAGGTTGCGAGGGAGCCCCCTTGCGTGAGCGCGCAGCCGAATTTGATCCCCGCTTGTGCGGCGCGGAGGGGAAACGAAAGGCACTCCCGGTCGATTTCAGACATTATCCAT
>ERZ1292623.4054-Hain-H51-01um-R1-4054-length-12129-cov-5_pt1 | contig 12129 bp, 20 predicted proteins | sample MGYA00564398_ERZ1292623 | MGnify/ENA primary metagenome ERZ1292623 (study PRJEB36523, sample SAMEA6512633) | groundwater metagenome | collected 2019-01-07 | study: AquaDiva: Metagenomics assemblies of 32 groundwater samples | reverse complement strand
TATTGCTCTGACCCCTCTAACAGAGACGAATGCACTCAAGTCTTTAGAGGGGGTGATACCGGTGCCATAAGACAGGGGCGGGTTAGAGAGTTTGTACAGCCGGGCGGTCAGGAAGGCGGGTTTGAGTCGGAGTTCGGCCAGCCGTTTGAGTTTGAACAAGGACGGTTTGAAGGAGAACACGAGGGTTTCCCGAGTGGCGATGGCAACGATTTCCAAGGATCCGGCCAATTCCCCGGCCAAGATGAATTTCAGGGCCAGCCGGGTGAGTTCCCGGGCGGACCAGGGCAATTCCAGCAATTCGGCCCCGGCGGCAATTTCCCGTCAGCAGAGGATTTTGGCGAATTCGGCCCGCCTGAAAGCTTTTCTCCCCCAGCCGGCGGCTTTGAAGGAGGCAATTTTGGCCCTATACCGGGAGACTTTGAAGGCGGAGGGGGCTTCCCCCAGCAGGGCAGCTTCCCTGAAGGTGGTGGTTTTCCTCAACAGGGTGGCGAATTCCAGCAGCCATTCCCCCCCAGCGGCTACATTCCCAACCAATCATTCCTTGGGTCTATACTCGCTCCCATTGTAAACATTTTGCGCTAGCGCAGAGTTATAACCGTCAGAAAACCCCCGACTCCAAATCGGGGGTTTTGTTTTTATTGATAAATACGCTACAATAGTTTTGAGATTTGATTTATCACTTCCTGTCCGCGTGAATCCGCGTTTATATTTCAAAATCCGCGTTGATCCGCGCCTGATCTGATGCCGCATTACAAGCTCCCCCTCAAAGAAAAAAAGGAAATTGCCCGCGAAACCATGGCTTTTAGTTTTGATTTGGCCGGCCAGGATTTTTCTTTTAAGCCCGGGCAATTTGTAGACATTACTCTGGAGAACCCCAAGCATACCGACGACACCGGCAAAACCAGAACCTTTTCCATTGCTTCTTCGCCGCTGGATGATTATTTGATGGTGGCCACGCGCCTAACGGCGAGCGCCATGAAAAAGAGTCTAGCCGAAATGGAGCTGGGCAGTTTGATTCATGTTGATGGGCCGTTGGGGTCATTTAGACTGCATCAGGATGTTAAGATACCGGCCGTGCTTATAGCCGGCGGCATTGGCATTACGCCCTTTAGAAGCATGGTTAAAGACGCCACCGAAAAAAACTCCGAGCAGAAAATAACTTTAATTTATTCCAACCGCACTCCCGAAGATGCCGCTTTTGTGGATGACCTTACCGAGTGGCAGAACCACAACAGCAACTTTAACTTTGTTACCCGATGGACCAAAGAAGAAGGCCACATAGACGAGGCCTTTCTAAAACAACATGTAAAAAACCTGGCCGCGCCCGTGTTTTACGTAACCGGCTCGCCCGGCATGGTCGGCGGCGTTACCCAATTGCTGATTGAAATCGGCGTCCCCGACGACAACATCCGCTTTGAAGAATTTGCGGGGTATTAAAAACAGCTTTTAGTGATTAGCTTTTAGCCCTCCTGTGTTTTTGTGATTGCTGGTTTCGGAGTTCCGCTAAGAGGTAGGTTCCCGTTTTCAGCGATCGCTTAAAACAGGAACTAACTGTGATAGTGATTCAGACGAGGCAGTAGATGCAAAGGGTTACCCTTTGTTGCCGCAAAAGGTAACCCTTTGCTGATACATTAAACAGAGATTGCTTCTGTTCTCGATTGTTTCCATCCGCAGACGACCGTCAGCGGATGGAAACAATAACTGAAAGACATTGAAATCAACAAAACAAAAAAGAGGCCAACCTGTATAGATTTGGCCTCAATGTAACTCACAGCTCTTCCGCAACGCCCCAACTAAACCTTTCCTAAAACTGCGCCTACTAAGCCGGAAACTATTCCTAGCGCAAACATAACCACCGATCGCGCATTGGCTGTCCTAGGATTAGGATCGGGCATACCCCAGGCTGCCAGGGCAGCGAGTCCACCGCCAACGGCAGCACAACCAAAAAATGCTAACATTATCGTCACCTCCTCCTTACTCCCCTCTAAAAATTAAGGTACATAGGTGATTATGAGCACGCCGTTTTCGGCGTCTGCCCAGATCTGCCTGTTCCAGCGGTCGGGAAAATCATCCCGCCACTTTCGAACAGCCGCGCACTTCTGCTCTTGATCGCCGTAGTTGATCCACACTAAACCCTCTTTGTCGTCGTGATATGTAACGCTGGTTTCATCAACAACTTCGGCACTGGCAAACGGGAAACCCGAGAACCAATAATCCGGCCGTGAGGACACCTCGGCTATCACCACCAGCAAAAGTATGCTGCTGGACACCAAGAACAACCACAACCACTTCATATCTACTCACCTCCTTCAAAAGAACTTATTAAAAAGAACCATATCAAAAATTGCCTAAACTATCAAGAACATCCAAAACTTCAAGCTCTTTAGCCCAAGTTTTTAGATATTCATAATCAAGACCGCCGCCGGAAGCCTTGAGGATCGACTTCACATCATCCAGTTGCAATGCGGAATCACCATATTGATGCCACTTCAACTTATTGAGAATCAGGTCTTCGGGAGAGATAAAACATACGCCCCGGCCATCAATCGCCCGATTCACTCTTCTTTTGTATTCTCTTGAAACCACAACTTCTTCTTTCATCACCCAAAAATCCACCTTGAGTCCGGTATCCGGATCTATGAAATTAAACTCACCCTTTCGCCTAATGGCCTCCCTGGCCGCATCTTCATCAATATAACCAGCTTCTGATATTTTTCTTAACGCTCTCGCGAGCGACGTCACTTTTGGCTCAACCAGCTCTACAACAATATCTATATCAGCGGTGGCTCGAACATGGCCCCACATCGCCAATGCAAAACCACCGGTAACAAAATAGCCAATCTCGAGCTCATCGAGAATCGTTGCCACCTTGAGAAGAAGTTTTTTTGGATCTATAACTTCGATCATTGAGGCGATTGAGTTCCAAACAAAACATGGTCAGGTCCGACACCAGTTTAATTCTTCTGTCAGCCGACATTTCCCTAAACACCTCACCTTGAATGTCTTGGGCCGACTTTTTTATTCTCCTTCGCCGAATACCGACCAACTTGTTGGTCGGATGAAGGCGAGGAGAATAACCCTTCCGTAGCTCCGAAGGAGCGAAGGAGGGTATTCCATATGCGGTATCCGGCTTCGGAAGAATTCCGCCTGATACCGACCAGCTTGCTGGTCGGAGCTTTATTCTTGACGTATTATTTTTCATAAAATATTCTGCGTTGGTCTGCATGATGTTCACGCCTTTTTCTGCGTAAATCCGCATTACCTTCTGCGTTAATCCGCGTTTATATTTTGAGGTAACGTCTCATGGCAATAATACTGGAAATAACGCCCAAGAAAATGCCGACGGCCGTTTGCAGAAAAAACAACTGCCAAAAGTTTTCCTTAAAATAATCGGCTATGTTTATGCCGGTAAGAAAACCCTGGACCTTGGGCGAAAGGAAAATAACCAAAGGGAAAAATAAAATAATGGTCAGCACCGAGGCTATCAGGCCGTGCACCACACCCTCCACAATAAACGGCCCGCGAATGTACCAGCTGGAAGCGCCCACCAACCGCATAACGCCAATCTCCTCACGCATGGAATAAATGGTTAAGCGGATGGTGTTAAAAGTAACCAGCACCGCCACCAAAACCAAAACCAAAACTGCCGCCAAGCCGCTCCGTCGCACCACATTAATAATATGCGACAGCCGTTCTATCACTTTTTGGTTTTGGCGATAGTTAACCGTGTCTATTAAACTTGAAAACCGCGGGCTTTCTAAAAAGGCGGCAATGGAGGAATAGTCGTCTATAAGCTTGGCTTTAACATTAAGCGAGGCCTCCAAAGGGTTTTCGCCCAGTTCCTCCAGCGATTTTACAATCAAGGGGTTGTTTTGGTGCTCGGCCTCAAAGCGCGCCAAGGCCTCTTGGCGCGAAACATATTCCACGGTTTTTACGTCATCCAGATTTTCCAGTTCCTGTTTAACTTTAATTATTTCGTTTTCGCTGGTCTCCAGCTTAAAATAAACCGAGATATCAACCTTTTCCTCTAAAGTTTTAAGCAAACTGCCGGCCACCACCGATGCTAACACCAAGCTGGTTATTAACCCCAGCGCCAGCATCATAACGCTTATGGTGGCCGAAGAAACCCAGCGGTTGCGCCAAAATGACAGCACCCCCGCCTTAATCACCCGCCGCAAGGTTGTTAATATCCTCTCCTTCATAAACTTTTATTTTTGAGATTTGAGATTTGATTTTATATAAGGTACTTCCCCTTCTCCTCATCCTTAATTATCCTCCCCTTGTCCATCAACACTACCCGCCTTTTTAAGGAATTAACAATGGCGTTGTCGTGGCTAGCCAAAATTACCGTGGTGCCCAGCTCATTTAATTTTATCAAAAGATCCACAACTTCCCAGGTATTAACCGGATCCAAATTGCCGGTGGGCTCGTCGGCCACCAAAATATCGGGCCGGTGCACCAAGGCCCGGCCAATAGCCACTCTTTGCTTTTCGCCGCCCGAAAGCTGGTAAGGAAAGCAAGCGGCTTTATCCTCCAGACCCACCAAACTTAACACTTGGGGCACGTCTTCGGCAATTTCCAAATCGTCGCGGCCCGAGGCCTCCATGGCAAAAGCAATGTTTTCGTAGGTGGTTTTGGCGGGCAGCAATTTATAATCCTGAAACACAATGCCTATCTTGCGGCGCAAATAGGGCAGTTCGCTGTTACCCAGGGAGTTTATAGAAACATCACCCACGATAATTTCGCCCATGGTGGGCAGTTCCTCGCCAATGAGCAACCTCAACAGGGTGGACTTGCCCGCCCCCGAGGAGCCCACAATAGAAACAAACTCCTTGGGTTTGATAATCAAGTTAATGTTTTCCAAGGCCACCATATGGGGCGGGTACAATTTGGTTACGTTTTTGAAGTGAATCATTCGCTTCGCTCAAATTAAAAAATAAAGCTAAAAGCGCAAGACTTTAGTGTTCCAGCTTTGCATCAAAACAATTTATGGATTTTTAGCTTTGGTTTTTCGCTTTTCATTTTTAGTTTTTAACTTCCCTAAGTTCTGCCTCTATGAAATCGCCCAGCTCCCCATCCAAAATAGCCTCGACATTGGTGGTCTCGTATCCCGTGCGATGGTCCTTGACCAGCTTATACGGCTGCAACACATAGGAACGGATTTGATGACCCCATTCTATGCTCACATGCTCGCCTTTTAGCTCTTCTACTTTTTCTTTGTGCTCCTGTTCCAAGCGCTGTTGCAGTTTGGCATACAAAAGTTGCATGGCCTTGTCTTTGTTGGCGCTTTGGGAACGTTCCGACTGGGCTGTAGCCACAAGGCCTGTGGGCAAATGGGTAACCCGCACGGCTGATTCGGTTTTGTTAACATACTGCCCGCCGGGGCCGCCGGCTTTGTAGGTATCCGTTTTAATATCCTGCGGCTTTATCTCTAAATCCGACACATCCTCCAGCTCCGGCATCACATCCACCAAAGCAAAAGAGGTGTGGCGCAAATTCTGCGCCGAAAAGGGTGAAATTCGCACCAGCCGGTGCACTCCGCCCTCGTGTTTTAAGTAGCCATAGGCCTGCTTGCCCCGAACTTCCATTATAGCATTTTTTAGGCCGGCTTCCTGCCCCACCGTTACCGCCAGAACCCGGGCTTTGAACCCGGCTTTATCGGCATACCTTAAATACATCCGCAGCAGCATCTCTACCCAATCCTGCGAATCGGTGCCGCCGGCACCAGCATAAACACTTAAAACCGCATTATTGCGGTCGTATTTGCCGGTAAAGTAAGCTAATTTTTCTTCTTGCGCCACAGCCGCGGCCAGTTTGTTTAGCGATCGCTCCAACTCTTTGGACAAAGGTTCTTCCGATCCCGACTCCGCCAAAAGCCCCGCCAGTTCCTGCAAGTGCTTGAGATCTGATTGATACCCCGCCCACTTTTCAACAGCCTCTTTAAGCTCGCCCAGTTCCCGCGTTGCTTTTTGAGCTTGCTCGCGATTCTGCCAAAAACCCTCCGCCGACATTTCTGCTTCCAGTTCTTTGATTTTTACTTCCTTAGCCGGCAACTCAAAGACGGTCCGCCAAACGGCGGAGTTTAATCTGTAAATCCTCAAGTTTCTTTTTAAGATCGTCCATTATTCAAAAACCCTGTAGTGAACTTAGGCTGTTTTAGGTTGAATGTTTTTGCGATGCAAAAACATTCGCCTAAGTTCTACTACGGGGTCAAAGACGGTCCGCCAAACGGCGGAGTTTATTTCCTAACTCGTTGAGTTTGGATTTTAATTCATCCATGCTTGATTCGGTAAACAAAACTTTCCAGTTTTTGTTTTAGGTCTGGGTTCATCGGCTAAGAAACCTATCTGATTGATCTAACTGGCAGCCTATCCTCACTTTTCACCGCCATTAAATTTTCGGCTGTGGTCAAAAACTTGCGCGCCTCCAAAATCTCAAACAAAACCGGCTCATTCTTTTTGTTAAAATGAACCACAACATTGCCCACTTCTTGAGCATAATCAATGGGCTGTTTGCTTGTCTCCCACATCAAAACATCAGCCTCTGGCTCATAGGAGATTTTTACTTCTGTGTTTCTTGGACTCATAATCAATCACATAGATTTATCCCACCGGTTCAATTTTCCACTTCCCCCGCACCTTGATTGCCTTAAAACATTCTCTCTTTTCTTCCCTTGTTATTTTTTCGGCAAGTCCCAGATTCTTTCTTGAAAGTGCCGGGCGAGCAGGGTCAACAAAAACAATGCAGGTATCTTGCGCACCGGTAGATCTTAGGACTTCGGGATGCTTAATCACGTAACTATTAAAGTCCGCAGAAAGTTTAAAATTTGTTTGCACATCTCTTTCACTCATACGTTTATTGAAGCAAATAATTCTCTTTAATTTTCTTCCAATTATTTCTTACCTCACGAATTGCCCTGGTAAAAATCGCATTAAAGTCGTCCCCCAAAATCTCCTGCCGTGTTTTCTTTCTCCTGCTATACACATAAACATCTTTATGCGCCACCCCCAAACCATGGGCAGTATCATATCGTATAATTGTCCTCCAGCCACGAGAAGTCAAACTATGATATTGGATCACAAAGTGGGTAACTCTATTTTTACTTGTTTGGAACTCTATGTACAATCGATCCTCCTCTGAAAGCGTCAGTGTATATTTCTTTGCTTGAGCTGCCATGTCATAAACCTGTTTTTAGTATACCACACACTGCTGTATAATCTCAAGCGATTAAGCCCTTTTCAACAACTCAAAACTTTCTTTTATAACCTCTTTGGCTTGGTCTAATTGCGCTTTTTGACGATTCCGCCAAAAGCCCTCCGCCGACATTTCTGCTTCCAGTTCTTTGATTTTTACTTCCTTAGCCGGCAACTCAAAGACGGTCCGCCAAACGGCGGAGTTTAATCTGTAAATCCTCAAGTTTCTTTTTAAGATCGTCCATTATTCAAAAACCCTGTAGTGAACTTAGGCTGTTTTAGGTTGAATGTTTTTGCGATGCAAAAACATTCGCCTAAGTTCTACTACGGGGTCAAAGACGGTCCGCCAAACGGCGGATTTGACTTGTAAGACTTTCCAGTTTTTGTTTTAGGTCCGAGGATATAACCAAGCTATTTCACAAATTTGAAGGTGGAAATAATTCTATAGAGTGTTTCTGGATTCAAATCGTGACGCGTCTCTGGCTCAAAACTAACGGTCTGGGCTCTGAATTCAAAAACATCTTGCCCATTAAAAATAAAGTAACTGGTAGTTGTGTAGTTATCAGCTGTAAATTCAACCACTCTGTTGGAACCAAATATCTTTGTGCCAATCTTTGGGTTGGCAAAGCCGACTTCTCCTGCCCCAAAATCCTTTAGGATCCAGTTCTTGGCAGTCATCCTGCTGTTATTCAAGAACCTGCTTATTAGAAAGTACTTCTCATTCAGTAATTGCTGTACAGGTATATGATCTTTTGGCTCATACAAGTCCTTTTTTACACCAAATTCTATGGGCACATCCGAGATTATTATTTGGTCATACGGTTCCGCAAACGATAGAGGTTTCTTACTATCATATGAGGGGAAGGGATACATATCGCTTACAAACCAACCGTCTGGGTATTTGATCATATATCCATACTTCTCGTTCTTGTATGTCTTCCACCCCACAGTCTCACTATCTCCACCCCACAAACCCTGCCAAGAAATTTTATCCGCCTTAACCCCAAATACCCCACCATGCCCAGCAGGCCGATGAGGGCCAAGATTAGAATTTTTCGCGTTGTGGGTTTTGGAGGCATATAATAAAGAAGACCTCAATTTATCTCACCGAGAGTGCAACTTCGGACTCTCTGGCAAAGTTCTTTAGAGCTTTTAGATTATTTCTAAAATTATCAAAATTAAAACCGTAGAAATTAACCCGCACAATTTTTCCGGATTTATCGTAATCAACAACAATATTATCTTGGATATCGGAGTCCACACTTTTCCCCGGCTTAACTACTACCGAAAGCACTTGGCTCTCCTTGTCATATTCAATTTTTGGGCTCTTTTTTTTCATAAGTATTTTTTAACCTTTGATGAGTCTATCACCGTAAATATTTTCAACTTATTGTTAACCGGCTCGCCGGCAATTAACAATATCCGCTTCCCTCTGTTGCTTTGATACAATTTTTTAACCAACAGCCTACCCTCGGTATCTGACGAAACTTCGGTTGGTTGTAACAAAGCCACTCTGATTATTGCCTCCGATATGGCCCGCTCCCGCATGCGCTCGCGAGCATGTTTGGTCAAAACATATTCCATAAACGAATCGACTCACTTCTGAAATTTTATCACCAACTAATCATGTGGTCAAATGGAATCCCCCCTCAACACCGCCTTGAATGTCCTAGACCCGTTTCAATAATTCAAAACTTTCTTTTATAACCTCTTTGGCTTGGGCAAGTTGATCATGGGGCGGCCGGCGGAAATAGAGCCACTTGTGAAACGGAAAAATTTCCAAAGTAACTGCACCGTCAAAATTGAACTTTTTTACAAAAGACATAAAGCCCGACCAGTCAAAATTATGCCCCCGAAAGCCAATGTGAAAATTGCCCTGGTTAAATCCGTGAAAATGCAGAACCTTAATTTGTTCCGTGTGCTTTTGGAAAAATTGGTAGGGATCGGTACCGGTCAAAACCGCCTTGGCCACATCCAGAGTCAGATTGACCTTTTGGGACTCAATAAAATTCTCCAGCGCTTCGGGCACACCGGCATATCGCGGCCAGCGCTCCAAAAACCGCGGTGCCGCGTTTTCAAAAGCAATGTTCAGACCGGTTTCCCTTTCTCTGGTTTTGATCCAACTCCAGAAATCGCTTAAGGAGCGGCGCCGCGCCGTAGCCAAATGCATCACCACATTTTGCGCGCCAAAGTATTCGACTATCTTTAAGAACTTGTTTATACCCCCGCGGCCGGTAAAAAGCACATACCAGGGCGGCTGGTGAACATTGACTATGGGCAAGCCGTATTTTTGGGACAGCTCTTTTACCTTGGCAAAGCCGAGTTTATAAACCGAGGGCATTAAAACCAATTCCAAACCATCAGCGCCAACCTCCCGTCCCAATAAAAAAACTTCCTCCAAGGGAAAGGGTTCTAACGAATGGCTTGATAATAATAATCTCACGAGCCGGAGGCGAGAATTGAACTCGCGACTTGCTGTTTACGAAACAGCTACTCTACCACTGAGTTACTCCGGCATATTTACCAAAGGTGGGCGGGCAGGAGCACTGCTCCTCCCGGGTATGACGCTCGTCCCGCCCGAGGCGGGACTCGCTATACCCGCCAAAAGCAAAGACATTTGCTTTTGGCCCAACTGAGCTACGCTGGCCTAACCTTTCATAAAATAACATCTTTCTGCTAAAATGAGAAGTATGTTTGACCTCATCGCCCTAATCAAAACCGCCGGCTATATGGGCATTTTCGGCATTATTTTTGCCGAATCGGGCCTTTTTATTGGCTTTTTTTTGCCCGGCGACAGCCTGCTTTTTACGGCGGGTTTTTTGGCTTCGCAGGGGTTTCTTGATTTGACTTTACTGATGGCACTGACATTCGCGGCCGCGGTTTTGGGCGACAGTTTTGGCTACGCTTTTGGCCGCAAAGTCGGCTGGCGGATTTTTAAAAAAGAAGATTCTTTGCTCTTTCATAAAGACCATCTTGAGCGCGCCCAAAAGTTCTACCAAAAACACGGCGGCAAAGCCATAATTTTAGCCCGCTTTATGCCCGTGGTGCGCACCTTCGCACCAATTCTGGCCGGCGTGGGCAAAATGCGCTACCCCACTTTTTTGTTCTATAACATTATTGGCGGCGCGCTGTGGGCCATTGGTCTTACGCTTTTGGGTTTTTACCTGGGCAGCGTTGTGCCCAATATAGATAAATATCTCCTGCCGATTATTGCTTTGATAATTCTTCTGTCCATTCTGCCGTCCGTCATCCACATTCTAAAAAACAAAAAAGAACGCCACCAAATCGCCCAGTTGGTAAGGTCAAAACTAAAACTCTAAAAATCTAGAGCAGTTCTATGAATTCTTCTAGCTCCAAACCCGATTGTTCAATTATGTGCTTGAGAGTTTTTAATTTTAAATCCTTATTGTGATAAGCAACCGTAACACCAAGCCTGCCTTTAACATATATTCTATGGCTGCCTTTTTGTTTGATAAAAACAAAGCCCGCTTTCTCAAGGGCTCTAATAACTTCTCTGGGTTTAACGCGAGGCAATCTAGGCATATCAAACTCTAACCTCAACCGGGGCAATTATAATCCCTTTGTCTTCGCGAGGCACATCCCATCTCCTGCCTTGCATAACCTCAACATACAAACCGGCCGCCTCCTCAATATTTCTAAGGGCCTCTTCAAAAGTATCCCCCTCCGAAATACACCCCGGCAGGGCGGGTATGGTAACAGTAAAACCACCGGATTTCTCATCCGGCTCAAACACTGCTGTGTACTGATAAACCCTCCTCGTAAGTTGTTTCTTCCGCATCAATGTAATGTTAACACGCCAACTAATTTGCAGTAAACACCCCACAGTTTGTGGGGAGTTTAGCTTCCAACAGACGATGGGAGCGGGCGAAGGGAATCGGTCACGGATAACGCCTCGCCGTCGCTCGGCGTTTCTGCGACCCCGGCTCGCCCCAATTTTCTGCTGAAAATTGATGGCTCCGCCCTTCGATTCCCCACGCGAGCAAAGCAGTTGACTCGCGTGGGGAATCGAACCCTCGTCTATAGCTTGGCCCCGCAGCAATTTTGCGGAAAACCTGAGCGGGTAACGGGAATTGAACCCGTGTCTCAACCTTGGGAAGGTCGCGTTCTGCCACTGAACCATACCCGCCTTACCGGACACTAACCCATTTAATTACCCAATTACCCCAGTAGTAGCCCCGCCAAGGCGGGGCACTACGGGGCTTCACTTAGTTACCAAATTACCGTCCCTCCACTCAAACGGCAAAAACCAAATGCTAACGGTGGCTTTGGCCCTAGTCTCGCCCAGCCATTTATTAAAATTATCCCGCCCTTTTTCCTGCACCAAAATTTGCCTTAGGGCCTGCGGCTCCAGAATGCGCCGCTTGAACTTATCCAGATTCCAGCCGTAAACGGTTCTAATGGAATCGGCCAAGCCCGACTTTCCCACCCCGCCAAAATTGCTGTCTATTTCGCGCCGGGCTTGGGCTTTAACCTCTTTGGAAGCCGAAGTTTTTATAATGGCATTGGCGATTATATTCTCCAAAGCGCTTTTTACCAACTCTGGGCCATGATCGCGGCTTAAGAGCATATCCATTTCGGGGCTATTGCCGGCCAGGCCGCTTTGGTGCAGCCGCCGGGCAACTTCTATATTTTCTTTAACGGTGCTGTAGCTTATCAACCGCCCGTTGACTTTAGCCACCGGAAAATAGCCGTTCTTAACCAAAGAATAGCTTAACAAGCCGCCCACCAATAAGACTAGGGTTAGAATTAATATTTTGATGTGAAAACTCACAGCAAGAGACATGGGGCAAGAGACATGAGACACGGAGAATTAACTTGTCGCATGTCACATGTCGCTTGTCACTACTTAAAGTACCTTACCCAATTTCCAACATTCCCCCACAACGGACTTGAAAACTGGCCGGGCTGATTATTC
>ERZ1292623.4053-Hain-H51-01um-R1-4053-length-12130-cov-3_pt1 | contig 12130 bp, 18 predicted proteins | sample MGYA00564398_ERZ1292623 | MGnify/ENA primary metagenome ERZ1292623 (study PRJEB36523, sample SAMEA6512633) | groundwater metagenome | collected 2019-01-07 | study: AquaDiva: Metagenomics assemblies of 32 groundwater samples | reverse complement strand
GTGTTATTGCTGTTTTTGGTTCATCACCGTGAGAATCCTTGCGATATTCCTTCGTATTTCACGAATACCCCGCACATTCTTCACTTTGCCGCTCGGCAAGTCAAACTTCAGCTGGTGGAGCTTCGCACGCTCTTCCCGAACCATTGTTTGCAGTTCCGCTAAGGTTTTCGTTCGCAATACAGATGTCTCCATGGTATTCAGCGCTTCACGAATCTCGTTTTAATGGGAAGTTTCGCCGCGGCTTTCTCCAGCGCTTCTCTCGCCACATCTTCTTTTATGCCATCCACCTCAAAAAGCATTCTCCCGGGTTTTACGGGAAAGGCATAATGATCCACGCTTCCCTTGCCGCCGCCCATGGGCACTTCCGATCCTTTTTTTGTGACGGGCTTATCGGGAAATACGCGAACCCACATCTTTCCTCCTTTGCGCAAATAACGGATAATCGCCCGCCTCCCGGCTTCCAGTTGACGGGCCGTAACCCATTTACTTCCTTCCGCCTTCAAACCGTAAGAACCGAAGGAAACTTCCGTTCCCCGTGCCTCCGTTCCCTTTTCCCGGGATCGTCCCTTCATCCATTTTCTATATTTTACTTTTTTGGGAGTCAGCATATTAGTCAAATTTATCACCTCTATACATCCATACTTTTACTCCGATCATTCCGTATTTGGTTTTGGCTTCCCGCAGGGCGTAATCAATCCGCGCTCGCAACGTCTGAAGGGGCAGTCGTCCCGTCTTCAGCGTCTCCCTCCGTGCGATATCCGCCCCGCCGAGCCGTCCGGATACTTCAACTTTCGCCCCCTTGATATCTTTATTCGCCATTACTTTCGTAAGCGCCTGCTTCATCACTCGTCGGTATGGCATTCTCTTCTCAAGCTGTTGGGCAACCCATTGAGCGGTCAAGGGGGCCGAATTCCAAGGATTTTTCACCTCGCGGATTTCCAGACGAATTTCTCTTTTTCGAGTGTCTTTGATCACCCGATATCTGCTTTTTTTATCTTTTTCCAAAATTTTTGCAATGGCTTTCCGCAACTCTTCAATGCCGGACCCCCCGCGGCCGATAAGCAATCCTGGTCTGGATGTGTTGATAATGATGGAAATATTCCCCGCGAAACGTTCAATTTCAACGCTCTCCACGCCCGCATCCTTCATACTTTTTTCTATGTAGGAACGAATCAAAAAATCCTCGCGCAATGCCTCTTGATACGCGGTTTTTTCAAACCATCGAGATTGCCAATCGGCCGTCTCCCTTATGCGAAATATTTTTGGATGCACCTTGTGCGTCATGTTTCAAGTTAAAAGTGTAGAGCGAAAAGTGAAAAATTTTTCATTTGGCTCTTTGCACTACTTTTACACCGCCTTCCTTCTAAAGAATCTCCTCACGCCCGTTTCTCTTTTCGCCAACTTTGTTTCCTTGGCCGGCCTGAATTTGGGTTTTTCCTGCTTCGCTCCAAATGATTCTCCTTTCGCTCGCCGCTCTCCTCGCGTCTCTTCGTATCCGCTTTTTGCACTCCCCCACGACTTTCCACTGCCTACCGCGCTCGGAACGATTTCGTCAAGAATCAAAGTGACGCGAGACGTTTTCTTTTGAATAGGATAAGCTCGTCCTCTCGCGCGAGGCCGAAATCGCTTGAGCTTTACTCCTTCTGCAACTTGGATTTGCGAAATGATGAAATTTTCTTCGTGGGCTTCCGGCATCTGAGAATTGTAAGCTGCTGACGCAAGAGCAGAGCGAAGTATTTTCCCCAATGGTTGCGCCGCGCTCTTCGTGCACACACGCAAAATGGTGGCGGCTTCGCTCGCCCTTTTCCCTCGTATCAAATCCGCAACCAGCCGTACTTTCCGTGGCGCAATTCGTAAATCTCGCAATGTCGCTTTGGACTTCATATGTGATTTATTTCTTTTCTGCGCGAGCCCCTTCCGGCTGGGGTTGAGTCTGCGTCTGAGCTTGCCCTTGCTCTATCTCCCTTTGCATGCTTCCTCCATGCTTGGAAAACTTCGTCGTTGGCGAGAATTCTCCCAATTTGTGTCCTACCATCTCCTCGGTTACCTGCACATTTACAAAGGTCTTGCCGTTGTGCACCGCAAACATAAAGCCCACCATTTCAGGGTTAATTGTTGCCGAGCGCGCCCACGTTTTGATAGCAGTCTTCCCGTTGGGCTTGGCCGCCGCAATTTTTTTCATCAAACGATTATCTATATACGGCCCCTTTTTGAGCGATCGTGCCATACCTTATTTTTTCTTTTTCTTCTTTCTTCTTTCCAAAATAAAAACGTTGGTCCACTTCTTTGCCCTGCGCGTCTTCACCCCCAGCGCATGTTTGCCCCAAGGGGTCTTGGGATACTTTAATCCGATGCCTGTCCTCCCCTCGCCGCCTCCATGAGGATGGTCCGCAGCATTCATGGCACTCCCCCGCACATGCGGCCTTCTTCCCTTGAGGCGGGCACGACCAGCGTTCTTCACTCTTGCGTATTTAAATTCCGGATTGGACACTATCCCGATGGAAGCGAAGGACTCCCCCAGAACTTTCCGTATTTCGCTTGAAGGGAATACAAGCTGTGTATACTTCCCTTCGTGCGCATTTACTTTCGCAGAATTGCCCGCGGCGCGCACCAAAACTCCCCCACGCCCGGGAATCAGCTCAATGTTGTACACCTGTTCGCCCGACGGAATATTTTTCAGGCGCATCCGGTTTCCAAGCCGTACCTCCGTCTTCTCGTCGCACACAATTTCATCTCCAACCTGAATGCCGTGGGGAGCAAGCATATAATACTTTAAGCCGCCTGCCTTGTCGGCAGACAGGTCTTCGTATTCCACAAGCATAATCCACGCGTTTCTGCCGGGATCATATTCAAGAGAGCTCACTCGCCCTGTTTGTCCCAACTTGACCTGCCCGAACATAACTTTTCGGTAGAGCTTCCGAGCTCCTCCTCCCCGATGCCGCACCGTAATGCGGCCCAAGTTGCCGCGCCCGCCTGTTTTGGCAATCCGCACGAGAAGTCGTTTTTCCGGTCTCTTTTTTGTAAGTATACCTTTCACCATATCACGTGGAGGAAATTAAGTAGGCATTATTTCTATTTTCTGTCCTTTCTGTATCTGCACAATCGCCTTTTTATACCCTTTCTTTATCCCCGGCGTTCTCCCCAATCGCACGCGCTTTTTGTGCACGGTAACAATCCGCGTTTTCTCCACATGCACGCCGTACCGCCTCTCCACGTCCCTTTCAATTTCCTTTTTTGTTGCAGATGTCTTCACGACAAACACGTACTGATTTTGAGAAGCCAAACTCGTCGCCTTTTCGGTGATATGCGGCCTCACCATTTGTAAGTCTCCGAGCCGAGCGGCAGGTTGATTCTCGGCTTTCTCTGGAGATACAACTCTGGCCTGCGGCGGTTTCTTGGACACTTTCTCCTTTTTTGGTTTTCCGAAAATCCTTAATGCAGCCATATTATTCTGCAAATATTTCTTCTAATACCTGTAAGGCATCTTTTGGCATAACCAGATATTTTGCCTGCAGCACATCCAGCACGTTAAGCTCCCGCGCCTGCATCGTTCGCGCAAAGGCAAGATTGCTCCCTGCGCGTATGAGCTCTTGATTCTCCTTGGGGAGGACGATGAGCGTACGCTTGCTGTCACACGGAAGCTTGCGCAACAAAGAAGCCAACTCCTTGGTTTTCCCTTGCCGTACCTTCAAATCCTCCAGCAATACCAAAGAATCCTTCTTTGCCTTTTCTCCAAGCACCATACACAAGGCCTTTCTGCGCATTTTCTTGTTTATTTTCTTCGTAAAATTCCGATTCGCTCTGGGGCCATGCGCTACTCCGCCCCCCTTCCATATGGGAGAACGAATACTGCCGTGGCGAGCGCGGCCGGTATGCTTTTGAGGCCAGGGCTTCCGGCCTCCGCCCGAAACTTCTCCCCGCGTCTTTGTGTGCGCTGAAATTTGGCGCGCATTGGCAAGTTGAGCCACCATCACCTGATGCACAAGATCGGGGTTCAGCTCCACCGAAAACAGCTTTGCAGGCAATTCCATCGCTCCTGTCTCTTTTCCTTCCTCATTGTATACGGTTGCTTTCATAACTCAAGAACTACATGCTCCTAATTTCCAGAAGCGTGCCTCTCCTTCCGGGAATCGCTCCCGCTATCGCCAGTATGTTGCTTTCTCTGTCTACTTTTGCGATCTCCAAATTTTTCACCGTAACGCGCTCTGTCCCCATGCGCCCGGGCATTTTCCTTCCTTTCACCACATGCTCGGGGAAGGAAGTTCCCACGGATCCAAGCGTACGCTGTTCGTGCTTCACGCCATGCGTCGCGTTTCTCCCGGAAAATCCATGCCGCTTTACGCCCCCTTGGAATCCCTTCCCTTTGGAAATCCCCGAAACCTGAACCTTATCACCTTCTTGAAACACCGAAACGTCAATCACGCTTCCCGTCTCGGCTCCAAGCTCAGAATTTTTTTCCTTCCGAAACTCTCTAAGGTACACGAAGGGTTTCTGCTTCTTGGACTTTCCAATCTTCTTTTGCGCGCGTATCTCTTCAAACCCCACCTGAATCGCCTCGTATCCGTCTTTCTCTCTTGTCTTCACCTGCGTGACTCTTACAGGTCCTGCCTGAACCAAGGTAACGGGAATTACCTTCTCTCGCTGGAACAGCTGGGTCATACCGATTTTTTTACCTATAATTGACTTCATATCGGAGGCCTTTATCCACAAAAAACCCGGGGCTAACCCCGGGCACGTGCCTTTTTTCAGGTTAGTACCTTAGATTAGCAAGGCGTCAATTCATTGCTGTTGAATATACCACAGCTACATTTTAATTTCAATATCCACTCCCGCCGGCAGATTTAAGCTCGTCATCGCGTCTATCATTTTCGGGGTCGGATCCAAAATATCAATAAGGCGCTTGTGCGTACGCATCTCGTATTGCTCCCGCGCGTCTTTGTGCACAAACGAAGACCGGTTTACCGTATACTTCTTAATGGCAGTCGGGAGAGGTACGGGCCCCACCAATTCGCAACCGTGCCGTATGACCGTATCAATAATCTGCTTGCAGGAAGCATCAATCACCTTGTGGTCGTAGGCCGAAATTTTAATTCGTAGCTTCTGCCGCGTTCCTTTTTCTTCGCCAGGGGACTGACGGGGCGCGCTCTTGGCTTTTACCATATGTGCAAAACGAACCCCCACGCTAATTCGCAATTAGTCGTGGGGGGGGGAAATCCATCTATTTGATGATCTTAGTTACCACTCCTGCTCCAACCGTTTTTCCGCCTTCTCTAATGGCAAATCTTTGCTGTTCTTCCATTGCAATAGGCACCAACAGCTTCACTTTAAAGGTAATAGTGTCGCCGGGCATCACCATTTCGGTTCCTTCGGGCAATTCCACCTCGCCGGTCACATCGGTCGTGCGGAAGTAAAATTGGGGCTTGTATCCTTTAAAGAAAGGGGTGTGCCGGCCGCCCTCCTCTTTGGTCAGAATATAAACCTCGGCTTCAAATTCGGTATGAGGCGTAACCGTCCCCGGTTTTGCAAGCACCTGTCCTCGCTCAACATCCTCTTTCTTCAGTCCGCGAAGCAAAATTCCCACATTGTCGCCCGCTCTCCCTTCGTCGAGCATTTTGTTAAACATCTCCGCGCTTACGGCCACCGTCTTTGCGGTGGGGCGAATGCCCACAATTTCAATCTCATCGTTTGGACGAACCACTCCTCTCTCAATTCTCCCGGTCGCCACGGTTCCTCTTCCTTCAATGGAAAACACGTCCTCAATCGCCATCAAAAAGGGTTTATCTGTCTCGCGCACGGGTTCGGGCACGTTTTCGTCCACCGCGGCCATCAAATCCAAAATGGGTTTTGCCACCTCGTCGTCCGGACTTTTTGCTTCCAAAGCTTTCAAGGCAGAACCGCGAATAATAGGCACGCTGTCCCCCGGGAAATTGTACTTGTTCAGCAACTCCCGCACTTCCGATTCCACAAGGTCAATAATTTCGGGATCGTCCACCATATCAACCTTATTCAAAAACACCAGCACATAAGGCAGGCCCACCTGGCGAGCGAGCAGAATATGCTCTCGGGTTTGGGGCATAGGGCCATCGGGCGCGGAAACCACCAGAATCGCTCCGTCCATCTGAGCGGCTCCCGTAATCATATTCTTAATGTAGTCGGCGTGCCCCGGTGCATCAATGTGCGCGTAGTGGCGCTTCTCGGTTTCGTATTCCAAATGCGTAAGAGAAATGGTAATCCCCCTTTGCTTTTCCTCAGGAGCTGCGTCAATCTGGTCAACGCTCTTTTCGGTTACCGCAAACCCTTTCAGCTTCAAGACGTGCAAAATCGCGGCAGATAACGTAGTCTTCCCGTGATCGACATGGCCAATCGTGCCGATATTAACGTGAGGTTTGGTTCTCGCAAATTTTCCTGCCATAGAAATTATTGGTTAATTGGTTTTGGTTAGCTTTGATAATGAAGTTAATATATACTCAAAGAGGCAAATCGTCAATAGTAAGCTCTTCTGGACGCTCTTCCGGAGGAGGAGCGGACGAGGACTGTTCTGCGCGGGGCGCGTTTTCGCGCTCCTGATGTTTTTCACCCTTCCATTCATCGAAAGACATAATCACCACTTCGGGCTTATCATTCTCAACGATGATAATTTTTCCTCCTTCCCGCTTAATAATATCTTTTATTTCGCGTAAATTCATCTTCGTTTACCCTCAATAACCTCCTGCGTGATATTGGAGGGCACTTGTTCGTATCGCTCAAACTCCATAGTAAAGGTTCCTCGCCCTTCCGTCAAGGAGCGGAGGTTGGTGGCGTATCCAAACATCTCCGATAAAGGGACTTTCGAGGAAATAACTTTCATGTCAAGACGGTCTTCTGTGTCCTCAATGCGTCCCCTCCTTGAAGAGAGATCGCCGATTACGTCCCCAAGAAATTGAGAAGGGACCGTCACTTCCAAGCGCATGATGGGCTCCAACAGCACCAAATCGGCCTTTTTGGCAGCAGCCTGAAACGCCATGGAAGCCGCTATTTTAAAGGCCAATTCCGAAGAATCCACTTCGTGATACGAACCGTCGTACAGAGAGGCTTTGAGGTCCACAACGGGGTAGCCCGCCAGCACTCCTTTATCCATGGCTTCCTGAATCCCCTTCTGCACCGCAGGAATATATTCACGAGGGATCGCGCCTCCCCTGATTTCATTCACAAACTCAAATCCCTCCCCTTCCTTCTTGGGCTCCACGCGCAAAAACACATGGCCGTACTGCCCTCTTCCGCCCGACTGACGAACGTACTTTGCCTCGGTCTCCGCCTTGCTCAGGATCGTTTCCTTATACGCCACCTGCGGCCGCCCTACGGCGGCGTCCACGGTGAATTCCCGCTTCATGCGGTCCACAATAATTTCCAAATGCAATTCCCCCATACCAGAAATTATCGTCTCTCCCGTTTCTAAGTCTGAGTTCACGCGGAATGTGGGATCTTCGTCCGCCAAACGCCTAAGCGCCAAACCCATCTTTTCCTGATCTGCCTTCGTTTTGGGTTCTATGCGAATTGAGATAACGGGCTCGGGGAACGAAATCTGCTCCAACACAATGGGAGCATTTTCCGCACACAGGGTATGCCCCGTACCCGTATTCTTCAAGCCCACGGTGGCCGCAATATCTCCTGCATAAAGTTCGCCGACTTCTTCGCGCTCCGCCGCATGCATGCGCAAAATCCGGCTGATACGTTCACGTTCTCCGGTTGTGGAGTTGAGCACATAGGAGCCCTTCTGAAGGGTTCCCGAATATACCCTAAAGTATGTCAGCGTGCCCACGAAGGGATCGGAAGCCACCTTAAAAGCAAGCGCCGAAAATGGTTCTGCGTCGGAGGGCTTTCTCGTGATAGTCTCTCCCGTTCTTGGATCCGTGCCTTCAATTGCGCTCACGTCAGCGGGACTGGGCAAATAGTCAACCACACCATCAAGCACCAATTGCACACCCAAGTTCTTTAGGGCAGCTCCCGTGAACACCGGCACCAATTTGCCCTGTATCGTCGCTCGCCTGAGCGTCCGCTTTACCTCCTCCACAACAAGCACTTCTCCGCCAAGATATTTTTCCATCAAGGCCTCATCCTCTGCGGCAATCTTTTCCAACGCTTTGCCGCGCCACTCCTTTGCTTTCTGCGCAAGTTCTTCTGGTATTTCTGCGGTTTTTACGATCTGACCAAAGTCCCCTTCAAAATATTTCGCCTTCATTTCCAACAGATCAATTACCCCTTTTAACTGACTCTCTTGGCCAATGGGAATTTGCAAAGCAACGGCGTTTTTTGTAAGTTTTTCCCGAATGGAATTCAAACTTTTCTCAAATGACGCGCCGACGCGGTCAATTTTGTTGATGAAACAAATGCGCGGCACGCCAAACTTATCTGCCTGGCGCCACACGGTTTCCGACTGCGGCTCCACGCCCGCCACGCCGTCGAAAATGACGACTGCTCCGTCCAAAACCCTGAGCGAGCGCTGAACTTCGGCGGTAAAATCAATGTGACCCGGCGTATCAATAATATTAATACGGTATTTATTTGCCTGTTCATTGGGCAAGTACGTGGGAACCCAAAAACAGGTGGTGGCAGCTGCCGTAATGGTAATGCCACGCTCTCGCTCCTGAACCATCCAGTCCATGATGGCTGCTCCTTCGTGCACTTCACCAATTTTATGGGAAATTCCCGTGTAAAACAAAACGCGCTCGGTGCTCGTCGTTTTTCCGGCGTCAATATGCGCGATAATTCCTATATTCCGGTATTTTTCAACGGGATATTGTCTTGGCATACTACCATGCAAAGTGCGCAAAGGCGCGGTTTGCCTCTGCCATACGATGCGTATCCTCTTTTTTTCTCACCGCAGCGCCCTCGTTTTTGTAGGCGGCAAGCAGTTCTTCCGCGAGCTTTACCGTCATGGATTTACCTTTTTTCGCTCTTGCCGCAGCCAAAATCCACTTCATCGCAAAACTCGTCGCCTTTCCCGGCTTCACCTCCATAGGCACCTGATAGGTCGCCCCTCCCACGCGCCGGGAGCGTACCTGTAAGAGTGGCGCGCTGTTCTCAATGGCCTTGCGAAACACCTCAACCGGATCTTTTTTTGAATCAGCTTTTACCAAGTCAAAAGCTCCGTACACGATTTTTCGCGCGACGGTTTTCTTTCCGCGCTGCATGAGCTGATTGATAAATTTTTCCACCATCTTGTCCTCCACCTCCATACAGAAAAATTATGCCTTTTTCTCTCGTTTAACTCCGTATTTTGAGCGCTCCTGCTTTCTGCCTTCCACACCTCCCGCGTCCAGCACTCCCCTTACGATATGATAGCGGACACCGGGCAAATCCTTTACGCGGCCGCCCCGAATAAGGACAATGGAGTGCTCCTGCAGCTTATGTCCCACCCCCGGAATGTAGGCGGTTACCTCCATGCCGTTGGACAGCCGAACCCTTGCCACTTTCCGGAGCGCGGAGTTTGGCTTTTTAGGCGTGATGGTTTTTACCTGCAAACATACTCCCCTCTTGAAAGGCGAAGGATAAGGGACCACTCGATTCTTTTGAGCGCGAAAACCAAAAGTCAAGGCAGGCGTCCTGTCTTTTTTCTCGTCCTTCGTTCTTGGCTTTTTAATGAGTTGTCTGATTGTGGGCATGTTCGCTATCGCTCAAGTGAAAAGTATAAAGTGCAAGGTCAAAAGATATTGTAGCATGCTGCGCTATCCGCGTCAATTAAAAACCCGCGATCAAGCGAAACAGCCAGTCGATAAAGGGAAACAAATACCGGAACAAAAAGAAGATGAAGAAAAGCAAGATAAACAAGCCGTACCGCAGCAGAAATTCTCGCACGCGAGCGAGGGACGGCGGGAGAAAATCAAAGAGTATATGCGATCCGTCAAGCGGAGGAATGGGTAACAGGTTAAAAATAGCAAGCACAAGATTCAAATAGATAATCCCTACAAACAAAGGGATGACTCCCGGCAAAATCTCGGCAATGGGGCCGCTTAAAAAGCGCAGGAGAAACCCGAAAAAGAGGGCTATAGCGAGGTTTGCCCCGGGCCCGGCAAAACTCACCTTGGCAGACCCGTATTTTTTATCGCGCAGATTATAGGGATTGACCGGCACGGGCTTTGCCCAGCCAAAGAGAATGGGGCTCCCAAAAAGAATAAGCAAAAACGGCACGGCAAAGGAGCCAATGGGATCAATATGCGGAATGGGGTTGAGCGTAAGCCGCCCCGCGTTCTTTGCGGTGGGGTCTCCCAGCGACAAAGCCGCGTATCCGTGCGCGATCTCGTGAAGCATGACGGACAGCAAAAGAATCGCGAGGAAAAACAGCGCAGAAACAATATCCATACCTTCAAACATACCACAGCTTGAACAATTATTCAAATACTGCTATACTTTCTCAATATGCAACAATGCGCTATCTGCGGAAAAACAAAAAACATTGCGTGGCGATTAGTGAAACTCCGGGGAAAATATAATCCCACTGTTAAGCATATCCAGAAACCGAATCTTCAATGGACGAGGTTGGATTCCGGTGAGCGCGTAAAAGCCTGCACCAATTGCATAAAACGCCTTTTCAAAGCGTGAATCCGGGCCATAGTATAACGGCAGTACGCACCCGAGGGGGCGAGAGTAAAGCAGTTTACTCTCGCGGGCGATTAGCGAGCCAGCTGGCGGAGAGCGTGAAAATCGCCCAGGGCCCGCCGCAGGCGGGTACAAGAATAAAACGACGGGGTGTAGTATAACGGCAGTACGTGCCCTTGGGGTGGGTATGGTCCGAGTTCAATTCTCGGCACCCCGACCAATCAAAACTTAGCGCGACCAGCAAGCCGCCAGGAACAGAAAAACACCCTAATCCGCCAGTTGGCGGACGAAGGGTGTTTTTCTGTTTTGCGTTCAATGCTCCTATTCCCTTACCGCCTCCTTCAATCCTTTCCCCGCCGAGAACTTGGGGACAATAGCGGCTGGAATCTGAATCTTAGCGCCCGTTGCCGGATTCACCCCTTGCCGCGCCGCCCTTTTTGATGTCTTAAAGGTTCCAAACCCCGTAAGGGCTACGTTCTTTCCTTTTTTGAGGGCGTCCGTAATTCCGCCGGTCAACGCCTCAAGCGCTTCTCCGGCCTGCTTTTTGGTAATGTTTGCTTTTTGCGCCATTACCTCAAGAAGTTGTTCTTTGTTCATTGTGATGTTGCAAAATAATTAAACACCGCAAAATCGCCTCGACCTTAGCAATCCAAGCATTAGTATATCAAGAGAGTTATTCCCAAGCAACTCGCTCCTTCAGATCTTCCTTACGCTCCTGCAGCGTTCCCTGTTGAGATTGTGGCTGCTGATTGGAGGGTTGCGGAGAAGGGACTTGAAGCGCCACAGGCGATGCGCTTCTCACAAAACCGGAATGCGCTTTACGCGTGCGCACGCTCCGTATCAAAATAAACGCGGCGAGGAACGCAAGGATACCGAGAGCTGAAAGCTCGGGTGTGCCCAAATTGCCGAGGGGACCGAGCGCTGCAAGAAAACCTTCCTGCTCGTCCTCCTCAGCCACGCCTGCTTCCTCTTCCAGCGCGAGAATGCCCTCCTCCCCGCCCCCGCCAACATCTGACGAAGTTGTGGCGGGTGGCAGACTCGCCTGAGTGTCTTGCGCCGCAAGGCTTTCGGCGGGTTCTTCCACAATCATCTCCGGCACGGAAGCGCCGGGCACGGGCATTGAAGCATCAACTTCTCTCTGCGCCAACCGCTGCTGAAGCTCCTGTTCCAAAGCAAGCGCCTGCTGTTCTAACTCAATCTTGATTAGAGCAAGCGATATGCGGAACAATTCCTGCTCCAGTTCTTCCAATTGTCGCGAGATTTCTGCCAGCAACGTCTGACGCTCCTCTTCGGTTAGCTCCGCAACTTGCATCACTGCGCCTTCCTGATCTCCCCACACCTGACTTACAACCTCAGAGACGTTGGCGGGTTCTAGCTCCTCGGCATATAAGGTTCCCCCCGAAAACATTCCCAGAGCCATTGCGGCGCCGAATAGACTCCACGCAATGCATTGTTTAAAATCAATTTTTTTCATGGTATAGCTTCTCTCCTTTATCTTCTTTGTCAGACGACCTTTATTCTTCCTGTATATCTCCCGGAACGCTCTCTTCGCTAC
>ERZ1292623.4052-Hain-H51-01um-R1-4052-length-12134-cov-6_pt1 | contig 12134 bp, 19 predicted proteins | sample MGYA00564398_ERZ1292623 | MGnify/ENA primary metagenome ERZ1292623 (study PRJEB36523, sample SAMEA6512633) | groundwater metagenome | collected 2019-01-07 | study: AquaDiva: Metagenomics assemblies of 32 groundwater samples | reverse complement strand
ATATAAGACTATTTGCATAGATTTTGATGGCACCATACATCGTTATTCTAGAGGATGGAAAGGAGGAGAACTATATGATCCTCCACATGAAGGTGCTATAGAAGCTATTCAAACATTGTCACAAAATGGGTACAATGTAATCATTTTTACTACAAGAGGGCACAGTGAGGAAAGCATTGCTGAAGTACGGCAATGGTTGAAAAAGTATGGAATGCCGAGCGAAAAAGCAGACAGTATTGTCATTACAAATATCAAGCAGCCAGCATTGGCATACATTGATGATAGGGCTATACGGTTTACATCTTGGAATGATATGAGTAAGTATTTTGTTTAAAGAAGGCAAAGAATGGCAGAAAATCTAGACATTCTTCTAAAAGCTGCAGGCCCGTGAATGAGTTTTTGTTACGCTTGAGAAAGGACTTGTGGGAGTAAGACAAATGATAAATGCATTTAGTTTGTTTTTGATCTGTTTTGGTATAGTATATTTTTCTATTCTTGGTTATATTGTGTTTCATGAGTATAAAGAACAGCGAGAAGATAAACGTTATAAAGAACGAATGCATAGAGGAGATCCACTATAATGTCATTTGAATTAGCTAATGTGTCAATATTACGAGAAGCGTATATTATATGGAAATATATGACACGATTAGGACTTGAATCTAAGCGTATGACGCAGTATAATGGAAAATACGCTAGTATCATGTTATCTGTTCTTGTTGATGCGTTAAAAGAAATGGACCAATCAAAAATGTCTGACTTAGAACGGTACGCTTTTACAATGGCTATTAAGGATACTGAGGAATATCTGAAAACTGATGCTTCAGGACGCCGAGAGGAGCGCTTGTCAAAGCAAGATTTAATCTAGCTATGTATGAGGACGATTATTGGTTAGCGGGAGGAAGAACATACTCGTTGAAAATTGGTTGTTAAAACTATATACTTTTAAGGAAAAATGTAGTATAGTAGAGGTGTAGTAGAAGAAGAAGTAAAGGAGGGATACGTTAAAATGTCTAGATATACGCTTCAAGTAGGTCATGAGGCTATGCTCGAGACTGTAGATGCAGCTCTTCGAGCTGTATACAAGCTAGAGAAGTACACCCTTAGCTATGGGCTTGAGTATCCACAGCTTCCTCCTCCTATCCAAGAAATACTCCGGACGTTGTCTACGGTTGGAGAACAACTCAGGAAAGTTTCTTGCCTTGTCCATAATATTCCACAAGATAACGAGTTATAGAAAATGTTAGAAGGTAAGTCAAGATGCGTGACTATATTTCGATAGGTTCCACTCCAGTGTACGAAGATTGCGTACAGGTTCAGGAAGGCGTGGACTACTTGCCGGCTATGAGGAAAGAGTGTCAAGCGCAAAGTATAATAGTGTCAAGCGCAAATGATGATAGCGTCAAGCGCAAAATCTCCCTTAAGGAGGAATATGAAAACCACTATAATCCAAGGCCAGTTAGAGATTCATCATGAACGGGGCGTGATCTACTTCCATAGTGATGAAGGGATACACAGTGTTAAGGATATGTAGACTACCAGCCCCGATTCCATTACTATCCTTAGAGTCAGACAGAATAAAGGAGGAATACGATGTTAACCCGCACATTCAAAGCTCTAACTCCTAAAGTAATGGAAGAGTTAACCCTTGACACGGTACTCCATGCCCACTCTACTCGGTACTGTTATACTTGGATTATCCTAATGGAACTCCCTAGAAGCGAAGCGGGAGAGCGTTCATTCATAGTACGTCCCTATCCTCAAGCCGATCCTTTCAATGAAAGCCTTTCTCGGTTGCTCACAAGTGGCAACTGTGATCTATTTCACTTGCCAACTGACACATGTAAGCTCTTTACATTTATCGGGCCTATAGAGATGGAAGGAGTAGACGAGGATTCTGTATTAATAAAGAGCTGTTCTATGCTCTTGAAAGACATCTCTTCTCACCACGCTCTTCACATAACTAAACGCGGGGAAACGGAGGAAGAGTTACAAGCTTATAGAGAATTGAGGGTTGCTCTCTATAATGTTATTCAAGCTCTTTACATGGCCCAGAGTAAGTTTATTCTCCTCGAGAGGTTAATTTCTAAGAATAATGGATGAAACGAAGTTTTATGGAAAACCAAAGGGCAAGTATCGTATTTGGGATCAAGAGGATACCCTTACTCAACGCGAGAATGGAGATCGTATAATCGCTTTCTTGCAGAAAAACGGATACAACGTTAATCGCAAGAATATCGATGAATGGCTTATACGAATGAAGTCTCTTAAAGAAAGAGGCTTGATTCCATAAGCAAGTCGAAGCTTGCTCCTAAATATTATGTTAACTAATAGTAAGCTATTCGTCGTTTGCTGCCGGCCTCGGCAGCGAGTTAAGGAGGTTTTCAATGAACAAGAGAATGGAAGCCAGGGTAGCAAAAGGTGCTATGACTAAGCAATCGGCGAAGACGGTGGCGGAAATGGCAAAGAAGACGGACTGTTCCTAAATGCTTTAATAGAACATTTACGTTCACTGCTTAGACATTAACAAAGTTTGTTTGGGGGTAAAACCCTCTATTGGACTTATAAATGATAGCTAGAGAAGTGTAAAAATATGATTTTTAGTGATAAAACAATTATTCATTCATTGGAACAAGGACGTATTGTTATTGTTCCATGGCCTCAATCAGAAGATATTCAGCCATCAAGTGTTGACTTACATTTATACAATCAATTTCAAAAATTAAATGGTAATAAGTTTACTAGTGCTTCGTATAACTTATTGCCTGGTCAATTTATTCTGGGTTGTACTGATGAATGGATAGAATTAGGAGATGATGTAGTTGGAAAAATTGAAGGGAAATCTTCTATAGGACGTAAAGGTGTTGTCATAGAACTTGCAGGATATGTTGATCCTGGCTGGAAAGGTAGGTTAACTTTAGAATTGTACAATGCATCAGACCAAGTATATGTACTTCACGCAGGGCAAAAAATCTGTCAAATACGATTCATGTCAATGACTACCCCCGTATTAAGAGAGTATGGACATCCAAACTTAAATAGTCATTATCAAATGAGCGCTGGAACAGAAGGAGCTAAGGAGTAAAAAAATTGTTGCTGAATGCTACAGGACAAATAGATAATATAAGCAATCGTTGTTTAGACTATGATGTTTCTAATGTTGTATTGTCATTGTTAGTAGAGAATTTAATACGACAACATCAAGTTTCAGTACATTTTGGTAGCTTTATTTTTATTTCACAAGATGAGTCTATACCAGTTTCAGTTAGTGATATACAACGAGTGATTCAAGATATTATTAGCGTAACGCAGTGTAATAGTATATTTAAAGGTTACAATAATAATGATTTGAATTCAGTATTGCTATATGGAAATGATTGTGTGTTAGAAATAACATATGAAACTTTTTATGATAACTTAGATGGTTATCAAAAGATTACTAATATTAATGTAAAATTGTATACATTGTACTATGAATCTATGTCTAGTCTTATTATAGAATGTATGAAACAGTATGGATTGCAGTTATCTAAAGATGATACAAAAGAAGATAAGATCCGTGTTTATTTTTCTGTTCCTAAACATACCGGTGGTATTCAAACTTATGCAAAACAAATTCCTAAATTGCCTCTTGATACTATATGCCGTAATTATAATGATAGTGTCGTTACAGCTGTTCGTCAATTAATAGTAGCAATTAAGAAGAGCAAAAATGGTTTAGTAATTTTACATGGTCCAGTAGGTACTGGTAAAAGTTATTTGATTAAGTCTATTCTATCTGAATTAGGTAAGGAGCGCTCTGGGATAGTTTGTACTCCACCTTTGATTTTTCTTGAAGATACAAGTTATTTAAATCAAACTTTGTCAGAATTCCAGTCGTCTATGCTGATATTTGAAGACGTGGGTGATATTCTTAGTACTGATAATGTTACAATGCGTCCTAATGTAACATCCAACTTGTTAAATTTGACAGAAGGATTAATGTCAATATTGGCTAATACAATTGTGTTGGTTACATTTAACTATGAAATTGGAAAAATTAGTGATGCTTTGACAAGACCTGGACGATGTATTGCAAAAATTAAGGTAGATTACTTAAGCGGAGATAGGGCTGCAGAATTAACTGGGCTACCATTGGACAAAAATGTTCAGTATAATCTAGCTGAAGTCTATGAAATGTTACGAACTGGAGCTGTTCTAGATAAAAAAGTATTGAGTGTTTTTAGTATGTCACGATGAAAGTAAAAACATAGACAGTATACTTGAAACTGTAAAAACTTACTGAAAACTGATAGATAAAACTATATACTTTTGAAGAAAAATAGTTTACAATAGAAGTGTAGGAAAGAAAAAGTTAAGTAGGAGGCGAACTATGACAGATGCTGAGAAGGCGGTGTGGGCGGCGGCGGTGGAAGCGGTGAAGCAGGCAAGGGCGGCTGAGGTAGTAGAGGCGAGGGTGAGGGCGGAGGCGTGGGGGGCGGCGAAGAAGGCAGTATCCCAAAAAACAAGAAAATCAAAAAGAAGTAAGTAGGAGTTGATCATGCTTCCGAGTACTCTTATTAGGCGAGGTTGGTGTCAGAGGGCTTTGGCGGTGGATGGCGTAGGGGAGGAGGTCGATCCTGAGTCCTCGGAGGCGGTCGCTTGGTGTCTTAGCGCGGCAGCTTACGTGGCCCGTCCCTATGCTCACTATTCATACCTACAATACTTGAACGCAGTTCGTGAGCACATCGGGGTGGTGGCAAGTGAATGGAATGATGCCCCTCACCGCACACAGGCAGAAGTGTTGGCACTTTGTCTTGAGGTGGAGCGGAGCCTGAACCTAGTTGAGGTATCCCGAAACTATGGCACCAACTAGGCAACAGGCGAAGACCTTTGTGGAAAACTTTATTCAGGAGGGTGAGTCATGGATATGGACGAGTGCCACCGCGACATTGACGCGCGGCTGAACACTCACCTGGCGCAAGCTGTTAGGGAGCATGCTTTATTGGATCAGTATGCGGATGTGTTGAGGCGACTGCCAACTGAGCCGTACCACGTTCTTCACTTTGGGCCTGACCTACGGGTCTACTATTACTCTGATACCCAAGCCCAAGCGGATCAGTTAGCACAGGAGTGTCGGAAGGTGTTGCGTGTGGCAAGTCAGCGTATATTATCCTTTGACCGTGTGGAATGGCTTTTGGAACAAGGGGAGTTGCGTGTGAGCATCAACAAGGCGTCGTTGGCACCTGGGTGTGAACTTGTGGCGAAGGAAGTGATGACGATGCGGTATAGAATGGTGTGTAAGGAGTTTAACCTAGTTAAAGGAGGCGATGAACATGACATAGCAGAAGAATGAGGACAGTTGGCGGAGGTGGAACATGATCAAGATTGAACGAGGGAACGTGCTGGAGGCGCAGGCCGAAACCCTTGTCAATACCGTGAACTGTGTGGGGTTTATGGGCAAGGGAATTGCACTCCAGTTCAAAAAGGCGTACCCGGAGAACTTCGAGGCGTATCAAAAGGCGTGCCGAGCGCATGAGGTCCAGCCGGGGCGGATGTTCATCTTCGCGCGCGAGTCCATGTTGGACGTGAAGTTCATTATCAACTTCCCGACCAAAAGGCATTGGAAGGGCAAGTCGCGGTATGAGGACATCGAGGATGGTCTGAAGGCGTTGGTGGCAGACGTGCGCCGATTGGGCACTCGGTCCATCGCGATCCCGCCCCTTGGGTGCGGGCTGGGCGGATTGGATTGGGACCGGGTGCGGCCCATGATCCAGGCGGCTTTTGCAGAGTTGCCGGATGTGGAAGTCATCTTGTTTGAGCCCGCCGGAGCCCCCGAGGCGAAAGATAGCCAACGAAAGGCAGCAACTTGCTGGAGGCGATGAACATGACATAGCAGAAGAATGAGGACAGTTGGGGAAGGTAGAACGTGATCAAAATTGAACGAGGGAACGTGCTAGAGACGCAGGCCGAAGCCCTAATGAAAGCAAAACATAGACAAAAGCAGAAATTTATAGACAAGTACAATGCTACTGATTTATATGATTTTTGGTGTAAAGAGTACTTTCAACAGCATAATGAACAGTATGAACCAAGAGTATATAAAGGATTAGAGCTTCAAAAACTAGCAGTATTATTAGGAACGTATGACGTTTTTTCTGTTTGTTTAGGTATAATAAAAGAAGTAACAGATTATAACTCAGGCATTTCGTGGTTTTGTGATTCTTTTCATCCATCTTATGATCGTCCTAAACTGACTTTTTATGTCCATCAATATGGCGATGAACAGCAAAAACAGTTGCTTAGCGATTTACTTGTGTTAGATGATATTTGGTCGCTATCATCTGAAGTGTCGCAAAAGAAAGTATTACTTACTCAACAGCTTCAGGAATGGCTGGATATAGTCGTTTAAGTAATGGAATCATATTCATATATTGAATCTGGAGTTATATTTGCAGTTAAAAGTCGTGAAGCTTTAAATCGATTAAAGATCAAAAGTACAGATTTTGCAGTTCATGGGCAAGTTTTGAATTTTATTGTAGACTATCTAGATGAGTATGGCAAGTTTCCACCAGATAATTTACTAATAGAGAAGTATACAGATTTAGACCAGCTATCTGTTGGAATAGATTATGATTACCTTCTTGATCAGTTGCAAAAACAAGTTATTTCAAGACTGGCCATTAAGGCTATAAAGGCAGAAGAGCATTCAATATTAGATAATCCATACCAATCAATTGGTAGAATCATTAATGGTCTGGAACAAGTTAGTGTACAATATGACGATGAAATAGTGACGTATAATATAAATCCACAAGCACGATTAGAAGAGTATCAGGAACGAAAAAAACTTAGAGCGTCACTAAAAATTATTGGTATTCCAACTCCAATACGGACTATTAATAGGACTGGTATAGGTATTAGACCAGGTGAAGTCTATTCGTTATTTGCTAGACCGGCAGTTGGAAAGTCTTGGTTTGCGCTAAAAGTAGCTGCTATAGCAATGCAGCATGAATATAAAGTTTTATTTTTTACTCCAGAAATGTCTATTGTAGATATGTCGATTAGAATGGATACTGTGCTTGGTCAGATGAAAGGGTTTAATTTTACGCATGATGCTATTGCTGGTGGTACTGGGTTAAACGAAGACAAGTACAGTGAATTTTTGACTGTTACAGCAAAAGATAAGCTGTTGCTATTTTGTGATCACGCAGGGGGAGATAAAGTATCAATTAGTGTACCATACATTGCTTCATTAGTTAGAAAGCATAAACCAAGTCTAATTATTTTAGATCAAATGACTCAATTCGTGTCTGGTGAAAAGACTTCCATGTATGTAGAAGAGCTTAATAAGCTATACTATGGTGTTAAGAAAGTCTGTGTACATTTTGGAATATCAGCATTTGTAACACATCAGGCAAATTTAGGAGCAGCTGATGAGACTCGTTCTCCAAGAATTAAAGATGTTTATTTTGGAGATTCTTTGCATCAGGCGTCAGATGTATCTATGTCAATGAGTAAGGTTGCGGATGGCAATGGTATAGTGTTACCTCAGAGGCGGCTATACTTTCAGAAGGTACGAAATCGGAAACTACCAGTAGAATCTGTGATCTTTGATTGGGTTGAAGACAACGGTATTTTTACAGAACAAAAGGAAAAAAGTCGATAAATAAAAATTGGACTAAAGCATTAGTATCTGCTGGATTTGATGTTCCAAATTCAGTACAATTTAATATAATATGTCCATTTCACAAAGATAGTATTCCGTCATTATCTATTAATACAGATAAAGGTGTTTGGATTTGTCATGCTGGATGCGGGGAAGGCCGATTGTCATTATTTTTATCTCAATATCTAGGAATTGGTCTAATTGCTGCTGAAGCAATGGCAGTAGAAAAAAGTACTGTTAGTATTGATTTCTTTCAAAATGTTGATGATGAAGATACTAGTATTGTCGAAGATAAAGTAGACGATTCAAAAGTGACTTATGGTAATGTACCTAGTTGGATATTTTCTAGGGGATTTACAAAAGAAACATTGAATAAATGGAACTGTGGATATGCTAGTAATGGTAACTTAGCAATACCTATATACAATACAATATTACAAATAGTTGGACTAATTCATAGACAACCAGTAGGGCGAGAGCCTAGGTATTTGTATTCTAAAGGTACTCATACGTCACAAGTTGTGTTTGGTTTACATAATATCATTGGTAAAAAGTTGGACTTTGTCTGTATTACTGAGGGTGCTTTAGACACTATGTGGTTAGATCAGTACGATTTTAATTCAGTTGCATTATTAGGTTCACATTTATCGCAGCATCAGAAAAAATTGTTGGTGAAAATTAATTGTGCGGAGTTAGTGCTATGTTTTGATAATGATGATGCTGGGAGACAGATTTCTTATGATGTTGAAAAGGAAATGAAGGACAAGTTTGTAATTAGTACAATACAATTGCCGGACAGGTATAAAGATGTACAGGATATAAGAGATAAAGAGACATTATGCAGTATAATACATGATAGAAGAATTTTTCAGGAGGCATAAATTTTGGAAACAGGTTCAATAATTGCTATAGTAACATCTACCGTAACAGTAATGATTCTAAGTAGTGTACTTTATATGTTGCGTCGTGTTTATGTCATAATAAAGAGGGGAGTGTAAAAATGTCTGGTATTCAGAAGATAAAGCAGAATAGACAGCAAGACTTTCAATCATTCGGTATGGAGCTGTGGTTGAAGGACGGAGACAAGGCGTATGTAGCATTTCTTGCTTCTGGGAAGGAAGATGATGCTCGCTTAGATGATTACTATCGTCACAGCATTGAATTAGTAGACGCGAATGGAACTCGTCGATGGGATAACTATATATGCCAAAAAAAGGCTGGTCAGGAGTGCAGACATTGTAGTAATGATCATAAGCCACAGCATCGATTTGGACTATGGGTTTATGTTTATCACATTGTCCATGCAGAAAAGCGTAATGATACATGGACAGAAGTTAAACTAAAGACAGGTGGGGTAGAATACAAAGAAGATGTCAATGACTTTCGTATTTTTAGTCAGGGTTTCGGACAGAAAGATTATATTTGGAATCAAGTAGTAGATATTTATCAAGAGCATGGTACTGATAAGATTGTGAGGGTTAGACGTACTGGTAATGAGATGAAAAATACATCGTATGCTATACAAGCACAGCAAACTGCTGATGTTAAACTGAATAAAGAAATGATGTTGAAAGCGCAACAATTGCCAGGTATTTCAGAATATTACTTGAAGCAAGAAGAGGCAAATAAACCGGTAAGTATTCAGTCTGAATCAAAAGCAGAACCAGAATTTCAGTTTAATACTGACGAAGTTTTGACTGAATCTCTTAGTCCTAATGCAGATGATTTATTTTAATGTTCAGTATTTCTTTTAACTTAGAATGAGTACGAGTTAAGGAGAAATATGACTACAGGTCTGGATCACTTAGAGTTTATTGCCGCTATTGATCTTACGTTACAAAAGAACATGACTGAAAAAAGAATCAATTATGGCAATTGACAAAATCTTGAATACTTACCATTTTAATAGCTTAGATGATGCTTATAAACAATTAATAGCTGATGTTTTAAATTGCGGTGATGTAGTAGAGTCTCGAATAGGGGCTACTACAGAATTACTGTGGAAGAGCTTTATACTAACGGATCCACGTAATCGAATAATTAGAAATACTGAACGTAAGCTATCGTTGAAGTTTGCGTTTGGTGAGTTTATTTGGATTATGTCCGGTAGCGATAAAGTTGATGATATTGCTTTCTATAACAAACGAATGAGAGATTTTTCTGACGACGGAGAAACATTGCATGGTGCGTATGGAAAACGGTTGAGAAATTGGAATGGTAAAGATCAGATACAGCTTGTTATAGATAAACTACGACAATTTCCATCTACACGACAAGCTGTATTATCGATTTATGATCCAGAATTGGACGCTGGAATAGAAACAAAAGACTTTCCATGCAATAGTTTCTTACAGCTATTCATACGTAATAATGCTTTATATATGTCAGTTTTTGTTCGTTCTCAAGACTTGTATTTAGGATTACCATATGATATTTTTCATTGGACAATGTTGCAAGAATTGATAGCTAATGAGCTAGTTATAGACTTAGGAACATACTATCATATTATGGGAAGTTTACATATATATGATTCTAACAAAGCTAGACTTCAAAGAGTAAGTCGTTATCCAGTTGATTCTAGACCAATGCAAAAATTCTCATTGAAATTTTCAGAAATAAATCGTTTGATAGATATAGATCGATCTGTTAGAAATTGCACAATCCTTCTTACGAAGAAAGCTAATCTATCAAATTTTGAAAGTCTAGTATTACGTGCGTTACAGAATGAGAATATAATGGCAGAAATATGATAAATATACTATACGATCTACAGTTAAGCATGGTGAAAGGTGAACGTTTTTTAACGCATAGAGATTCGAATGTTAATGTGGCAGAGAGTATACTGAAGCAATTGACCAAGAGAAATACTGATATGAAATTTTATGTGTTAGTTCCGCCAGTGCAAATGTGTAGTAGTGATCAGTTAAGTACTACTAAACAAGTTAAGCTAATAGACTATCCTTACAATTTAAATTCGTTTGTCGATAGAATGTCTATTGATACGAAATCATTACAATTGATCAATGTGTCAATTGATTTAGTCTATACAAATGATCCATGTAAGGTACTATCGTATAAGAACTTTTTTTACTATAAACAAAATAAAATGGTGCCTGTTATATCACGTAACCATTGGGTAACTGGCAAAATTGATAGAAAAGTTCCTACAGATATAGATTTTATGATTCGACAAGTAGAAGGCGCTATTTATGGGGACTGGATGACGTTTAATTCTCATTATGCTGTACAAGTATTTTTAGACGGAGCTAAAGAATTTTATAATGATGCGACAATTTCAAATATTCAGCATAAACTATCTGTAATAGAAATGGTCAATGTTAGTAAAATTGATAAGTACAAGACATCTGAAAGATTTAGTATATTTACTATTCTTTGGGCCCATAGGTTAAGCTACTATACTGGTTGGAAAGAAACTTTTAAACAATTGTTAAAGTTATGGGACAGACGGAAAGATTTTCAAGTCATAGTTCCAGATCCTGGAGATAAATTTAGTCAGCAATATTTGAAGGACCTGTACCCTTTTGTTGGTATAATAGATAAAAGTACTTGGGACTACGAGTCTTACATAAAGACATGTTGGAAATCAGACATTTGTCTTGGAAATCATTCGTATCCAGCTACTTGGGGTGGACTAGCAATAACTGAGCCGATGGCAGCGTATACTGTTCCTATTATGCCATACAGACATGGATACATGGAAATGTTCTATCCATTGTTTCCTCCATTTTTTAAAACAAATGATGAAATGATTCAATGTATAGAGATGTACATGGATGATGCTAGTCTGTTAGACCAGCATAAGAAGTTAGCTAGAGATTTCTGTGAAAAGGACCTATCAATGGATAATTTCATTGGTACTGTAGAAGACAAGGTACGATTATTATGCATGTAATACTAACTGGTATAGACAGAAGCGGAAAGAGTTATTTAGCTAAAGAACTTAGTAAGAATTTGTATCTTCCGGTAGTCAATAAACTATGCCCTAAGAATAATATTTTCATTGAATGTGTAGATTTCTTAGTAGATACTCCTATACCAACCATAGTTGATCGATTTCATATTGATGAGCAAGTATACGGACCAGTGCTTAGAGGATCTTCTAGGTTTGACTTTAGGCAGTATAGAATTATTGATTTGCTTATGCTAATGATGGATACTGTCAATATTTTTTGCTATGACAAAGCAGAAAATGTAAAAGAGCGTCTTAAACGTTCATTTGAACGACAGCTAATAACTGAATCACAAGTAGAGAATATACTTACACGTTATCAAGATGCAATGTTGGAATCTCCGTTAGATTGGATACCATACACAATTGGAACTGATTTAAGTACTATAATTGATAAAGTACAAGTTAAGCTAGGGTCTATAAACCAGGAACAAAAACGAAAGTTTTTAAGATATCGAACGTTAGGTAAATTAACATCTAAAGTATTGTTTGTTGGAGATAGGTATGGTGACAAAT
>ERZ1292623.4051-Hain-H51-01um-R1-4051-length-12135-cov-5_pt1 | contig 12135 bp, 7 predicted proteins | sample MGYA00564398_ERZ1292623 | MGnify/ENA primary metagenome ERZ1292623 (study PRJEB36523, sample SAMEA6512633) | groundwater metagenome | collected 2019-01-07 | study: AquaDiva: Metagenomics assemblies of 32 groundwater samples | reverse complement strand
AAAACTCTCCACCGGAAAAAACCCGCGCGCCGTTGACGAACACATGGGCAACGCCGCGACTATAACGATACGGATCATGAAATGTGGCGGCATCAGCCATGGTACGGGGATCAAAAACAATAAGGTCGGCGGCATAGCCCTGTGCGCACACGCCCCGCCGCGAAACACCAAAAACATGCGCCGGGGAGCTCGTTGCTTTTGCAACGGCACGCTCAAGCGAAAGAAACTGCGAATCGTCATGCGCATATTTATGCAGAAAACGAGGAAATGCGCCGAATGAGCGCGGATGCGGCAGGTCTGTTTGTGCTGTGCGCGCGCCCCGGTCGTATCCGGCGCCTCCTCCGGCAACGATCGACAACGGATGCGCGATGCCCGCGCGGACATTCGCTTCGTCAAGTGTATGCGCAAAGACAACGATCCGTAAACGCGATGCGGCAAGCAACTCAACAATAACTTCCGCGCCATCAATCCCCAGGTCCTTTGCAAGTTCAGCGACCGTTTTTCCGATATACACTGCGTCCGGTGCGCGGGCGGCAACGGTTATTTTTGCATAGTCTATGGCGTACGCCTGCATGTCTTTCACGATCTGTTTCCGTTCGTGCGCGTGTGACAGGCGGCGGAGCAAAGCTTCGGGGCCGCCTTTTTGCGCCCATGCCGGCAGCAGCAAATGCAATGCAATACTGCTGGACGCGTATGGAAACACGTCAAAGGTCACTGAAAGCCCCCGCCGTTTTGCCTGTTCGATCACGGCAAGCGCCCGCGAAAAATTGCTCCAAAACTTTCTATCGATAACTTTCAGATGCGAGATATGCAGCCGCACCCGTTCTTCTTCCGCCGCGCGCATAACCATGCCAAGCGAATCAAGGAAACGATCCGGCTCATCGCGCAGATGAATACTTGCGACCGTGCCGTGCAGCGCGGCACATTTGAACACGTCGCGCATAACCTTGCTTTCATCGTGCGCCTCATGGAACGGGAATAGTCCGTACGAAATACCGAGCGCGCCATCGGTGAGCGCCTGACTGCACAAGAACCGCGCGATCTCATGTTCTTGCTCGTTCGCCGCGCGATCACTCTCCCGCAGTACGCCCCGTACAACCGTCTGATATCCTGCAAGCGTTCCGAAGTTCAACGGGAGTTTTTTTGCGGACAGCCGGTCCAGGTACTCCCCCATGCGCAACCAGTCCACGTTGATCTGTTGGGGGTCGGTCCATTGCTGTTCTGCGGCCACAACATCACCGGAAACCAGCGGCGCAAGCGAATGCCCGCAGTTCCCCCCAATGATCGTCGTAATGCCTTGGCTTAAAAGACTCTCCTGTCCCGGCTGCGTAAAGAGCGTCAGATATGCGTCGGAGCGGTTCAGCACATCAATAAAGCCGGGCGCGACAACAAGCCCTTTGGCGTCAGTGGTCTCTCGCGCGGGAACACCCTCCAGGATACCGATCTTTTCTATTATGCCATTGGTAACGGCAACATCGGCGCGAAACCGTTCGCGCGCGCCCGTGCCATCCACCACCTGCCCGCCTTTAATGAGGAGGTCGTACATGGTTTTATTATACTATAAAACAAAAAACCAGCGAATGTGCTGTTCTTGAATACTTTTGCAAGGCAGCAACCCTATATATTCCTTTCAAGCACAAATAGCGCGATACCGACAAACGCAAAGACGGCAGAGATGATCCAAAATCGCATCGTGATCTTCGTTTCCGGCCAGCCGATGGCTTCAAAGTGGTGGTGAATAGGGGTTGAAAGAAATATCTTTTTGCCGCGGAGTTTTTTGGAAGTTACCTGCACAATAACCGAAAGCGATTCCAACACGAGGATAAACCCGAATAACGGCAGGAAGAACATGGTATTGGTGAGCATCGCCATGACGCCCAGCGACACCCCCAGCGACATCGCGCCGGTGTCCCCCATGAAAAAGCGTGCGGGGTGGATGTTGAACCACAAAAACGCAAGTAAAGCGCCGACAATGACCGAACAAAAAATGGCAAGCTCCGGTTTGTTTTCCACAACCGCGACAAAAATATAGGCCGCAAAGGCGATCGCCAACACGCCACCCGCAAGCCCATCCAGGCCGTCCGTTTCGTTCACGGAAAAACTCGTGGCAACGATAACAAACAAAAAAATGGGAATGTACCACCACCCGATCTCATAGTCGCCGTAAAACGGCACATGGATGGCGCTCCAGCCGAGCTTGTAGTAAAACCAGTATGCGCCCACCGCGGCAACGGCAGTATAGAGCAACAAGCGGTGTTTCATGTTCAATCCTCCGCCATTCTTTCCTATCTTGAAAATGCCCAGCAGGTCGTCCACCAGACCGATCAGCGCCGCAAGCGCCAGGATGCCCAGCGGCAGGTAGGTCTGTTCCCGCGTAACAAAATTGAGCTGTGCAAATACGCTGTCGGGCGCGAGTTTCGCAAGCGCAAGGAACACAAGGGAAATAAAGAGGACGGTTGCCCACACCAAAATGCCACCCATGGTCGGCGTACCCGCTTTCCCCGCATGCAATTTTGAAAATATCGGCGCACTTTCGGCCGCGCGGATCTGTTTGCCGAGCTTGTATTTGAACAGAATATGGGTCAGTAACGGCGTCCATACCACCGCAACGGCAAACGCAAGCGCCGAAAACCCGAGGATCTTGGTGAGTAAAAAAGGGTCAATCATGCATCGTATGTATCAGCCGCTCCGTTTCCTCCGCACGGTCTGCGGAGCCAAGTACCACTATGATCTCCCCCGAGATCAGCTTGGTGATCATGCACCCGAGCGCCATGGTGGTATATCCCGTTTTCCCTCCCAGTATCAGTGCGTTCCCGGCCTGCACCAGTTCGTTGTTGGAAAGCAGCTGATGTGTGATCCGTGCGTCCGCGGAAAAAACCGTGTCCGACTTTTCGGCAAGGATATCCCAGATCGTCCGATGCGTGAATGAATATGCCGTAAGCCGCGCAAGGTCGGAGGCGGTGCTCACATGTCCGTCCTCGTCCAGCCCGTGCGGATTTACGAAATGCGTATGCGCCATGCCGAGCTCCGCGGCTTTTTCGTTCATCAACGCGACCAGGTCCATGCCGCGCCCAGCAAACACATCCGCAAAAGCAGCGGCGGCATCGTTACTCGAAACAATGAGCATGATCTTCAGAAGGTCGCGCGCGACGATTGTTTCACCCGCGCGCACGTTGCCCGCAACGCCATCGGTTACCACCGCGGCAGCACTCACCGCAATAACATCGTCCAGCGACATATGCTCAAGCACGATAACGGCCGTCATGAGTTTGGTAAGACTAGCGATCGGGAGCTCCGCATCGCTGTTTTTTTCGTATAAGGATCGTGCACCGGTTTCGTCCGTAATCGCAATCGCGCGCGCGGAAAAGTGCTCATCCGGCCCGATCAATGCACTCCTGTCACCACCCGCGGGAGCCGTTTCCACCGTTTCTAAAACTTCGGGAACCTCGGTCGCAACATCTTCCGTCGGCTGTTGCGGTGAAATACTGTCACCTTCCCCCCGCGATACAACACCGGAAAGACCGGCGGATGGAACCAACGCGACGGCAGCCATGTCACTTTCCTGTGCTGGCACAAAGAACACATGGTGATATAAAAAAACACCGAACACGAGCGCACCCATGAGCGTTCCTATAATGCGCGCCCGTGCGATCGCGGCCGCGTCGGCATTGCGCACCCATTCACGAATTGTTTTGAAGCGCTGCATGGTTCGGCAAGTCGTTGACCCGTTCCACTCCCAGTTTCTTTAAAAAATCAAGCGTCGTCCGATACCGGTCGCCTGCCTGCGCTGGCAGGCCGGCACTCGGTGATCCGGATGAGGTGCGTTCGATCAGGCCGCGCATCAAGAGACTCCGGAGAGAAAAAATGGAATTGACGCCCCGTAGTTCGTCGATCTCGCGCTTCGTGATGGGCTCGCGGTACGCAATACACGCAAGCGTTTCAAGTGTCGCGGGAGTCAACTCTTCGTCCAGCCGCGACGTAACCAGCTCTGCGACCAGCTCCGCGTACTCCGGCGCGCTCACCAGCTGCACGCGGCCATCCTTGGCAAGAACACGCACACCGCGCTCCGCATGATCGCGCGTTAATGCGGCAATGCCGTCCTCGAGCTCCTGATCGGAAACATCTCCCAGCAACCGTTTGAGCGTCCGCATACTCATCTCCTCGCCAGAAACGAACAGCAACGCTTCGATTGTATACTTGATATCTTTCATGGATTATGCAGTCGCGCCTATTATAACTTAACCAGGGTTATATCGCCAAATGTTTCCTGCTGATGAACGGTCATAAACTTCTGCCGTACCAGTTCGAGAACGGCAAGGAACGAAAGGATGCGGTGTGTTTTTGAATCGTCGCCGGCGAGCGCGCGAAAACTTGCCGCGGCTCCCTGTTCGATACGCGAACGGATATCGGCGATCTTTTCTTCAAAAGAAATGACCGGGTCGATACGCTGCTCCTCGCGCGGCGCATCTTTTTCTGCAGTGCGCGTGGCGCACAGCATCCCGAACACTTCCGCAAGCGTTTCCCCGGTAACGCCTTCGGGCGGCGCAAATACGCGGATGTTCCGCAATCCCGACGGACGATGATACAACATGCGCCGCGTGCGCTCAAGCGTTCCCAACACACGCGCCTGTGCGCGTATCTCGCGATAGAGCGCAAGCTTGTCTTTCAGTTCCGTGATCTCCTGTTCCTCCTCCGCAGTCACGGCAAAGAACGGCAGCAGTGTACGCGACTTTATCAAGATCAGCTTCGCCGCGATCACCAAAAAATCGGCAAGATACCCCGGGTCTTTCTCCTGAAAATGCTCGGTATACTCAAGAAACTGGCCTGTCACTTCGGCAAGGGAGATATCGGAAATATCCAGTTTATCCTTTTCTATCAGGTCAAGCAGTAACTCAAGGGGTCCCTCAAATGTTTTCAGTTGTACGGTATACATTGATTATGGACAAAAAGTGTTGTATCGTACAGGCGATGAAACCGGTCTATTCCTTTGCCCGTTTGATACTCGTTGCGGGAGACATTGCGCTGTTGTATGCGGCGCTGTGGCTTGCGCTGTTTATCCGTTATGGCGCGGTATCCGAAGCGATATGGCATGACCACCTATTCCCCTTCACCATTACCTTCCTGTTGTGGCTCGTGATATTCCGCATCGCGGGATTATATGACCGAAAAGCGCCCCGCAACGGATACCGCTTTGTGACGCTACTGACGAAAGCGATGCTTTCGTGTGTTCTCGCGGCAGTCATGGTGTTCTACCTTGTCCCATCGTTCGGGATTACGCCAAAAACAAATCTCGTGTTAACGGCGATTATTTTCTCCGCGCTCTTTTGGGTGTGGCGGCATGGGTACAACCGCTTTGTCAGCTCACGCCATTTGCTGCATCATATCATGTTCGTCGGGAGCAATAAAGAGACCGAGGAGATCATGGCGCTATTTGCGGCACACCCGCAGCTTGGGTATAAAACAGCGGGGGTGTGCACGCCCGCGGACGCGCCGCGACTGAAAGATGTTGCGCGGGAATGGCGTGTTGACGCGGTTGTCTATACCAAAAGCGGGAGTCCCACGGAAGCAGAAGCAATGTCACGCGCGCTCTACGAGCTCATACCGCTTAGCATATCCGTATACGACCTTCCGAAATTTTATGAACTGGTCATGAAAAAGGTCCTGGTATCCGTCATCGGAGAAACATGGTTCCTGGAAAACCTCATTGCTGCGGGAAAAAGCGGATACGAAGCCGCCAAACGCTTGTTCGACATTCTGGTCGCGGTGACCCTGGGTACCGCGACCCTTATGCTCTTTCCCCTCGTCTCGCTTGCCGTTGCGTTTGACAGTAGCGGCCCCGTCCTGTATCGCCAGCGACGCGTCGGTAAGAACGGAAGAATATTTCGTGTTGTAAAATTCCGCACCATGATAACAAATGCCGAACAGGCTGGGATCGCCTGGACGACGCAGGAGGATAACCGCGTCACGCGCGTTGGCGGCATCCTGCGTAAACTTCGCATAGACGAGCTCCCGCAACTGTGGAATGTCCTAGTGGGAGACATGAGTCTCATCGGCCCGCGGCCGGAACGGCCGGAATTCGTGGAAACGCTTGAAAAGGAAATACCGCATTACCCCATGCGGCATTTGGTGAAACCCGGGCTCACCGGCTGGGCACAGGTAAACGATCCGCACGGCGGCGCATCGGTGAAAGACAGCACGGAAAAACTGCAGTATGATCTGTACTACATCAAGAACCGCGACGCTATTGTAGACTTAGACATCCTCCTGCGCACCGCCCGCGTCGTCCTCTCCCGCGAGGGGCACTAGGTATGGGGTTTTATTGACAAAAGAGTAAGGAAGAAATATGCTCAAAAAGCTTATTTCTTGAGACTGGAAAATAGATCTTTAAAAAAAGGAGGTAATCATGGTTAAGCTCCAGGTGCATATTGGCGAGGGGGCATTACTTGAGACAGCACAACGCATATGTGAGCAGATCAAAGACAAATCCGAGCATCCTCTGACCGTTGGTCTCATAAGATATGAGGGTTGCGATGGGTATCGATATGCAATTTACGGGATTACTATGCTTGTTCCAGGATATCGGTTCGGGATCATGCCCTTCACACGACATTATCCCCTGCTCGGCATCCGTTTGGGTACTCATCCAAGGAATCCCGACCAGAAAATTATCTGTACGGTCTATCACCGCGCGATTTTAGAAATCGCGAAAAGGGAAATCAAGAAATGCGCAGAAACTGCGCATAAATGCACGATTGAGATCAAACTCGAAGATTAAACAAAACAAAAGCCGTGCAAAGCATGGCTTTTGTCTTTTTTGGTTAGAGATATGCTATGCATCTTGCGGCCCAAGCGGCGTGTAGCCGGTGCCGGCGGGGATGAGCTTGCCGATAATAACGTTCTCTTTGAGCCCTTTGAGCGTATCCACCTTTGCCGTCACGGCGGCGTTGATGAGGACTTTTGTCGTCTCCTGGAACGATGCCGCCGAGAGGAATGAGTCGGTCGTGAGCGCCACACGCGTGATACCGAGCAGGATCTGCGATGCGGTTGCCTTCTTCTGCCCTTCGGCGCCTTCTTTGTTTGCCAGCTTGAACGCATCCTTATCCACCACATCGCCGCGAATAAGCCGCGTGTCCCCTGAATCCTTCACGCGCACACGCGAAAACATTTTTCGCACAATGACTTCAATGTGTTTATCCGAAATAGACGCACCTTCCGAAATATAGATCTTCTGAACTTCCGCGATAATATAGTGCTCCGCGACGCGGTTGCCGGAAACGGAGAGTACTTCTTCAAGGTCCAGATGCCCCTCGCACAGCTGCATGCCCTTCGTGATGGCAGCACCCTTCTGGACCAGCAAGGCGGTAAACGGTGGGATGAGATAGTCTTTGTATTCCGTTTTCGCCTTATCGCCTTCTTCGGGAGTAATTTCCACTTTCAGGGTTTTGCCTTTTTCATCCGCCGTAATATCAACCACCGTGCCGTTCACATCCGCCATCACCGCCTTCCCTTTCGGCGCGCGCGCCTCAAAAATTTCCTCCACGCGCGGCAACCCCAGCGTGATGTCGCCACCGCCCGCAACGCCACCAACATGGAACGTCCGCATGGTAAGCTGCGTTCCCGGCTCGCCGATGGCTTGGGCCGCCACCACCCCCACCGGCGACCCCATCCGCACGATCGTATTATTTCCCAGATCATATCCGTAGCATTTCTGGCATACGCCGCCCGACGTTTTGCATGACAACACCGAGCGCACTTTGAGCGACTCAAGATTCAGCTCATCGATGCGTTTTGCAAGCGCCTTCGTGACGATGCCGCCTGCGGCAACAACGGTTTCTTTTCCTACAACGATCTCTTCGGTCACAAAGCGACCGAAGACTCGCGACGCAAAATTCTGTCCGATGGCTTGGGACTCAAAACGCGCCAGTTCAATGCCTTTGGTGTCACCGCAATCCTCCTCTTTCACAATAACATCCTGCGCGACATCCACGAGCTTGCGCGTCAAATATCCCGCGGACGCCGTGCGGAGCGCGGTATCGGCGGTTCCTTTGCGCGCGCCGTGTGTGGAAATAAAGTATTCCAAAATATCCAATCCTTCTTTATACGACTTCTTGATCGGCAGTTCGATGATCTCGCTGGACGGGTTCACTACGGGTCCTTTCATGCCCGCCATTTGCACGAGCTGCGCCTCCGAACCGCGCGCGCGGGAATGCAGGATGGAATATACCGAACCGTATTTTTCGAGCGACCCGGGAACTGTTTTTGCGATCTCCGATTTTGTCTTGTTCCACACCTGCACCACCCGGATGTACCGTTCATCGTCGGTTAACATCCCGCCCTGATACTGCTCGTTAATTTTCAACACTTCCACCTCGGCGCGCTCCATCAGCGCTGCTTTTTCCTTGGGGACGAACAGGTCGCTCATGCCCCAGGAAATACCCGATTTCGACGCGTATTCAAAACCAAGTTTCTTCATGATATCCAACACTTCAACCGTAATGGCAGCGCCATGCGTATCAATAATATCGGCAACCAGCGCTTCCAGATCTTTTTTGTTCAACTCCTTGTTAACGAACGGAAGATGCACGCGCGAAAGCGCCCAGTTGAAAATGATCCGGCCGGCTGATGTTTCAAGATACTCCCCTGTGGCGGTGTCGTCGCTCCGCACATAAACCCGTATCCGCGCATTAATGTCTATGAACCCAAAGTCGTATGCGAGCACCGCTTCGTTTTTTGAAGAGAACACCTTCCCTTCTCCGCGCGCGCCGTCCTGGATCGCCGTCAAGAAGTAACACCCCAGCACAATGTCCTGCGTGGGATTTACGATCGGCTCGCCGTTGGCAGGCTTTAACAAATTCCGCGACGACAGCATCAGTTCATCCGCCTCTTTCTGCGCTTCTTCCGTAATGGGCAAATGCACCGCCATCTGGTCGCCGTCAAAGTCGGCGTTGAACGCCGCACACACGAGCGGATGGATGCGAATCGCCATACCTTCAATAAGGATCGGTTTGAACGCCTGAATGCCGAGACGGTGCAGCGTCGGCGCCCGGTTCAATAGGACGCGCTTGTTCTGAATAACCTCTTCCAAAATAGCCCATACGTCGTCCCGCGCCTCTTCTATCAAATGCCCCGCGCCGCGGATATTATGCGAAAGCCCGCGCTCGATGATCTTATTGATCACGAACGGCTTGAACAGTTCAAGCGCCATTTTTTTCGGCAGACCGCATTCATCCAGCTTCAGCTCCGGCCCCACCACGATGACCGAACGGCCGGAATAATCCACGCGCTTCCCCAGGAGGTTTTGGCGAAAACGGCCGGTCTTTCCTTTGAGCATGTCCGCGAGCGACTTGAGCTGGCGCTTCTGGCCGGTTGCGGCCATTGCCGCGGCACCCTTGCGCGCGGAGTTGTCGATGAGCGCATCCACGGACTCCTGCAGCATGCGTTTCTCGTTGCGCGTGATGACCTCGGGAGCGTTGAGCTCCATCAGTTTTTTCAAACGGTTGTTGCGGTTGATGATACGGCGGTACAGGTCGTTGAGGTCACTGGACGCGAACCGCCCGCCGTCCAGCTGCACCATGGGGCGCAGATCGGGCGGGAGGATCGGCAATATGGTCAAAAACATCCATCCCGGTTTGACGCCAGACTGCAAGAACCCCTTGACCAGCTTGTACCGCTTCAACGCCTTGACCTTTGCCGCTGCCTGCGTACTTTTTTTGAGATCTTCCTCCAGTTCGCGCTCAAGCTCCACCAGGTTCATTCCTTCAACAAGGTTTTTCACCGCGTCCGCGCCCGTCCCCGCGCGGAATATCTCTCCGTATTTCAGACTCAGATCATAGTATTCGTTTTCGGTGAGCACGCGCATGGGCGCCAGATTTTCCAGTTCGCTCTTCGCCGCGGTGTATGCGGATTTCAACTGCTCTTTCTTTTTCACGTCGCTCTCCTGCTTGACCTTCACCGCATAACTTTTCGAAAGCTCATCAAGCTTTTCCTTTTTCAGCTCTTCGTGCACCGAAACGATCACATACGCGGCAAAATATACCACCTCTTCCAGCTGGTTGGCCGGGATGTCAAGCAGCGTCCCGATCTTTGACGGACCCCCCCGCAAGAACCAGATATGCGTCACCGGCACGGCAAGCTTGATATGCCCCATGCGCTCTCTGCGCACCACGGAACGCGTCACTTCAACGCCGCACTTGTCGCACACGATGCCTTTGTAGCGGATACGTTTATACTTTCCGCAGTAACACTCCCAGTCTTTTTCGGGGCCGAAAATTTTCTCGCAGAACAACCCGTCCTTTTCCGCGCGTTGTGTGCGGTAGTTGATGGTTTCCGATTTCGTAACCTCGCCATGCGACCACGACAAGATCTCATCGGGCGAAGCAAGCTTGAGAGTAATGGATTTAAAATCTGATACTTTAAATGACATAGGTGTGCGTGTTATTCGTCAAGACCGGCCGGTGCGGACGGTTCCTCCGCGTTGTCGAACTCCACCGAAAGACCAAGCGACTTGAGTTCGTTGACCAGCACGTGGAACGATGCCGGAATGTTCGGACTCTTAATCTTTTCTCCCCGAATGATGGAGTCGTACGCCGCCGTTCTTCCAAGCACGTCGTCCGACTTTATCGTCAACATTTCCTGCAGAGTATATGCGGCGCCATATCCTTCGAGCGCCCATACTTCCATTTCACCAAGCCGCTGTCCGCCAAACTGCGCCTTGCCCCCGAGCGGCTGCTGGGTAATGAGCGAGTACGGCCCGATAGACCGCATGTGGATCTTATCTTCCACCAAGTGGTTCAGCTTCATCATGTAAATAACACCCACCGTCACCGGACGGCTGAATTTTTCCCCCGTTCTGCCGTCATACAGGTCCACTTTGCCGGTTTCGGGAATGCCCGCCGCAACAAGCTCATCCTTGATATGTTGTTCCGTGGCGCTTGCCAACGCCGGCGTGATCGCTTGGTATCCCAGTATCTGTGCCGCCCACCCCAGATGCGTTTCCATGATCTGGCCGATGTTCATACGTGACGCGATACCCAAGGGGTTCAAAATAATATCCACGGGCGTCCCATCGGCCAAGTACGGCATGTTTTCAACCGGCAGGATTTTTGCAATAACGCCTTTATTACCGTGGCGTCCGGCAAGCTTGTCGCCCACAGAGATCTTGCGCAGCTCCGCGACCTCAACGCGAATGCTTTTGATAACGCCCGATGGCAGTTTGTCGCCGCGGTCACGCGAAAATATCTTAACACCAACAACCTTGCCGCGCTTGCCGTGCGGCAGACGTAGGGACGTGTCTTTCACTTCGCGCGCATGTTCGCCGAAAATAGCGCGCAGCAGGCGCTCTTCAGGCGTCAGGTCGGCTTCTCCTTTGGGAGAGATCTTACCCACCAAAATATCGTTTGAGTTCACTTCGGCGCCGATCCGCACCACGCCATCCTCATCCAGATCTTTCAAGCGGTCCTCGCCGACATTCGGAATGTCATAGGTGGTGATCTCGGGGCCCAGCTTCGTGTCGCGCACATCAACGGAAAAATCCTCAATATGGATAGAGGTATACCGGTCGTCCTGCACCAGCCGCTCCGAAAGAATGATCGCATCTTCAAAATTGTTTCCGGAGAATGAAAGGAATGCGACCAGCAAATTCTGCCCCAGCGCCATCTGGCCGTGGTCGGTCGCGCCGCCGTCGGCAAGTACATCGCCTTTTTTTACCTTGGCGCGCCGCTCAACGACCGGCTTTTGGGAAATGGCCGAATACTGGTTGGAACGGATGAACGAATGCAACGGATAGGTTATCTCTTCTTTGCCTTTGGCGGCGGCAACCGTCACATGGTCGGCATCAACTTCCACCACCTCGCCGTCTTCCTCGGCAACCACCACCTGGCCGGAGTCCAGCGCCGCTTTCCGCTCAATACCGGTCGCCACCAACGGCGCCTCCTGGCGAATGCACGGCACCGCCTGGCGCTGCATATTCGAACCCATCAGCGCGCGGTTTGCGTCATCATGTTCCAAAAACGGGATAAAGCTTGTCGCAATGGAAACGAACTGGTTGGGCGCAACATCCACAAAATCGATCTGTTCTACTCCTATCGTTCCCGGCTTCCCTTTGATGCGCGCACTGACGTCCTTCTCCAATATTTT
>ERZ1292623.2662-Hain-H51-01um-R1-2662-length-15759-cov-7_pt1 | contig 12139 bp, 11 predicted proteins | sample MGYA00564398_ERZ1292623 | MGnify/ENA primary metagenome ERZ1292623 (study PRJEB36523, sample SAMEA6512633) | groundwater metagenome | collected 2019-01-07 | study: AquaDiva: Metagenomics assemblies of 32 groundwater samples | reverse complement strand
GGTCAGCCTTGGCCCGGGCGGCGCCATCTCGGGCGCAACCCTGGCCCCCGGCGTGCTCGAGATGCTGTGGGAGCAGATGTACGTGTGGATGCATGCATCATGGTCCCCGGTCGATGACAGCGAGGCGGCCCACGAGGCGCTGCGTCAGGAGCTGGAAGACCTCGACTCCGAAGCCACTCGAGTAGCGCTTGTTGATGGTCAACCCGCGGCGGTGGCCTTCGTTTTTGTGGACGAGAACCCGACCGTGGTGGCAGAAACCGTGCAGGCTGATACCCCCGCTGGAGACAACGCCGTCGCCTCAGCAATGTCATCGGTGATCACCTGGGCCGAAGATGCCGGCTACAAGCGCATCAATTTTGACGGTCACCGCAGCGACCCACACTTCGGCCCGCTCGCGTCTCGCCTTCCGCTGGAGGGGGCCAGCCTGAATCTCATGGAGATCTCGGTCCTGCCTGCTGACGACGCCGGTGATCCGGCGGACGGTGGCGCAACCGTCGCCTAGGGCGTTACTGGCGAAAAGGCCTGGGCTGGTGCGGGCGGAACGGATCGGCCTGGGCCGGCGCGCCCATTGTCGTTATGGGCACGTAAAGTGTCCTTGGTTGCACAGCGGCATGTGCCGATGCAACCAGAGGCAACCCGCACAGTGGTGCGAGGAAATGGAGGAACACATGCCTGGAATCGTCGTCATGGGTACCCAATGGGGTGACGAGGGCAAGGGCAAGGCCACCGATCTCATGTCCGAACGCGTCGACTATTGCGTGCGGTATTCGGGAGGCAATAACGCTGGACACACTGTCGTCGTCGGTGACGAGAAGTTCTTCATGCACCTGCTTCCGTCTGGGGTCCTTAACCCGAACTCCACGGCCGTGCTCGGCAACGGAGTCGTGCTCAACCTTGACGTGCTGGCCGATGAGATCGACACCTTGCGCGGCCGCGGCGTAGACATTCCGCACCCGCTCATCAGCGCCAATGCGCACCTCATCACCCCGTACCATCAGACCCTCGACAAGGTCACTGAGCGTTTTCTTGGCAGTCGACGTATCGGCACCACGGGTCGTGGCATCGGGCCGACCTACTCTGACAAGATCAATCGGATGGGTATTCGCGTCCAGGATCTTTTCGACGAGTCGATCCTGCGTCAGAAGGTCGAGGCTTCTCTAGACCAGAAGAACCAGATCCTGGTGAAGATCTACAACCGTCGCGCTATCGATCCAGACGAGGTTGCCGACGGTCTGCTGGCCCACGCCGAGCGCATCCGCCCCTACGTCGTTGACGTGGCTCGAGTTCTCAACAAGGGCCTTGACGAGGGCAAGGTCGTGCTTTTTGAGGGCGCCCAGGCCCATCATCTTGACGTTGACTTCGGCACTTATCCGTATGTCACCTCGTCTAACCCGATCGCTGCGGGCGCGTGTACTGGTTCAGGCGTTGGACCGACTCGCATCGACCGCATTGTTGGCATCGCTAAGGCGTACACCACTCGCGTTGGTGAAGGTCCGTTCCCGACCGAGCTCTGTGACGATGACGGTGAGCGGTTGCGCAGTGAGGGTGGTGAGTACGGTGTCACGACCAAGCGTCCGCGTCGCTGTGGCTGGTTTGACGCGCTGGTAGTGCAGCAGGCGGTCATGATTAATTCGGTGACCGACCTGTTCCTCACCAAGCTTGACGTGCTCACAGGTTGGGAGAGGATCCCGGTCTGCGTGGGCTACGACATTGACGGTGAGCGTACCGACGTTATGCCCGTCACCCAGTCCGATTTGCACCACGCCAAGCCGGTCTATGAGTTCCTGGATGGCTGGAGTGAAGACATTTCTACGGCACGTTCCTTCGATGATCTGCCGCGCAACTGTCAGGCTTACGTGCGTCGTCTAGAGGAGCTTGTGGGTACTCGGGTCTCCGGGATCGGCGTGGGGGCCGGACGCGACGAGTCAGTCGTGATCAACGACCTCATTGACTGATTCCTCCCGGCTGACGGGAATAGACGCTGTAGGTTCTAGGCTAGTCCCCGTGTCCAGCATGACTGTTCTCGTCCTTGGGTCCGGTGGCCGCGAGCATGCCCTTGCCTTGGCCTGCCATCGTGACCCAGAGGTTGCCGCCGTCCACGTCGCTCCCGGTAACCCGGGGACGGCATCCTTCGCCACGAATCATCCGTTGGATCCGTGCGATTGTGATGCCGTTGTCTCCTTGGCGCGTGGCCTGGAAGCTGACCTCGTCGTCGTCGGCCCGGAGGCGCCGCTGGTTGCCGGGGTGGCCGATGCTCTGCGCGAGTCCGGGATCGACTGCTTCGGTCCAAGTGCCGAGGTCGCCCAGTTGGAAGGGTCGAAGGCTTTCGCCAAGGAAGTGATGGCTGCTGCCCGCGTGCCGACGGCAGCCTCCCGTTCCTGTGACGATGCCAATTCCGTCTTGGCTGCCCTTGACGAGTTCGGGCCACCATACGTGGTCAAGGACGATGGTTTGGCGGGAGGCAAGGGAGTCGTCGTCACACAAGATCGCGCCATGGCCCTCGCTCATGCCGAACGGTGTTTCGAGTCCGATCACCGGGTGGTCGTTGAGGAGTACCTTGACGGCCCGGAGGTAAGTCTTTTTGCTATCTGTGATGGCACCCGTGCCCTTCCGATGCAGCCGGCCCAGGACTTTAAGCGGGTCGGGAATGGGGGAGTTGGTCCGAACACCGGTGGCATGGGTGCCTACACCCCGTTGCCGTGGGCCCCAGACGATCTCGTCGAGACGGTGTCGACTACCATCATCTCGCCAACCCTGAGGGCCATGGCGGATCGCGGTACCCCATTCGTCGGCCTGCTTTACGTGGGGTTGGCGCTCACTTCTGCTGGTCCCAAAGTCGTTGAGTTCAACGTGCGATTCGGCGATCCCGAGACTGAGCCACTACTGAGTATGGTGGAGTCACCTATGGCCCAGATCATGGCTGCCGCGGCTCGTGGAGACCTGTCCGGCGTTGACGGTCTTCGCTTCCGTTGTGGCGCAGCCGTCGGCGTCGTGATGGCCAGCGAGGGTTATCCCGCTTGCCCGGCGAAAGGGCGCCGGGTCGTCGCCCCGGTTGACGACGAGGACGTTTTGCACGCTGGGACTCGTATCGAAGGGGACGGCCTAGTTACCAGTGGTGGCCGCGTTCTCGTCGTGCTCGGCCACGGCGAAACTCTGGCCGGAGCCCGCGCTGACGCCTACCGCAGGATCGACCAGTTGGAGGTTAGTGACGGGTTCCACCGCACGGACATTGCCCGCCATGCAGCCGAGCTCGAGGCCGTTGACGAAATGGCTGACGGACCCGCACCGCAGTCCGAGAATTCCACTAACCTGACCGACGGGGAGTCTTCATGAGCGTACCCAATATCCTTGCCACCCGTTATGCCTCCGCGGCCATGCGTTCCATCTGGACGCCGGAAAACAAAATCCGTGCCGAGCGCAGACTCTGGCTGACCGTCATGGAAGCTCAAGCCGATCTCGGTGTGAGCTTTGGTGGCGACGATCCCGAACAGGTGTTGGCCGACTACCAGGCGGTTCTCGATGACGTCGACCTTGACTCGATCGCCGAGCGGGAGGCGATTACTCGTCATGACGTCAAGGCCAGGATTGAGGAGTTCAACGCCCTGGCCGGGCATGAGCACATTCACAAGGGCATGACGAGCCGTGACCTCACCGAAAACATTGAGCAGATGCAGGTGCTGGAGTCGCTGCGGCTAGTGCGCGACAAAATGGTTGCCACGCTCAACCAGCTGTCGCGCCTGGCCGCTCAATTCTCCGATCAAGCCATTGCTGGACGCTCTCACAATGTTGCCGCCCAGGTGACGACCCTGGGCAAGCGGTTCGCCACCGCTATCGATGAGATGCTGGTGGCATGGGATCACGTCAACGAGCTCATTGAGCGCTACCCGGCTCGTGGTATCAAGGGCCCGATGGGAACTGCCCAGGACATGCTTGACCTGCTTGGCGGTGATGAGTCCAAGCTTGACGATCTTGAGCATCGCGTTGCTGATCATCTGGGGTTTAACCAGGTGCTCACTTCGACCGGTCAGATCTACCCGAGGTCCTTGGACTTTGAGGTCATGTCAACTCTGGTGCAGGTGCTGTCAGGCCCGTCTAACCTGGCGACGTCTATCCGCCTTATGGCCGGTAACGAACTTGTCACCGAGGGGTTCAAGCCCGGCCAGGTGGGTTCCTCGGCGATGCCGCACAAGATGAATGCTCGTTCCTGCGAGCGGGTCAACGGCTTCCTTGTTGTGTTACGTGGCTATTTGACTATGGCCACCGGTCTGGCGGGAGTGCAGTGGAACGAGGGTGACGTGTCCTGCTCGGTGGTGCGTCGTGTGGCGCTGCCCGATTCCTTCTATGCCATCGATGGTGCTTTCGAGACCTTTTTGACGATCCTTGGCGACTTCGGGGCGTTCCCCGCCGTCATCGAGGCTGAGCTTGAGCGCTACCTGCCCTTCCTGACGACTACTAAGGTCCTTATGGCTTGTGTGCGTGCTGGCGTCGGTCGGGAGGACGCCCATGAGGCCATCAAGGAACACGCCGTAGCCGTGGCCCTCGACATGCGCGAAACCGGTCGCACTGGTAACGACCTTTTCGCCCGTCTGGCCGCCGATCCGCGCATCCCGCTCACCAAGGAGCAGCTACGTGGTTTGGTGTCCTCTCCGCTGGATCTCACTGGTGGCGCCCAGGATCAGGTCGAGGCGCTGTGCGCCAAGGTGGAGGACATTGTTCGGGAATACCCGAAGGCTGCCAACTACCTGCCTGGTCTGGTGTTGTGAGGTGATCGTGCTGGGGCACGCACCACGTTGTCATCACATCCCGTGAGAGCACAACGATGCTCCGGCAACGCCGAGAGGCTCGACGACGTCACCTGGTAGCTGCCACAGGATGGTGGTCAGGGTCTGCACCGCCGGACGGTGCATTGTGGCCGGTCTGCCAGCCACCACGATGTCGCGGTGGGGTCTGGGGTGGGTGAATTCCCGCACCACGATGCGCGGGTCCGCATGAAGTGGTGCTGAGATCGCACTGCGCGGCATAAGGGTTCGACCGGCGCCCACCGATACGAGTTCGCGGAGCGTCTCGAGGGATCCCGCCGTGAGGGTGGCGGGAGGCAGTGGATGAGACGGGCTGCACACCTCAAGCACCTGGTCTCTTAGACAGTGCCCCTCCGACATGAGGATGAGCCCTTCGGTGGGAACGTCGTGCGGATCGATTGGTCCTTCCTCACGGGCCAACTCATCGTCAGCCCCCCGTCACGAGCAAGAACTCCTCCCGAAAAACGGGAATAGTCACCAAAGAGTCATCATTAACGGGGGCTGCCACTGCGGCGACGTCTAACTGTCCGTTGCGGATTGCCTCCAACAGCTCTGCCGTGCGCTTCTCGACGATATGGATGTTCACGCCAGGCTCGTGCTGGTCACATCGGGCGATCACCTGAGGCAACACGAACGGCCCTAAGGTGGGGAATACCCCGACCCTCAGCTGGAGGGTCATCCGGTCGGCTTCCTCCCGCGCCATGGTCCGGATGTCGTCGGATAGCACCAACATGTCACGGGCAGCTTGGGCGATGCGTTCCCCCACTGGGGTGATCTCGATGCGTCGTCCCACCCTCACGGCCAGCACCACGCCGAGCTCGTTCTCGAGCCGGTGGATTTGAGTTGAGAGGGTGGGCTGGCTGACACCGCATGACGCCGCAGCCCGGCCGAAGTGGTGTTCTTCGGCCAGGGCGACGAAATACCGCAGATCATGAAGGTTCACACGGCCTCAGTTCTGTGTCGGATTTTGACGGATGAGGTGGTCGAAGGCGCCCAGAGCAGCGGTGGCGCCGGCCCCCATCGAGATGATGATCTGCTTGTACGGCTGAGTGGTGCAGTCACCGGCGGCGAAAACGCCGGGGGCTGAGGTGGTGCCACGCTCGTCGATGACGATTTCTCCCCGCTGGTTGCGCTCCAGGGCACCTTCGAGCCATTCGGTGTTGGGTAGCAGACCGATTTGGACAAACACACCTGCTAGCTCGATGGTCTTAACGTCGCCGCTGGTGCGGTCCTCGTACTCCAGACCGGTCACCTTGGATCCGTCGCCGAGGATCTGGGTGGTGCGGGCCGAGGTGATGACGTCGACGTTCGGTAGTGAGTTCAGGGTGCGTAGTAGTACGTCGTCAGCTTTGAGGGCGTCGAGGAACTCCACGACGGTGACGTGGTCGACGACGCCGGCGAGGTCGATAGCGGCCTCAATACCGGAGTTTCCACCTCCGACGACGGCCACCTTTTTGCCTGTGAATAGCGGGCCATCGCAGTGCGGGCAGTAGGTCACACCCTTGGTGCGGTATTCCTTCTCGCCAGGCACGCCAAGGTTGCGCCAGCGGGCACCGGTGGCCACGATGACTGAGCGCGCCCGCAGGTCGCCGTCGGTCAGATGCACGGTGGTCATACCGCCGGTGGTCTCTATGGCGCTGGCGGTCTGACGCTCAATAACGTCAATGTTGTAGTCGTTGACGTGGCTGCGGAGGGCGTCGGCCAGACGCGGACCGGTGGTGTGCGGCACCGAGATGAGGTTGTCGATGGCCTCGGTATCGAGTACCTGGCCGCCGATCCGAGACCCGACCATGGCGGTGCGAATGCCCTTACGAGCCGTGTACACGGCGGCCGCGGCACCGGCGGGACCCGCCCCTACGACGAGCACGTCGTAGGGGTCGCGCTGCGAGAGGTCTTCCTTGGCTCCCTGGGCGGCGTCGGCGTCGAGACGCTCGAGGATTTCGGCCATGTCCATGCGCCCGGAGCCCCAGTCCTCGCCGTCCAGGTAGATGGCCGGCACCGAGGCGATTCCTTTGGCTTCTACCTCATCGGTGTGGGTGCCACCGTCAACGGCGGTGTGGTGAATATTCGGGTTGAGGACGGCCATTGCGTTGAGGTCCTGCACTACCGTCGGGCAATTTTGGCAGGTTAGTGACATGTAGGTGACGAAGTGGTGCTCACCCTTGACCGCGCGCACGGCGTCGATGAGGGACTGCTCCTCCTTGACGGGGTGTCCACCTACCTGCAGCAGGGCCAGCACGAGTGAGGTGAATTCGTGGCCCATCGGCAGGCCCGCAAAGCGGATGTCGATGGGGCTACCGGGGCGGGTGATGGCAAAGGAGGGGGTGCGCTCATTGTCGACGGGCTTACCGACGCTCACTTTGTCAGACAAGGCGGCGATCTCGGATAAAAGCTCGTCCATGTGAGCCGACTTTGACGATTTTGCGGCGTCGTCACCCCGGTATGGGGAAGGCACCAGGACGATCGGCTCGCGCACCATCTCGAGGTAGGTCTTGAGCTGAGTGGTCAGGGCGTTATCAAGCATGGTTCTCCTGAAGGGGTGAGGAGGGGGAGGGAAGGGTACCGGTCTGGGGATCCGCCGCAGGGACGAGCGCCCCTGCAGCAGATGCTCGGGTCGGAACTCAAATCTTGCCGACGAGGTCGATCGACGGGGCGAGGGTCTCATCGCCTTCTTCCCACTTGGCGGGGCACACCTCGCCTGGGTGGGTGTAGATGTATTGGGCGGCCTTAACCTTGCGGACTAGCTCGGTGGCATTACGTCCAATTCCTTCAGCGGTGAGCTCGTAGAACTGAATGATGCCGTCAGGGTCGACGAGGAAGGTGGCGCGATCGGCCTGTCCGGCACCCTCGCGCTCGACGTCGAAGTTGCGGGTCAGCTGCAGGTTCGGGTCGCCGATCATCGTGTAGTTCACCTTGCCGACGGTGTCGGAGTCGGCATGCCACGCTTTGTGCACGAAGTGCGAATCGGTGGACACCGAGAACACCTCGACCCCCATGGCCTGCAGTTCCTCATAGTGGTCGGCGAGGTCGCCCAACTCGGTGGGGCAGACGAAGGTGAAGTCACCGGGGTAAAAGAAGAACATGGCCCACTTGCCGTTGATGTCGGAATCGGAGACCTCGATGAAGTCCCCGTTGCGGAAAGCGTTGGCCTTGAACGGAAGGATCTTGGTGTTGATGAGACTCATGGGTGTCCTTTCTCGTCGACGATGTGATAGATCACGGCTATCACTAAACCAGTATCTATAGTCAATAGCTATAAAGATCATGAACTCGGGACTCTCTGTGTCGCCAGGGCCCGCACCCGTGGCATGATGCCCCCATGGTCACTTCGCACCTCAATCTTCCATTGCTGGCTGAGGGCAAGGTCCGACGCCTCTATCGTCTTCCCGATCAGCCGGGCCGCCTGCTTATGGTCGCTACTGACCGGATTAGCGCCTACGACCACGTCCTGACCCCCGATGTTCCCGGCAAGGGAGCCATCTTGACGAATATGTCCTTGTGGTGGTTCGACCAGTTGGCCGACATCGTCGATAACCATCTCGTGAGCGTGGATGTCCCCGCCGAGGTCGCAGGGCGCGCCATGGTCGTTGAGGAACTCGACATGTTCCCGGTCGAATGCGTCGTGCGGGGCTACCTCACCGGTTCAGGGTGGGCCGAATATCAGCGCAACCAGGCCGTGTGCGGAATCCGCCTTCCCGAGGGGCTGCAGAATGGGTCCCGGCTCGAAGAGCCCATTTTCACCCCGGCAATTAAGGCCCCGCAGGGAGAACATGACGAGAACATCGACTATCTACGCCTGGTAGAACTCGTCGGTCCCGATGTTGCAGCGCAGCTGCATGACCTTTCGCTGCGGGTCTACCAGCGTGCAGAGGAGATCGCTCGGAAGCGAGGCATCCTCCTGGCCGATACCAAGTTTGAATTCGGGCGTCGTGTCGACGGCACCATCGTGCTAGCTGACGAGGTGCTTACCCCTGATTCTTCGCGATTCTGGGACGCTGAGACGTGGCAGCCCGGCAAGGGGGCAGATTCCTTCGATAAGCAATATGTGCGCGATTGGATCACGAATGAGTCCGGTTGGGATCGCGCTAGTGACCAGGAGCCGCCTGCCCTCCCAGAGGAGGTCGTCAAGGCCACCAGTCGGCGTTATGAGGAGGCCTGGGCACGTCTGACTGGCGGGCACGTGTCTGATGAGGTCAGCGATGAGACGCCTCACAATGAGGCCGACGATGACAAGCACGCGAGGGCTTCGCGGACGGATAGCGTTTCCGGGGAGTTCGGGGACGCTGCACCGGTGGCCCTCGACGTTCCTGGCGAGTCGGAGTCCTGTAGTGCCGATAAGATTGGGGCTATGTCACGTGTAGTGGTGGAGGTCATGCCGAAACCCGAAATCCTGGATCCCCAGGGCAAGGCCATCACGTCGGTGCTCGCTCGGCTTGGCCATGACGGCTTGACGGTGCGCCAGGGTAAGCGTTTCGAGATCACTGGTGAGGGTTTGGAAGATCGTCTCGACGAGATCCGTCAGGTGGCCTCTGAGCTGTTGGCCAACACCGTCATTGAATCCTTCGACGTGCACGTGGAGGACTGACGATGGTGCGCATTGGAGTCGTCACCTTCCCTGGCACTCTCGACGACCAGGACGCAGCGCGGGCCGTTCGTCTGGCCGGGGCTGAGCCTGTGTCGCTGTGGTACGCCTCGACCGATCTGGCTGGGGTCGATGCCGTCATCCTTCCGGGAGGCTTCTCTTATGGTGATTACCTGCGTGCAGGAGCTTTGGCTGCTGCCTCGCCAGTGATGTCGTCTATTCGCAGAGCTGTCGATGGGGGCCTGCCAGTGCTCGGTATCTGCAACGGGTTTCAGGTACTGTGCGAATCCCATCTGCTGCCTGGCACCCTGATGCGTAACGAGAAACGACGCTTCCACTGTTCGGTGCAGCAGCTTCAAGTTGCCAGCGTGGACACCGTGTGGACCTGCGACTTCCGTCCCAGTGAGCGCATTCATATTGCTGCTAAGCACGGCGAGGGTAACTATGTGGCGGACGCTGCAACCGTGGCTGCGCTGGAGGCCAATAATCGGGTCGTCTTCCGCTACACCGCTAATCCGAATGGGTCGGTTCACGACATCGCTGGCATCACTAATGAGGCGGGCAACGTGGTCGGGCTCATGCCGCACCCGGAGCATTCTGTAGAGGAGCTCACCGGCGCCGGGACCGACGGGCTGGGATTCTTTCGATCGTTGATGACATTCTTGTCCGCCCAGCTGTAGCGGTGTTCGTCCTGGAGACGTGCGGCGGGGTGGTCCTCATGGTCCACCCCGCCGTCAGGATTCTGCGGTGTTGTGGCTCACTGGGTGACGTGGATGCGCTGGCCGAGCGGGGACTCGGGGCTGACGGTTGGTAGGGCAGCGGCGCCGTCGAGTCCCTCGCCGAGAGGCTCGACGATTCGCGCTCCCGGCATTGCCGCAGAGATGTCCCTGGTAATCGCGGCATGGATGAGCTGAGACTTCATAACCCCGCCCAGTAGACCGACGGCGGGGCTGTCGGCGTCGGTGAGTTCGGTCTGGCGCAGACCGGTAACGGTGGAGTGGGCTAGCTCATGGGCTGCGCGCACGCAGATATCACGGGAGACGTGGTCCCCTTCTTCGGCTGCGGCGGTGACTGTGGCTGAGTAGGCCGCGATCCGTGAGACCATGAGCGGGTCGGCATGGAGTTCCAGGTAGGCAGCCTCGATGTCGTCAAAGTCGTTGCCGATGGTGTGGCTAAGGACTGTCGGCTCGCCGCGACCATCGTGGGCGCGCATGACAGCATCCAGACCATGACGGCCCAGCCAGAAGGCTGATCCGGCATCGCCGATGATGTACCCCCAGCCGTCGACTCGGGCCACGTTGTGGCGGCCTACGGCCAGAGTGATGACTCCGGTGCCCGACGCTGTAACGACGCCCAGTTGGTCACCGAGAGCACCGAGGTAAGAGGTGATGGAGTCGTGGGCGAGCAGTACTCGACTGACGCCGAAGGGTTTGAGAGCGTGCAAGACGGGAATGGGGTCCTCGTCGTCGCGGGCCCCCGATGATCCGATAGCTACTGTGCATTCGGACTGGGTGATCTCCGGGTGAGCTGTCGCGACGTCGTGCATGATGGTCGCAAACTGCTGGGCTAGCGGGAGCGCGGTGCGCACCCCTGACGAGGTGACGATCCAGCCCGGCCCCCATGGCCCTGGCTCGCACCGCACGCGGGTGCTGGACTGTCCGGCGTCGACGGCGAGGACTGGGGAGGAATCACTGCGCACGGCATCATTCATGGAGTCGAGGGTATGGGGAGAGTGGGTGGCGTGCCCACTAGAGTATTCGGGACGATCACGACAGCCGATCGAACAGGGGTTACGTGAGTAGTTGCCAATTGGAAATAAGAAAGGCGGCAAAAACATAACCACCTAGAGGGCTTGGGCGATGGTGTCGGTGGTTAGGGGTGCGCGGCGGTATTGCTCCTCGTCCGTGGTGTTGTGTGTGGATGCTCATAAGTTGTCTCCCACTTGAAAGTTGGACGGTGTCCAGGTCTTGGCCTGGTTCTCGTTGGCGACCGAACAGACATCCGATACTAGCTCCAAATTGGTAACGCCGTTGTGAGATAAGCGGTGGTATTGCTTACCGGTTATGGGCTCATGGATGTTCAGTACCTTTATTCTTTCACGAGTGTAGTACGAACCCCGCGGTCATGGACTATCTTTCCCAGATTTCACAAACTATGGAAAAGTATTTTAGAATCTCGAAAAAGAACAGGAAATCTAATAAAAGACTAATTGCAAACCAGGCGGCGACAGACAAGTATAAGCCGAGGGCAACCCAGGCACTCATTTTCGAAACTATTGAATGGCGATCGTTGGGAGTGTTGATTCTCGCGATACCGAGTCCCCATCCAGCGACAAGAAACACAGATAATGGAGCCAGATACATAACGAAGGCTTTGCGACTGAAGGTAGAATTATCTGGTACATAAAAAGTGCCTATACCTGCAACAAAAATATAGTAAGTGGTTGCTAATAATATTCCTATTATAGCCGCCATGACGACGCCGATTATCTTGACTCTGCCTTTCTTCTTTGCTGGCGTGGTACAGTTGCGGACTGTCCGCACCCGTACCCCAGATTATCCATCCAATCACAGGTAGCACCAAGGAGATAAGTGCCATTCTGACGTTCCGCGAATAGTTACCCAATGGAAATAAAAAAGGTAATAAAAACTCAACCGCCCAGGCAACCCCGGCTACGGCTCCGATGATGAGGCCGTTGAGGGATGCGTGGCGGTATTGGTCCTTGGGTCTGTTTTGGTGAATGGTCATTGTTTCCATC
>ERZ1292623.4048-Hain-H51-01um-R1-4048-length-12144-cov-6_pt1 | contig 12144 bp, 14 predicted proteins | sample MGYA00564398_ERZ1292623 | MGnify/ENA primary metagenome ERZ1292623 (study PRJEB36523, sample SAMEA6512633) | groundwater metagenome | collected 2019-01-07 | study: AquaDiva: Metagenomics assemblies of 32 groundwater samples | reverse complement strand
AAAAGGAATAGATTTGGGGGCTTTAAAGAAAAAGCACAACCTCAAATAATGTTTAAGGTTGTTCTTAAGCCGAGGGCGGAGAAAGAATTTAATAAATTACCCAGAAATCTTAAGCAGAAATTTTTTGAGGAGCTACAAAAATTATCAATTAGTCCATTTAGTCAAAGAATAAAGAAACTTCGCGGTACTGATTTTGGCTATCGGTTTAGAGTTGGCCGGTGGCGTATATTATTTGCCTTATTTGGACAAGAAAAGAAAATTGAGATTGTTGATATTTTTTTAAAGAAAGGCAAAAGTGATTATTCACGCAGATTGGATTTATTTTAATGTCCAAAAATCTTTAGGTTTTTTGACAGGTTAATGCTTCAATGATAGATTGGTTAGCTAGAACCCCACCCTGGAGAAACCAATATGAACGAGAACGGGAATGAGGCGTCGGTGTCTGTTCCGCCTGACCCGCTTGATCAGATTGTAGCGGCAGCCGAAGAATACGCCCGTAAGGAAGCGACCGAGGCCGTCCAGAGAGCCACGGATAGTGCTTCCTCCACCAGATTTGCAACTGTCTGGAACCAAACTTATCTCCGTTACTACCGCGCTGCCTACTACAACAAGTATTTCCAGTTGCTCCGGGATTCCCAATTACAGAAACCCCGTCCACCCTAGGGCGGGCGTTTTTTAGTTGACAAAAATCGGCTTGTTGACAAAAGTCGGCTTTTAGTTTAGAATTATAGCCAGAAAGGAGGTGGGCAGTGCCTACCTACATTGTTCCTTACGCCAGTGGTTTATCGGAGAATGGCGGCCTTGATGCCGCCGGTCAAGCCCGCTGTCAAAAGGCCTTGGAGACAGCCAGAGACATTGAGGATTCGATAATCGTCCTCGGCTGCGGGATGCAGAGATACGCCCGGCGCTTCAGTAGTCTATCAATGGCAGAAGCTATGGCCAGATACCTGATTAAAGCGGGCTGGCCGCCGGAGAAAATCCGGGCCAATCCTTATGGTTATGAAACCGCCACTGAAACAGCGGCAGTGCTGGAAGTAATCAGGGATTATGGCGAAGGCCCGGTGATTGCCGTTACTTCCCAACATCACCGGCGCCGCGTCTGGATTGTCTGGAACTGGGGCTTTGGCTATCGGGCCAGAGTTCGATCCTGCCAGACACCATCCAGCTTTTACGGTCTGGGCCGATTCCGCCTGGCTCTGATGGAGTTCTTCGGTCTTCCCTTCTCTTGGGTCAACGCCTATGTCATTCGTTCCCGGATCTAACCAATGGTATGGTTCGGGAGCGTTTTTTTACTATACCCTCACACCTAGTCAGCACGCTATCGCTAATAATGCCCAGAGGGCAATACTGACTAGGTGTGGGGGCTGTGGAAAACTTTCGATGGTCAGGATTTAATCATGTTATAATTAATCCATAGCCATAAAAGGTCGATTTTGGTTATTAGTAATTCAAAAATTATGAACAATTTGAAAGTCGGCCATTGGGCGTTTATTGTCGGTTTGATTTTGGCAGTAATTTCGCCCTTCGTCGCCATCCCCTATGCCGCAACCATTCTCTTTATTTTGGGGCTGGTTGTTGGTTTTCTTAATATCAATGACAGAGAAGCCAGCGACTTTTTGGTGGCGACAGTGGCTTTGGTCTTGATTGGTGTTGGTGGTCTGCAATTAGCCACCTTGACCAATACGGTGGCGGGAATTCTTGAAGGATTAATCGCTTTAGCTTCCCCAGCGGCCTTGGTAGTGGCCATCAAGCAGATGTTGGCTGTGGGGAGAGGTTAAAATTTAGTCAGCAAGATTAAGGGAAAGCCCCGCGCGGGTGAGGTCTGCCGGGGTTTTTCTTTCATTCATTTACTATCGGAAAACTTGCGATAGCAAGATTTGCGATAGTTATCTTTTTGATATTAGAGATTTTATCGTTTTATCGGATTCGGATGTGGAAGTATTATCTTCTGTCCTGCGCCGCTCTGTTCCGGGCGTACAAAAATCAAGTGTGGCAGATTGTTTTTTCTAAAGATGGCATGCCGGATGGCTATCAGCCGGTGCGGTAAGGTTTGACCCCCACACGTAGTCAGCGCGCTATCGCTCTCAAATGCCAAAGGCATACGCTGACTAGGTGTGGGGGTTTGACTTTTCCTTTCAGATCTGCTATCATTGTATCTAGTGGTAGTCTAGACGATCGCTCCGACCTTGGGTCGGAGAGGAAAGTCCGGACACTCCTTCGCTAAAGCTTCGGAGTGCAAGCACTCTGTGGTTTTAGTGGAGAAATGGGTAGCGGGCGCAAGCTCGTCAACAGCAATGTAGGGGTGCGAACAGTGATGCCGAGGCCCGAGAGGGCCGAGGGGGCCCAATCCTAAGCTAGAAGGCCTAGTCCTGCTATAAGGATAAGAAAGCAGGAGTGAAACAGCTAAATCCCTATCTGAGTGCAAGGCCGTGCCTGCCAGTGCGCAGCACTGGGAATTATGAATTTCGAATTTCGAATTTCGAATCAATGACTGAATGACCGAATGTTTCAAACATTCATTCATTCAAAATTCTAGTTTCCACTGCTGCGCAGTGGTTGGAGTGCCGCATAGACAAATGATCGTTATCGTTCGCGCTTCACTATTGTTCAGCGCTCACGGCTTTGATGCTAATACCGATTGCGATTCGTAATCCCATTCGTATCATTCGTAAATTAGTATATTAGCATCGAAACAGCGAGCGCCGAGCGATGGTGAGGCGCGAGCGAACAGAATCCGGCTTATTGACTGCCACGCAAAACCCCGCCGCAAGGCGGGGTTTTGTTTTTATAAAAATAGGGCGGCTATTTAGGCCGCCCGTTGATGTTTCGGAGACAGATGGTGAGGACGATTAGAATCCCTCCGGCTACTATCCATGCAGTTGGAATTGAGAAATACTCACCTAGAAATCCAAAAAGGATTAACCCTGCTAATCCTCCAATGTGTTCCATCATCGCCACCAGTGAAATGATGGTAGCTCTCTCTTTGGAGGGGATGTTGTTATTGAGGTAGGCATTATTGATTGGGTCGAACCAGCCTCTTGGGATTTCGTGGATTAGAAATGCCGCAATTGCCGGTAGAAAAGCCTGTGGCAGTACGGTCAGTACAATGGCTAATCCGGCAATGACCTGAGCAAGATGAATGGCCCCCCTTTCGTTTTTCGACCACCTTAGCACTGTTGATGTCATTGCCGCTCCAATCAGGAGAAATACAGAGATGCCAGCCTTTATAAATCCTAAGCTTGCCTTACTGCTTAGGAATTGGGAAAAGAGGGGCTGCCATTGCATGTTCGGAGCCATAACTACAAATAACTGAAGGACTGTTGTAGCAATAACGAACTTCACCGCACGGTTGCTTTTTCCATGGCTGAAGCTGGTTGTTACAATATCCTTCATTGCTTGACCAGTATTGCGCCATTGGAATTTTTTCTTAGTGAAGTATTCTTCTTGCATCCAGAAAAGTGCAGTTAGTCCGCAAAGGAACATTGTGGCGCTACACATTAACCAAGGGGTTGTAATCTGGTAGTCAGCGGTAAAGGCGCCAGCTAATCCTCCGATCATGCCGAAGAAAATTGCTAATTGCCGCGCCTTGGCAAAGATGACATCGAACGACCCTTTGTAGTCGAAGTGTTTCAGTCGATCTACGACCCATGCTTGGAAAGCCCCACTGGCAAAGGTTGAACCAATAGCCGTTATCCCCTCAGCCAATGCACAAGACCAGAAGGAGTGGGCTCTGGCGTAGAGTAGAGCTCCAAGAGACATGAGGAAGCAGGAGGAGACAAACGAAATTTTCCTCCCAAATAAATCAGCAATAGTTCCTGTTGGTATTTCAAACAAGACCAACGTGCCGAAGTAAACGGCATTCACCAAATTCGCTTCAAAGAGATTGAGGCCCCTTGAAAGCAGAAACATGACGTAGGTTGGGAAGGTGAATGATATTCCAAGACTAAACAGAACTGTCAGTGTGGCGTAGCATCTGATCGTGGACTTGATCACTTTCTATCTCCTTGTAAAAGAACCTTAGATAAAACAAGAACGCCTCGTTTTATCTAACCGAGGCGTTCTTGAAATGTTGTTATAAAGTATTATTTCCTATGGTACTTTAGAAGCAAAACCGCCTTGGTAAGACAAAACAAATTCCCCCAGACATAGCTGAAGGCTGAAATCATATTATTATTGTGACGGCTTTGTTTTTCCATCGTCCTTTAATAATAAATTATTTTATTTGATTTCGTCAAGCCGCTGGAATTTTCCTTTATCTAATATTTTAATCTCAATAGAATTAGCGGCGGCGTTGTTACCTCTGATGTCAAAGGTAATCGGGCCGTTGGCACCTTGATAATCGCGGGTCGAGGCCAGAACTTTTTCGACACATCTAACATCTGCAACCCCGCAAGATTCTAAAGCATTAGCCAAGAGTTTAAGTGAATCATAACCAGAACCAACATAGATAGAGGGTGTTTCAGTTTTAGTCACAGGATAGGAATAATAAATTTTTTGACCAGTCTCTGCTTGTATTTTAGCCACATCCGGTGCTTGCAGCACTGACCCAGCCAGAATTTGTTTATTAAGGCCCAGCTCGCGAGCTTGTTTTAAGAAAACAGCGTAATCAGCCGGGTAGGTGGTGGCTAAAACAGCCTCACTGTCATCGTTTTTGAATTTAAGGATTTGAGTTCTTAGATCAGCGGCGCCGCGGCTATGATTCTCTACGGTAACTAACTCTAAACTAAGCTCTTTAGCCCATTTTCTAATCGAGATTTCATTTTCAACCCCGTATTCATCCTTAGAGTACAAAATTGAAATCTTTTTATAGTCCAAATCTTTTACAGCGAACTCAAGAATTCTTTTAGCTACTGCTTCAACCGAAGGTAAAACATTAAAAGTGTATGGTCGAATGGTTGGATCACTAGAATGGCCAAGGCCAGTGGTGATAATAATCACTTTATCTTCACCGGCTATCTGCAGTACTGGAATTCTTACAGCCAGACAGAGCGGCCCGACAATATAATTAACCTTGTCCAGATCGCGAAGTTTTTTATAAGCATTAATGCCAACACTGCCAGTGCATTTACCGTCTTCAACAATTAACTCAATGAGGCGGCTATTAATTCCGCCGATGGCATTTATTTCGTCTTTGGCTTTATTCATTCCTTCAAGATTCCATTCCCCTAGTCTGGCTGCCGGACCAGTTAAGGGCGTAATCACCCCGATTTTAATCGGGCCGCTGGGAGTAACTGGTTCTTTATTAACCAGCCAGAAAATCCCGGCCGCCACCACTATCACCGTCAAAATAATAATATTGAAATTTTTATTCATATATTACATTTTAAAATCTTACTAGACGACTGACAATAAGCCTTATTGACAAAATTGACACAGGAGAGTATAATGTAATAAAATCAAGCAAAGATCTGTCATTTTATGATTGACACTTTAATAAAATTAGGCCTTTCCCGGACAGAAGCAGAAATCTATGAAACCCTGATTAAGGTAGGGCCCTGTTTTGTCGCTCCCCTAGTCCGGGAGGCTGGCAAGCACCGCCAGATTATTTATAATGCCTTAAATTCTTTAGAGAAGAAGCAATTGATCACCCTTAACAAGAAGAACGGTAAAAACTTCTATGCCGTTGGCGACCCCAAAAGATTTTTAGTCGAAACTAAACAAAAAGAACTTTTAGCTGAAAGGTTGGCTGAGCAGATAGAGAATCTTGTCCATTTAGAAAAAGAACAAATCGTAGAAGTGTTTAGAGGCAGCGACAGTTATCAAAAAGGCATGGCCAGTTTTCGTCAGCACGCTGAAGAGGCGCAAGAGTATATTGTTATCCGGGGCGAAACTAAAGGCTGGTTTGAATATATCCGACCATTTTTTGCCGGGCACGTTAATGAGGTGCGGCGTTTGCGGCGAAAAGGTATCGATACCATGATAATTTTCTTTGAGTATGAACGTGAGCGAGCTCAAGAGTTTATCGGGCCTCACATCGGCGATCCTTATCTTTGTAAAGTTGTCCCGGATCAATACCGCCTGCCTCATAGTTCCTGGCTGGCCGGGGATCACATTTATATTCTTACTCCCACCCCCGATCCGTTGATTGTTCACATTAAAAGTAAACCGATGGCTGAACGATATCGGGATTATTTCTGGACTCTTTGGAAGAAAGGTGAATGGTTAAAGAAGCCTTGAGTCAAGCTCCTCATTCACCAGCTTATCAGCGGCGCGGTTTTTCTCGCGCGGCACCAGATTAAATTTTACTTCTTTGAAGTCCTGTTTCAGATTCCAGATTTCCACAAACAGCGGCTGGAGGTGGGGTTCTTTAATTTTATAATCGCCGCTTACCTGATTGCACAAAAGATCGCTGTCAGTGTTGATTTCTAATTCGGCCCCTCGAGCTTTTTTTCCACCCAGCAGGGCCTTGGCTTTTTTCAGAGCAAAAATCACGGCTTTGTATTCAGCCACATTATTGGTGGTTTCGCCAAGATAATCACGATAGGACTTACTTGCCCCGAGCAGGGTCGAGGAGCCGATTACTATTCCAACAGCCGCTGGACCGGGATTGCCTCGGGCGCCGCCATCGGTGTAGATGATTAATTTCTCCATAAGATAAGGGTTTAGGGTTTAGGGTTTAGAACGGATTTCCAAGGCAGTGGTTTATTGGCTGGCAAACGGAATCCAGAGGCGGCTTTATGGCCTCCGCCGCCGAATTTCTCTGCTATTTTAGCTACATTAACTTTACCATTTGAGCGCAAGGAAAAACGAGTGATGTCTTTTTCCCGCCGCCAGACAATCGACAGCGGCGGCTGTTTTTTGGCCATCGCATGCCCCAGATCAGAATCAAGAAAAGAAGGGGCGTTGGCCGCTAAAATTTTATAACCCTCAAAATTTACCAATTCCGCCTCGCCCAGTATTTCCTCAATCAGTTTTTTTCGGTAGGCTAAAATTATTGCCCCTTTTTCTATAATTTTTTTCAGTTTGTTTTTATTTTCAAAATCTTGGGATAGCCGATCCCAATTTTTAAAGTTAAAGTCAATTAAGTTAATGTAAGAAGTGATTTCTTGGGCGCGCGGCATTTTCCATTTCCAAATATCACAATCTTCAATATATCTTAGCAGATGCGGTAGAGGTTTAGAGGGGTGAAAGTAGAGCCAAGCCAGAACAGCCCCTGAATGATTTATATCAAAAAGATGTTCCGAGGCAAATTTGATTATTGGCTTAGCAGTTATATGGTGGTCGATGATAGTCACTTGTTTATTGTTTTTTACCAAATCCCTGACTACAGCCGCCGGTCTCGGCGCATAATCAATAAAATATACTTCTTTATTTTTTAACTTTGGCAGAGGATTTTTGCGGTCTTGGCCGATATAATCAGCCTTCTTGCCGAACTTTTTCCAGGCCGCCCAGGCGCCGGAAAAACCGTCCGGGCAATCAGCGTGATAGAGAACGACAATTTTCTTCATAGGGTTAGTATATTTTATTCGGGGCATTCGGATCAATTAGTAGTTTGGGATCGGTCCAACGCTTCCAATCCGGGCAACTTTTTGCCAGCTAAGAATTCCAACATCGCTCCCCCGCCGGTTGAGACAAAACTGAATTTTTTAAGCAGGTCCAGTTGCTGGAGGAATTGTACAGTGTCGCCGCCGCCGACAACCGAGAAGGCGCCGCGAACCGTGGCTTGGGTAATGGCTTCGACCACTGCTTTTGTTCCGGCCTGATAGCGCCGGTCCTCCACTTGCCCCAACGGCCCGTTCCAAATAATTGTCTTGGCCAAGGCAATTGCTTGCTGATAACGCTCAATTGTTTCCTGATTAATATCCAGAACCGGCGGATTGAGATAGGCGCCGCCCAGCAGGATTTGATCGGACTTGTATTTAAAACTTTCCATCAATGGTTCTTTGTCTTCAATTTTGTTGCCGCCGATAATCAGCGCCAGCGGCATTTCCGGATTGTCCCTGACCCGGCTTAAATTAACTACTTCTTTTTCCAAAAGGAGGCCGGCGTAGGAGTCTAGGAATTGCGTTATAGCGACGATAGAGGCGTGAGGCCGGTGGGAGGTGGCAAAGTCATCGTTGACATAGAAATCGCCCTTCTTAGCCAGTTCTTGGGCAAAGCCGGCGTCACCCTGTTCTTCCCGCGGATCAAAGCGGAGGTTCTCGACCCAATTTATGGAGATTCGATTTCCATAGATTGATTCTAGGTTTCGGAGAAGGACATCGATAACTGGTTTTAAAGATAATTTCGGATCAGAGCCGGAGGGCCGGCCGCGGTGGCTTAGAATGGTGATTTTCGCGCCGGCGTCCAGCAGAAATTTAATCGTCGGCGCCACCGCCTCGAGGCGGTATGATTCTTTACTAAAGTCTTTAATATCGAGATTGATTCTTAGAAGACACCGTTTGCCCTTCAAAGACTGGAGATCTTGTTGGCTTAGCAGCCGCATTTATTTATCCCAGTGCTATCTAGGGTATGTTGGTATCGGAACTGTCGGCTTTGCTCTTTGATATATTGGGGTACGAGATTTAAATCTTGGCGATGGCTTAATAAATGGCAATAAAGATGAGGATCGGTGATACCGCCTCAAGATTCCTAATGCCCGAAGCTCTTGTCTGAAGCCGTGAGAAATTATTTGTTTATAAGTTGGGGCAGTTCCGAGAAGAAGAGCTTGATGAAGAATTCTTCTTCTAGTATTTGTCTTTGGGTATTTTTCAGCTGCGGCAAGATAATAGCCGCTGCCAGTTAATATAATTATTGATAGAAGAAAAGAAAAAACCTTCATCTTTTAATTTTAGTATAGTCAATTTGACCAGACAAGCCCGGCCTGTGTATAATTAAATATAAGAAAAAATGGCACATACCAAATCACTTGGTACAACTAGATTAGGCCGGGATTCCCAGCCCAAGTATCTGGGCGTTAAGAAAAACCAAGGTCAGAAAGTGATGCCCGGGCAAATTATTATTCGCCAGCGAGGCACTCATTATATTCCCGGCCAGAACGTAAAGCGCGGCTCGGATGACACCTTGTATGCCCTCAAAGCCGGCATTGTTAAGTTTCTTAGTAAAAAGAAAATTCGTTTTGACGGCTCGCAGAGATACGCGAAAATTGTTAGTGTAGTTCTGACAAAACCTTAGAATCCTAAATCCCAAACACAAGAGCTAGTCAACTTTCTTTTCAGCAATACGTTTCTTTGCGCCTAAATTCTGTTTCGTCCATCAGAGACGCGGCTGGCTTTTGAAATAGGATTTATGATTTTTAATTATACTCAAAAGTTGTACGTGCAATAAATGAGTATAATCCAAAAATCTTAAATTATTGCATAGTTATTGCATAGTCAGCCCAACTTGGCCTTTGATGCCGCGGCCGAAGTAAATAGAAATTTGGTGCTCGCCGGTGGTTCTGATGGGTTTTTCTAAAATTACTTCCAGCTCTTTGGGATAGCCGCGTTCCAGCAGGGCTAGTTTGATGTCTTTAGCTGTCACCGAACCAAAAACCTCGCCTTTCTCGCCAGTGGCCACCTTGAATTCTAATTTTTCCGCCGCCAACTTAGTGGCCAACCCCTCTAGTTCTTTAATTATTTCTCCCTCGCTTTTAGCCCAATGCTCGCGTTTGGCCAGATTTTCTTTAGTGGCCGGCAGGGCCAGATTTTTGGTAAATAAAAAATTCCGGGCATAGCCATCAGCTACTTCTTTCGTGTCCATTTTTTGACCCAGGCCTTTTATGTCTTGGAGAAGGATTACTTGCATACTTAGGGTATAGGGTTTAGCGTTTAGGGTTTAGGATTTTGGATTTTCGGATTTAGGATTTCCAGTAGAATTTCCAGCGCTTTATCCAACTGCGGATCTTTCTTTTCCTCCCGTTCTTTGTCGCTTATCTCCACTTTAAAATCTGGTTCAATGCCGTTCTTATCAATCTGTTGACCCTTGGGCAGGATCCAATGGGCAATGGTAATTTTGACAGTCGAGCCATCGGATAATTCAATTAGTTCCTGAACCGTTCCTTTGCCGAAACTTTTTTCACCAACCATTTTAATTCCCCGGTGGTCACGGATAGCGCCGGCTAAAATTTCACTGGCTGAAGCCGAACCGCTGTTGATGATGATTACCAACGGGATGTCTTTGGCAATGGGATTATTTTCAGAGAGGAAAACATTCTTTTTGCCGGAACGGAATTCTTCAGAGACCACCTCTTGGCCCCGTTCTATAAATAAGCCGGCAATTTCAATAGCGCTGTCAAGAAAACCGCCGGGATTATTACGCAGATCAAGGACAATCCCCTGTGCTCCAGCTTCTTTTATTTCAGAGAGAGCTTTTTGTACTAACTGGCTGGAGTTTTCGGTAAAAGTAAAGAGTTGGAGATGAGCCAGATTGTTATCTTTCATCTTCCATTCAATCACCGGGATATTAATAACAGCCCGGGTGATACTCATTTTTCTGGGTTTATCCTCCTCTTTCCGGCCAATGCTTAAATTAACATCAGTGCCCTCCGGCCCCCGGATCATCTTGACTGCGTCCATGACGCTGATTCCGATAGTGGATGAGGCATTGATTTCAAGAATTCTGTCACCGGCAATCAGCCCGGCTTTCTCGGCTGGAGTGTCTTTGAGCGGCGCCACTATAATCAATTGTTCATTTTTGATGCCGATTTCCGCGCCAATGCCGCCAAAACTTCCGCCCAAGTCCTCGGCCAATTTCTTTGAGTCCGGCGGATTAAAAAATGACGAATGAGGATCTTTTAAGGCGTTGACCAATCCGGCGGCGCCGCCATAGATCAAGTCCTGGTCTTTAACTTCAGTGGCTTTTAAGTAATTATCTTTAATAACTCGCCAGGTCTGCCAAAAAACACCCATATTGGCATTGATAACTACACCACCATCAAGATTATCAATGCCTTTAACAATAATGATGTCGGGATTTTTAATGCCGAGGTAATAGCCGAGAAATCCTGCCCAGACAATCAAGACCACTACTATCACTGCCAGTAATATTTGCCGGTAACGGGGCATAGATATAATATTAGATTAAAAGGATGGAGAATATCAAGAAGCTTAGTGAGAAATACTTTGAAAGCTTGAGTGAGCGCTCGCGGCAGTCGCGGGTTTACCATGATTATCAGCTGATTGGTTTGCAGCTGGCAGAAATACTTCAAGATCGGCCGCACCGGGCGCTTTATATCAAGTTGGCTAAAAATTATAACTCTGATAAACTATTAGACCTTGTCAATAGAATTGCTGAACGGGGAGATATTAAAAATAAAGGGGCGTATTTTATGAGTGTTTTTTATGCAGATCCTGACTATCGAAAAAAAGCAAAATGAGAAGTTTCTGAGGCGGGCGACCAGACCTTTTGATTTCTCAAAACATTCCCAAAAAGAGATTCGGGAATTAGTGAAGATGATGAGGCGGATAATGAAAGCGGCCGAGGGGGTAGGTTTGAGCGCTAATCAACTCGGTCTTGATTTTAGTCTGTTTGTGGCCCAAGTGGAGAATAAATTTTACGCGATTTTTAATCCTAAGATTGTTAAAACTGTCGGTGAGGCTGAGGCCGCTGAGGAAGGCTGTTTGAGCGTGCCGGAAAAGTTCGGTTTAGTGACGCGGCCGGAGAAAATCTGGCTGGAGGGACAGGGGGCGGACGGCAAGAAAATCAAAATCAAGGCTTGGGGCTTTTTGGCCCGCGTGTTTCAGCACGAAGTTGATCATTTGAATGGAAAATTATTTATTGATCAGACAAGAGAGATTTATGAAATTAAAAACAGAAAAAATCTTAAATCTTAAATCATGAATCATAAATCTCGTTTTGTTTTCTTTGGTACTCCGGAGTTTGCGGCCATAATTTTAGATGATTGAAATCCGACTTCAATTAACTTCAATAAATTAAAAAACCCGACCAAGAAAAAAAAGTCTGTGATCATAAAAAATCCCCGCCACACCAAGTGGTGGGGCGGGAAGAAAAGAAGGATCATAGTCCCTCCAATTAGCTGTTTGACATTATACTTCTCAAGGTGTGGGGGCTTGTCGGCTGGAGGTCTTTCTTCGCCGCATACTCCTGGAGAGCGGCGATGAATGGCGAGCGGAGGCCGAACGGCATCCGATCCCACCATACTACGAGCTCATTCAAATTTACTTCCGCGAGGTACCGAGGCAGGACTTCCTGGTATCGCGCGAT
>ERZ1292623.4047-Hain-H51-01um-R1-4047-length-12144-cov-16_pt1 | contig 12144 bp, 11 predicted proteins | sample MGYA00564398_ERZ1292623 | MGnify/ENA primary metagenome ERZ1292623 (study PRJEB36523, sample SAMEA6512633) | groundwater metagenome | collected 2019-01-07 | study: AquaDiva: Metagenomics assemblies of 32 groundwater samples | reverse complement strand
GCCTTGGCGATGTTGGCCAAAGCCGTTCCGAAGCCTTGGCGAAGGACGGCTCCCAATTCAGAACGCATTCAGAACATTGAATTGGGGTATTATCAAACAGGATTTAAAACATTTTATCGCATTTATGAGCCAGAAACAAGAACCGGCAGTAATGAAAATATGATGGCGAGTATTAGGATAGCGTGATATACTCTAACTTAATGAAAAATTTTAAACTTTATATTGACGAAAGTGGTATTCCCAACCAAAATCATTACGACAAAAACTATACTCTCTGTGGCATTGTTGTAATGAAATATCAAGCAGAAGAATTAAAAATAAAAGCTGACCAAATAAAGTTTAAATATTGGAACGATACCAATATAGTTTTTCATTCTCGTGAAATAGGAGAGAAAATAAATGATTTTAGTATTTTACAAAATCCAACAATAGAAAAAAGCTTTTTAAAAGACTTAATATTTTTTTTAAGTAGTGGAAAATTTCGTTGTATTATCGTTTCTATAAACAAAGAAAAGGCACAACAGAGCGGATGGACTTCTGGACAAATACTTGATAAGGCAAATGATACAATAATTGAAATATTTCTTGAATTTTTAGCTAAAAATCAAGACAATGGACAAATAGTTATAGAATCCTCAAGTGTTAAAGATATTTCGTTTTACAAAAGATATACCCAATATCTTTCGCACGGTTTTAATAATCTTGGTCTACGGGGAAATGATGTTAAAAAAATACTTACATCATTAAGTTTCGTCAATAAAAATAACTGCGATATAGAAGCTCAATTAGCAGACATATTCGCCTACCCAGCAACCCGTAAATTCTTGCACGATGAAGGAGTTAAGCTATTAATCAAGGGGAGCTACGAAGAAAAAATATCCAATATAATGCTTGTAAAACTAATTGACGGCACAAAGGGCATTATCCGGCTACCATAAAAATGAAATAGCGGGACTTGCCCGCTATTTCTAAAATGGGTTGTAGCTTTCGCTTACTTGCCATCCTATATTTAAATACTATATCAGTTATAGATAAAAGTCAAAAGTTATCCACAGGGGCTAATAATCCTTAATTGCCCGCAAAAAAGCAGTAAAATCTAAAAAAGTAATTAATAAACAGTTTGTATCTTGACTTTTGGTATGTGTTCATTTATACTTATATGTAAGTTTGGATTGTTCATTTAGGAGAAGGTTTAACGCAATTTGCCTGAATAAAAATATATGGCAAATTCAAACCCAATTGCGTTAGGCAACAATAAGGTGTCCAGCGCGGCACACGAAAAACATAGGGAAATTAACCCAAGCTCGGCGGATTTATTATGTAGCTAATCCGCAGTTGGCCTGTTGGGAGCCCTCCCTAATCTTTTACTAAGTGGTAAAAGATAGAGGCTGTCGGTGGCAAACCCTCTTAAGAAATTGTGCAAGCAAATATTTTTATTGCTTTTGTGCTCTTTCTTAAGAGGGTTTTTTTATTATTTGGCGTTAAAGGTTATTGCTTAGAGCCCGTTTTACGCTGGGCTGGTCGCTAAAGCAATAACTACCAGCTAAGCGTAAAGCGGGTTTTATGTTTGAAAAAAACCAAGAAAAAATAAAAACGGCTGAAGATTTTGAGGCACGGCAGAATGCTACGGGGCTTTTCAGCGTTATGCTTGGGGTGGTTTTGAGAAACCAAGAGCTACGCAAGAAAATTTTTAATGAAAACAATGAAAATAACAGAAATACAAATACTGCCGATAAAGCCTAATAACGGCTTAGTGGCTTTTGCGAGCTTTGTTTTAGACGGGAATATCTATTTAGGCTCAATAGGCGTTCACAAGAAGCTAACCGGTAGTGGGCTTAGAATCACTTACCCGACCAAAAAGATTGCCGATAAAGATTTTCATATTTTTCACCCAATCAACAGACAAGCCAGCGAAGAAATTGAAAAAGCGATAATTTTAAAAGCCGAAGAAATCATAAAAGGAACATAAAGCGATAAAGATTAAAAAAGTAATGAAAAATGATTGATACAGTAATTTTAGAAATAGTCATCAGCTTGTCGGCAATTATTGACCCAAAAAGATTTAAGCCGGAAATAGGGAGTTGGATTTTTAATCAAATTGAATACAAAAAATTTGTTAATAATCCGACCAATGAAGACAAAAAGAAATGGGGATACTTGCCAAGATTAACAGCTTATTTAAGAGGCAGGCTACTGGTTTTGAAATTAGAATTTTCAGCCCACAAAATGCTTGTTGGGAATAATACGAATGAACCCGAAGGGAACTACTCTGAAGCGGTTGTTAGCCGATTGCGAGAGGCCGTAGAAAAAATGGGAGTGCTATTAAGCAATGAGCAGATTAAAAAGGCTTCTGTTTCGGGATTTCACGCATCTAAAAATATTATTTTAAGCGAGGGCTACAGTTCTGCTTTTGTTATAAGGGAATTAAGAAAAGCCGACATAAGCAAAAAGTTTGATATAGACCTCAAGCAATATAGAAATGGCGGCGAGGTATTGCAGTTTTATTCCGACCATCACGCTTTGGTTTTTTACGACAAGATAAGAGATTCAGAAAAGCCAGCTAAACGGGCATTTGATAAAGACCAAACAGCCAATCAAAAATCTTTATTCCAAAATTTAGATAAGCAAGTAGAAATTTTAAGAATGGAAGTAAGGCTAAAAAAGGGAAAGATGAAAGAAGTTTTTGAGAAAATCTGTTATAACAATTTTAACCCAACCTTTGAAGATATTTTAAACAATGATTTATGCCAGAAGATTTTAAAGTATTATTGGAATTATTTTTTTGAAGATAATATGTTTTTGTTTGATATGCGAAATAACCCCCAAAATGTTTTAAATAAGATTTTATCTAAAAACAAAGACAAGAAAATGCCGTTATATAAAATTTTTGGATTGGTTGGACTTATTGTTTGCTCTAAAGACGAAGAGGGAACGATTGGAGTTAGAAATACTCTCGATTTTTACAAGCCGAAAAATAATTGGAGCAAAACAAAGAAATGGCTTGATGATTATAAAAAAGACTTGGATAAATTTTATTTACACGGCTTTGTTAAAGATATTGAAAGCCAGCTTGATGAATTTAAGCCGTTAAGAATAGAAATAAAGGGCTAAAGTTATCAACTTGCGATGTAAATCAGAGTAAAGTATTATAATACTATGGATAAAAAGGAGTTTTATACAGCCAAAGAATTAGCAGAAAAATTGCGGGTAAACATAATGACAATTTACCGCTATATTAAAGCAGGCAGGTTAAGGGCTTATAAAATAGGCAAAGATTTTAGAATTGACAAAGAAGAATTTAATAAGTTTTTAGATAAGGCAAAAACTAAATAATCTATGAATACGGTTTTTAATTTAATTAAAAATAAGGTATCTAACTGGATAAGCCAAGAAAAAAGCAAAAGCCAATCAGTCATCGGCAATCTTATAAAATACATTGAGAAAAAGGGTAAATTAAGAGAGCCGCAAAGACAGGCAATTGAGGTTTATCTTTGGTTAAAATTTATCGGTAATAATCAAAAAATATCAGACATAATACGGGCTGGGCTTTTATATGATGAAGAAATGGCAAAAGGTTATGATAATTTTCATAACTTCGGTAGCAACTATACAACCCAATTTTTAAATCAATTTTTTCAAGAAAATGGTGTTAAAAATCTGCATAAAAAATTAGCAAATGACCCGAAGAGCGATAAGACAAACTGGGATAAAGTTTTAGAGGAGCTTTTACATAATTATAATTACCCGAATTATTTATTTAGTTTGCCAATGGGAGCAGGCAAAACCTATCTAATGGCTTGCTTTATTTATTTAGATTTATATTTTGCCGGTTTATATAAAAAAGATAAAAGGTTTGCCCATAATTTTATTGTTTTAGCTCCGCAGGCATCCAAGACAGCCATTTTGCCGTCTTTGCAAACTATAAAGAATTTTGACCCCGAATGGATACTCCCGAGCGAAGAAGCAAATAAGTTGAAACAAATAATTCAGATTGAAATTTTAGACGCTTTAAGCTCCCAAAGAAAAGATAAGTTGCAAGGCAATAATCCAAACTTGGAAAAAGTTAATAGAATCTCGCAAACAAAAAATTTCGGAATGGTTTTTATTACGAACGCTGAAAAGGTTGTGTTAGAGAAATATGATGATGAAGATTTATTTTATATTGACCCAAATAGTATGCTTTTTGATGAAAAAAAGGCGAGCGAAATTCTGAAATTAAACGAATTAAGAGAAAAACTATCTGATATAAATTATTTAGGGGTAATTTTAGACGAAGTTCATCATAGTTATGGCATAAATTCGGAACAAGAGGAGAAAAAGTTAAGAAAGGCGGTTAATATTTTAGACCAGCATAAAAATGTTGTTTGCGTTTTAGGGCTTTCCGGCACGCCCTATGTCAAGCACAAGGTTAAAATAGGAAATGAAGAGATAAAATTAAACCAGATTCAAGATATTGTTTATAACTATTATCTTAATCAAGGCATCGGCAGATTTTTAAAAATTCCAGAGATTAAAAAAGCCGATATTAAAGAAAACTTATTTATTAAACAAGCTCTAACTGATTTTTTTGATAATTTTGATATTAAATATAACAATGGCACAAAAAGCAAGATAGTTTTTTATTGCCCCTCAATTAAAATTTTAAACGAAAAAATACTGCCAGCAATACAGGATTGGTATAGACAAAAAAGAAAGGATAAAGAGGCAGAGATATTTAAATTTTATACGAACGGAAGCAAAGAAAACAAGAAATACGAAGTCCCGAAAGACAGCTTGGCAATATTTAATAATTTAGATAAACCCTATTCAGACAAACGGGTTATTTTGCTTGTAGCTATCGGCACAGAGGGCTGGGACTGCAAGAGCTTAACCGCCGTTGTTTTGCCCCGCCAAAAAACAACCAAAAACTTTGTTTTGCAGACAACTTGCCGATGTTTGCGAGAAGTGAATAACGCACAAAAAGAAAAGGCGTTGATTTATTTGGAAAAAGAAAATTATAAAACATTAGATACCGAATTAAAAGAAAACTACGATTTACATATTTCAGATTTAAAATTTGGCTTACAGCCGGAAATTGCCGTTAAAATAAGAAAGCCAAAGCTGGGTAAATTAAGATACAAACAAGTTGAAACTAAATATCAGATTCTTTCAAAAAAGACATTGGGCAATAGTTTAAATAAATTTGATTTTGAAGAGGTTAAAGAAAAATATGGATACGATAAAAGGATAATTACAGGCAAGTTCGGCAGGGCTGGTATGGTAGCAGAAAAAGAAGGACAATATATTAAATTAGAAAAAACAGATTATCTATTTGGCGATTTTATTTACGATTTAGCACGGGCAACTTTTGGCAAATTTAGCGAGGTTGATTTATTAGAAAAATACAAAAAGGAACTGGAAACTATATTTAATGGAATACAAAGCGAGCTGGGCTGGATTGAATCCAATCCCAATTTAGAAATTAGCGACATTATAAGACATATTGCCTCGTTTTTAATGGAAGAAATTGAATATAAGAAAGAAACAATAACCAAAGATACCGAAGTTGAATTGCTTGAATGGCAAACAAAGACCCCTTCAATTGCCCTTTATCAAGCGAGCGGAGCTTTGGCTAAATTTATGCCGAAGATTACAACTCAAACCATAGAAATCTATAAAAGACACCCTGAAGATTTAGAAATAGATGCCAAAAATTTAGACCCGCAAAACATCAGCTTTAATTATGTGCCATATAAAATGGATAGCAATTTTGAAATAAACGCCTTGTCGGAAATGTTAAAAATGAGCGAGCTTGCAAGTTTAGAGGTTTATTATAATGGCTATAAAGATAATCGCTTGCAGAGCTTTTGGATTCAAACTCCCAAAGGTGTTTATACTCCCGATTTCTTAATTTTAAAGAGAAAAGGTAAAATAATTGAAAAGGTTTTGATAATTGAAACAAAGGGTAAGATTTATTATGACGATGAATTTAAACAAAAAGAGCAGTTTATAAAAAATGATTTTAAAAAATATAATCCAAATTTCAGCTATATTCCTTTTGTAGACGATGACGGCGATAATGATTTTACAAAGTTTATAAACGAATTAAAAAATCAAATTAAATCTTTCTAATATTATGCAAAAACCAAAAAAATATAATATCTCGCCAGCTAAAGGACAAGCCCTATTGAATTATCAAGGACGATTACTCCCAAGCCAAAATATTGAAATGCAACTTTTTGAGGTAGAAATTGTTGAAGAAATAAAACAAAAAGGGCAAAAGAAACAGGGAGATAAACAAAAAGAATTAAATGCCGATTTTCAAAATTTGCTTTTACACGGCGATGCTTTGTCTGCCTGTGCTTATTTAAAATCAAAAGACATTAAAGTTGATTTGGTTTATATTGACCCGCCATTTGCAAGCGGGGCTAATTATGCCAAGAAAGTATATTTGAGAAATGGCAATAAAACTGAATTTGAAAATGATGATAATAGCATTGGCGAAGAGATAATGTATGGCGATATTTGGCAGAAAGAGGACTATTTAAACTGGCTCTACGAGCGTTTATTAGCCATTAGAGAGGTTATGAGTGAGAAAGCCAGCATCTATGTGCATTTAGATTGGCATATCGGACAATATGTAAAAGTTGTGTTGGATGAAGTTTTTGGCGAAGAAAATTTTATAAACGAGATTATCTGGCACTATACCAGTAGTAGAGCCCCAGAAAATAGATATGCCCGCAAACACGATAATATTTACCACTATGGAAAATCAAATGAATATTATTTTAATCCGATTTTGAAAAAAGCCACTGATTTTTCTGAATCCAAATATGATTTAGAAGATAAAAATGGAAAATATAAATTAGTAAGAGGATATAAAAAATATTTTAAAGAAGAGATACCGATTGACGATGTTTGGGATATACCGCTTGAAAATGTTCAGTCAAAAGAAAATACACAATATAGCACGCAAAAACCAATAGAATTATTAAGAAGAATAATTGATACGGCTTCTGATAACGGAATGATTATTGCTGATTTTTTTGTCGGGAGCGGCACAACTGCGAAAGTCGCTAACGATTTAAACAGAAAATTTATTGCTTGCGATATTGGAGTAAATGCTATTCAGACAACGAGGGATGGATTAGCAAAGAGAGGGGCGGGGTTTGATATTTTGAAGATAAAAGACGGGGTAAGATTATTCAGGAATCCAGCCCAAACAACGCAAAAGATATTTTCTTTGATTGAGGGCTTTAAACCAAGAGTAGAACTTGAATTGGGAGAATTTTGGGACGGCGGCATTGTTTCGGGTAAAGGAAGTTTTGAGCCAGTTAAATTTATTGGCATTGATAAAAAACTAACAAAAGAATTGTTGGATGCTGTTTTAGAAGAAATTTATGCGTTAGAAGAAACAGAAAGCGGAGCGAGCAAAGTAAATATAATTTATACTTATAAAGATTTAGATATTGACCAGAGTTATGTAAATAAAGAGATTAAAAACTCTGGTAAAACAACTATTTCTATTGAGCTAATTAGTTTAGATGATTTATTAGCAGAAAAACGGGATATGCTTTTCAGCGAAGATAACGCTGATGTTGAAGTTAAAAAAGACGGCAAAAAATGCAAAGTTAAAATAAAGAAATATTTTAGTCCATATCTAAAAGCCAAGATAGATGAATACAACGCCAAAAAGATTAAGAAAGGGACTTTAGAAGAAGATAAAAAGAAGGCTGTCAAGATAAGCGATAACGGCTTGGAGCTTATTGAAGCTGTGCAGTTTGATACAGAATTAAAGAAAAGCGGTGTTTGGACGAGCAATTTAGATTTAGAGGACAAGGCAGAGATTAAAGACAAAATCAAAGGAGTTTATGAATTGCCAACTAATAAATTCAAAATGAAAATCCGCAATATTTCTGGCGATGAAATAGTTTTGGATTTTAGTAAATGAAAATTTTATGAAAGCCATAATCTTAGCCAGAGTTTCAACCGAAGAGCAAAAAGAGGCAGGCAATTCTCTGCCAGCTCAAATTGACCGTCTTAAAAAATACTGCCAAAACAAAGGCTTTGAGGTGGCTAAGGTTTTCAGCTTTGATGAAAGTGCTTATAAAGTTAAACGAGATGATTTTGACGGGGCATTAGAATATCTTAAATCAGCCAAAGAAAAAGTTAGTGTCTGCTTTGATAAGGTTGATAGATTTTCTCGTAATGTTTTTGATAAGCGGGTAGCGTCCTTATACGATTTGGCAATGAAAGACAAAATAGAGCTTCATTTCGCCTCAGACAATCTTGTTATTACTCCCGATATATCGGCGACAGAGAAATTTCATTTTGGGATAAATTTGGGCTTGGCTAAGTATTACTCCGATGCCATAAGCGACAATGTTAAAAGGGCTTATGAAAATAAAATCAAAAAAGGTGAGTGGATTGGCAAAGCTCCGATAGGTTATGTCAATGTAGAAAATGAAAATGGCAGTAAAGAAATTCAGCCCGACCAAGTGAAAGCTCCCTTTATAGTAAAAATGTTTGAAATGTATGCGTCAGGCAATTATTCTCTTTTGCTGATTAAAAACGAAATGAAAGAATTAGGGTTAAAAGGGACTACCAAGCTCAACAAACCTTTAACCAAAAGTATGATATTTCATATTCTTAGAAATCCTTTTTATTATGGAATGATGAAAATAAAAAGCGAATTATATCAGCATAAATACGAGCCTCTTATTTCAAAATACTTGTTTGATAGATGCCAAGCCGTTAGGGCTGGATACCACAAGAAACCTTTTAAATACGCTGGCAAGGCATTTGTCTTGCGAGGGCTAATTAAGTGTGCTGTTTGTGGTTGCACGATAACGCCAGAAGAACACAAGGGCAGTAATTATTACAGTTGCACCAATCACAAGGGAATGCACGCCAAGCGGCTCTATGTCAAAGAAAACGACCTCTTAGAGCCTATTTATAAGACCTTAGGCAGTCTTAGGCTTTCAGAGGGCAAAATAAACGATATTACAGAGGATATGAAACGATTGCACGAATCTAAAAATCAATTTCACGAGCAGGCAATAATTGGATTAAATAAAGAATACGAACTAATTGAAAATAAAATACAACGCCTTTTTGATTTAAGGCTTGAAGATGAACAGAGTATTACTAAGGATATGTTTGCCGATAAGCTAAAAGAATTTAAAGAAAAGCAAACCGAAATTAGGTTGAAATTGGCACAACACGATAAAGCCGATGAAAGGTTTTATATTACGGCAAATACAGTGTTAAATATGATTCGGTTCGCCTTAGATATATTCAAAAGTTCTGAAACAAACGAACAACGGCAAATGTTGAGTTTTCTATTTCAGAACTTTCAATTAAGGGACAAAAAGTTAGATTATACCTTGCGAGAACCTTTTGACAGCGTAGCAAAATACGCTAACTGTCCTACACTGCTCCCCGGGTAGGTATCCTGCGCTAAAGCTACGGAATACCAAATTACCCGTTGAGATAGTCCTTCTTCAAGGCTTCGTTCACTAGCCTTTTATAAGCAAAGGCTTTACCCGAACCAGATTTCAAATATCGTTCAAAATCTTTGGCTAGTTTTTTATTATCAAAAGCGGAATAGAATACTAATTTCCAAGGCCTGTGAGGCTTGGTTGAAAATGACAAACCATCGTTATGCTCCTTAAATCTTACTTGTGGGATGTTCTCACTATATCCATAGTAAAAGATTCCGGACTTCGAACTCCACAAAATATAAACGTAGTACATGATTGTTGGCCAAAGCCGTTCCGAAGCCTTGGCGATGTTGGCCAAAGCCGTTCCGAAGCCTTGGCGATGTTGGCCAAAGCCGTTCCGAAGCCTTGGCGAAGGACGGCTCCCCGGGTAGGATTCGAACCTACGACCAAGTGCTTAACAGGCACCTGCGCTACCGCTGCGCTACCGGGGAATGTTTTTCCTAATAAACTTTCTGCCTCGAAAACTTTTTAATTGTTTTTCGCGAATTAACGCCTGTTTTCGAGTTTTGGATTCTTCTTGAAAAATAAGAATCCATTCGCCGCTGAAACGAGAAGTATAACCGCCCAATTCATGTTTATTGTGTAATCTCAATCGCTCTTGAAGATTTATGGTTTGACCGATATAAATCTTATTATGCGTTGGATTGTATATGGCATACACAAAATACATAATTTTATTATAAGTGGACTGCGCTACCTCCGCCAGCCGGCGGAGCGCTTACCGGGGAATGTTTAATTATCAATTATCGCCTGAAAAAGTTTAACAAATTTCATTTGTCTTTTCAACTGGGCAAGATATAATAAACATTATGCCAATCCTTTCCGTTAAAAATCTTTTTGTTAAAATTGAAGGCGACAAAATTCTGGAAGATATTAATTTTGAAGTCAGCAAAGGCGATGTTTTGGCGATTATCGGGCCGAACGGCGCCGGAAAAACGGTTCTGTTAAAAAGCCTTCTAGGGCTTATTCCTTATCAGGGCGAAATAAAATGGCAAGATGAAATCAAAATCGGCTATGTTCCCCAAAGAATGGACATTGAAAACGACATCCCCCTGACCGTGGAAGAATTTTTGCGCTTAAGAAAAGAAAAAATCAACAAAGAAAAAATAAAACAGGCCTTAAAATTCGTCCAGCTTGATGAAAGCATTTTAAAATCCGGCTTTGGCGAAATTTCAATCGGCCAAAGGCAAAGGATTTTGGTGGCTTGGGCGGTTTTGGGGAACCCTGATGTCCTTCTTTTTGACGAACCGACCGCTGACATAGACATTGCCGGCCAGGAATCAATTTACAAAATGATTCACAATTTGCAAGATAAAGGAATGACGGTCATTTTAGTTTCCCACGATTTAAACATCGTTTATCGTTACGCGGAAAAAGTTTTGTGCCTGAATAGAAAAAACATCTGTTTCGGCGAACCGAAAGAAATGCTGAACCCGGAACATCTTCAAAAACTTTACGGCGGCGAACACGCTTTCTATCACCATGAACATTGAACTCATCCAACCTTTATTGGTCGCGGTTTTTGTTGCCGCAAGCGCCAGTTTGCTCGGCTGTTTCGCCATCTTGAAAAGAATGGCTTTGGTCGGCGACGCCCTTTCCCATGTGGCTTTGCCCGGCATCGCTCTTGGATTGATTTTCAATTTCAACCCGTTTTTGGGAGCGATTGTTTTTTTGGCAACGGCCGTCATCGGCATCTGGTTTTTGGAATATAAAAGCAAATTATCGGTGGAAACGATTGTCGGAGTTTTTTTCACTTCCAGCTTGGCTTTGGGAACGCTTATTACGCCGGAGCATGAACTGATTGAAGCGCTTTTGGGAAATATCAGCGCGTTAAGCTTAAAAGAGTCCATTATTTCCGTTGTCCTTTCAATCGGCCTAATCGTTTCATTGCTGTTAATTCATAAAAAGTTGGCTTTGAATATGGTGTCCCAGGAAATGGCGCAGTCAGCGGGCATAAAAAATAGGCGTTTGGAATTCGCTTATTTGATGATTTTCGCCTTGGCCGTCGCTCTGGGAATCCGTTTTGTCGGAGCGTTGTTGATGGGTTCTTTGGTGATTATTCCGGCGGCTTCGGCAAAAAACATTTCAAGAAGTTTGCATAATTTTATGTCGCTAAGCGTCGCTTTCGGAGTTTTCAGCGCGGCTTTGGGAATTTATATCGCGTCAATTTACGACGTGGCGCCCGGACCCATTTTCATTTTAATCAGCTCCATAATTTTTATAATATCGCTGATTGTCCGGTATTTTAAGTTTAAGTAACGAATATTCAGACGGAGCGCATACCTGTCTGACGGAAGCGCAGTCGGCTTGCTCCAGCGGCAAGCCGCTGCTTGTTCTCGACGCAAAAATTCCTTCGGAAACCAAGCTTTTTGCGCCTCCGAAACATTCCGCGCGACAGGTATCCGCTCCTTAAAAATATCCAGAAAATCTTTTCTGTAGCCAGCGTGTCGGAGCGATAATCATAAATTACCGAGCGAACCTCGTTGCGAGCCAGGACCCCGAGGAGCGAGCCAATAGCGAGCGACGAGCAGGGTGGCGAGCAGAGCGCGAGCGAGGATAATTTATCTGTCGCGGAGACGGCTGGCGGGAAAAGATTTTCTGGTAAACTAAGTAAACTTTATTTTCAGTTTTTTGACTTTATGGCGGTTGATTTTCGGCATCA
>ERZ1292623.4046-Hain-H51-01um-R1-4046-length-12147-cov-5_pt1 | contig 12147 bp, 10 predicted proteins | sample MGYA00564398_ERZ1292623 | MGnify/ENA primary metagenome ERZ1292623 (study PRJEB36523, sample SAMEA6512633) | groundwater metagenome | collected 2019-01-07 | study: AquaDiva: Metagenomics assemblies of 32 groundwater samples | reverse complement strand
CATACAGACGCACAAGACCGGGAGAATTGTTGCCGATCTTCCTCCGATGCGGTTTCGGGTTATGTTGCTTGAAATATATTCGAAATTGCTCCATTGGAACATTTAAAGCATTCGACCAAAATCGTTTAGCTGTTTTCAAATCCGCTTTTTCGTGAATATATAATTCATAATGCATTTTCTCTTTTGATATTTTAAAAAACTCATCTAACCAGCTTCGAAATATCTTTATCATTCTAGGATCACTGTTCGAAAATTTAATATCTGTTGAACCCCCGCTGTATTCTTTTTCTTTTGCTCCTTCCGCCCAATAAAGCATGACTCCGATAATCCATCTTTCTTTTCGAAACAAATCTTTTACTTCCTGCCTCGCTTCTTTTTTTATTCGCTCCCAACGCTTCAAACGCATAACATGTAATTTTATCCACCCTCGTCGCATTGAAGCTAATTTCTTTTCTGTAAGTCTTTGTTTCTGTCTCTTTGATAAACCGACTGAATGCAACCATAACGAAAGGCTTGATTTTGCTACTGGTACTTGCTGTAAAATTTCGGAATAAGAAAGACCCCGCTTGCGCAATGAAATAGCTTTTTCTCTTTCTTTAAATTTTGTGACCATAAACCACGATACTATCATTTTTATTCTACTACCGTGGTTCGATCTTGTAAAGGATCAATCGCTATCTTTTTCCTCCGTCAATTCAATAATCGCCACCTCAAGCGGGAGTTCGGGGGCGATGGCTTCGGCGCGCGAAGGATAGGCGTGCGCGAGTTTTTGCATAATATCTAATCCCGCGATGTTCGTAAAGTTCTGCGCTTTCCAAGCCCAGCGCAAATCTTCTACCACCATACGCGCCATTATGCGCGGATCAGCGCCCTCAACAAGACTGTCATTGACGATCGCAAACGCCCTGGCACGATCGCGCGCGAGCAACGCGTGGCGCAAGTTGCGGGTAAGCTCCGCGCGGGGAAGGCCAAACACCAACCGCGCCTCACTCTCTCCCACGCCTTCGGGAAAGGCATCCAGAAGCGTGCCCAGCATAGTTTCGGCATCGCGCAAGGATCCTTCTGCCAGAAGCACTACTACACGCGCCGCCTCCGGCGCCAGCGAAATTTTTTCGTGTTTGGCAAGCGCTTCAAGACGATCTTGAATAACCTCGGGGGCTACACGCCGCAGAACAAAATGGGTTACGCGCGAGAGAATGGTGGCCGGCACTTTTTCCGGCTCGGTGGTGGCAAGTAAAAAAAGCGCGTGATCCGGCGGCTCTTCCAATGTTTTTAACAATGCGTTGAATGCTTCTTTCGTGAGCATATGCACTTCGTCAATCAAATACACTTTCTTTTCTGCTTTAAGGGGTGCTATATACACGCCATCTTTTAACTCGCGGATATCATCAATGCCGCGCGTGGAAGCCGCGTCCATTTCAATAAAATCGGGCGCGCATCCCTCATTAAAATCGTTACAGACAGCGCAGTGATTGCACGGTTCGACTGCGCTCACCGCAAGCGGCTCTTTATGTAACTGCTTGCTCAATAACTGACAGTTCACCGCTTTGGCGAATAAGCGCGCCAACGTTGTTTTGCCCGTGCCGCGAAGCCCGGAAAACAAATACGCGTGTGCCACGCGGCGCGCGCGAAGCGCGTTTTGCAAAACCGTCACTACATGCGGCTGACCGACCACCTCCTGAAATAATCGGGGGCGATATTTTCTATAGAGCACTAAATGCGACATACCATGTCAGGCCTTAAACACAAATTTTTTGTAGCTTAAAAAATTAAACATAAAGCCCACCAAACTGCCTGCCACCGCTCCCACATTTACCCAGCGCTCAATACTCAAACCGCCCAAAGGACCAATTAAAATGACAACGATATAATAGATGCCGAAATTGACCGCAATACCAAGAGCGCTCGCCATAATAAATTTTATATATTCTGAAGCAATACTCCCGCGATCCTCTTGTGGCTTGGCAAACGTCCACCAGCGATTCCAGCCAAAACTATTGGAAACCGCCATAGCAGCACTCACGACGCGAAAACCGACAAGAGCGAAATCAGACGTATTGCCCGTAACCAAAATCAAACTATTTAAAATACCCAAATCAACCGAATAATTAAGAAGACCGGCAACCGCAAATTTGGCAAATTGGGCAAACACCGGCCTCACGCGCGCGGCAAGAAAACCCCCGAACCAAACACCGCATAACGCACCCGCCGGAATCGCCAACGCCCAAAACCACGCCGGTAAAAAAAGCGGTACCGCGGCATTTTTTACTACCACCGACAAAAAAAGAACAATAAGCGCGCCCCCAAAAAATGCTAATCCATAATCCCGCCGCGAAGGAAAGTGGTCCATACGCCAATCATACCTTATTTCTTTCCCTTGTTCAAATCCCCCAGCCTTTTGCTTTAAGCCCTGCGGCGGCCGCTTGAGTTTCGGCTTCTTGTTTTGAATCGCCTTCGCCTTCGGCTATTTTTTCTTCTCCCAAAAAAACGCCGATTGCGAAATGCCTGGCGTGATCCGGCCCCCATTCGCGCAATACCCGATAACCGGGCGTAATACTCGCGCGCTCCTGCGCTTCTTCTTGGAACGCGCTTTTCGCGTCTTTCCAAAGACGATTTTTGAGCACATCGTCGAGCTGGGGGAAAAGTACCTGCTCAAGAAATCGTTTTGCGGCTTCATATCCTTGGTCGAGATAAAGCGCCCCCACAAGCGCTTCGAACACATTTGCTAAAAGATACTGCCGCGCGCGGCCGGTGTCTTTTGCTTCCCCGCGCGAGAGAAGGAGGGCTTCGTTTAAACCAATCTCGAAAGCGCGCCGCGAGAGCATATCCGTATTGACCATTGCGGCTCGTAAACTGGTGAGCTCCCCCTCAGCGCTCGCCGAAAATTTTCCGAAAAGAAATTCGGTTACGACAAGCTCTAATACCGCATCCCCCAAAAATTCAAACCGCTCGTTGTGCCCCACCGGCCAGGAAGGATCTTCATTTATATACGAACGATGCGTGAGCGCCTCCCGCAGCAATTCTTTATTGTGAAAAAAAACGCCAAGGTGTTTTTCAACGTCAGACAATTCCCAATGTTTTTTTTGCATTTTGTAAAATTTGTTTAATATCGTCGTAGGTAGTAATATCTTGTAATTCATTTGCGGAAAACCACCGCACATCGTCAAGGCCGCCCGTAATTTTTAATTTAAGTTCTTTTTCGTCGGTATGAGCTAAAAAATAGATCACCGCGCGGCGCACCGGTCCGGTTTCCGGATCACGCGCCACATATTCAATTTCTCCGACTTTTTCCGCAATATTCAAATGATGAATCCCGATTTCTTCTTCCACTTCTCGCGCGGCACCCTCTTTCGCGGTTTCTCCCCCTTCTAAATGCCCTTTCGGGAGAGTCCATCGGCCGAACACATCATGCACGAGTGCCACATAATAATCGTTTTTTTCTTTCCGCCACACTACCGCGCCCGCGCATGGCTCCTGCGGAAGCTTTTTAATCTCTTCGGGGGTCAATTGTTTTCTCGCGGCATCTTCTTTGCCCGGCTCGCCCAATTCCCGATAAATAGTTCCTAAAACGCCGTTGACGAATTTTCCGGAATTATCTCCGCCAAATGTTTTTGCCAACTCAATGGCTTCGTTAATCGCGACCTTGGACGGCGTTTCTTTGTAGTCAGAAAAAAGCAATTCATAAAGACCGATGCGCAGCACGTTGCGATCCACCACCGCGATTTGATCAATCGGCCATTCGGGGGCCGCTTTTTCAATTAACCGATCAAGTTGCGGCTGTTTTGCGACAATACCCTCAAGAAGGCGTTTAACAAATGTTTTATTTTCAAGGCCCGGCGCAAATTCGGAACAATCGCGATCAAGAATTGCGGCAACATCGTTCCTCTTGTCATCCCAAAAATCCCACTCATAAAGCACCTGAAAGGCGAGGGAACGGGCCAGATGACGCATCGACATAAATAAAATAAAAATTATTTTTTTGAAAGTTCTTTTTCTTTTTGTTTGCGCTCTTTTTTATCTAACTTCGCCAACACGTCAACCACCACGCGACCACGATAGACCCCGCAATTTTCACACACCGTGTGCGGACGTGTGGCGGCCCCACATTTAACACACACGCTGAAAGAAGACGCTTTAAGCGCGTGATGGGAGCGGCGGTTGCGCGTATGAGAGCGCGTATGGCGCATGCGTACTACCATATTTTTATATTATCACAAAAAGAGCGCCGATGTACAGAGGAAAGTCCGTGGGTCTTGAGTGCCTCACGATGGAACGCGGTGCCGTACCCTTTATGTCGGTTAAATCCGTAGAGGGAAAACTTTTTGTGTAATCGCCTCATGCAAGCATCGCGATGAACTTTTGCCACAATAGAGGCGGCGGCGATAAACGGATGGCGCTCATCGCCTTTGATAATGGTTTCTTGGTTCGCGTACATTCTCGGCGCATAAAGACCGCCGTCAAGAATAACAAATGCATGGGTGGCGGACGGCAAGGAAAAAGCGGCAAGCTTTTTAAGACAACGGGAAACGGCAAGCCGTGCCGCGCGGCTGATGCCAATCCGATCAATCGTCGCCGGCCCCACCGAGGCGATCGCGTACATAAACTTTCCACGAATTTTTTCATTCCACTCCTCGCGTTTTATAGGACTTAACTTTTTTGAATCTTTTATATTTTTTAATATTTTTAATTTTGGGAATTGTTTGTTATGTGCTCGCCTCGCTGAAACTTTGGCGAAGCGGGTCGTTTGCGATTTGTGATTTATCATTGCGGCAACGGCCGCAACAGTCAATGGTCCCGCCAACGGTCCCCGCCCTACTTCGTCTATGCCGATAATCCATTGCTGTTTTTGCATAAATTTATTATAAACATTTATACTGACTTCATGAAAGACTTTGTGCATCTCCACACCCACTCTCATTATTCCCTGCTTGACGGGCTTATTAAAATTAATGAACTAGTGGCGGAAGTAGCACGGCTTGAAATGCCGGCTATTGCCTTAACTGATCATGGCAACATGTATGGCGCCATTGAATTTTACCAAAAAGCGCGGAAAGCGGGTATTAAGCCCATTATTGGCATGGAGGCGTATATCGCTTTTGAGCGGATGCGCGACCGCCGGCCCGGTGTTGATGAAAAGCGCTATCATCTCACCCTCCTTGCCGAAAATGATGAAGGGTATCGAAATCTTGTAACCCTCACCACCAAAGCGCATCTGGAAGGATTTTATTATAAACCGCGGCTTGACCATGAAACACTCCGCGCGCACGCGAAAGGATTAGTAGCGCTCTCCGGCTGCATGTCCGGTGAGATTCCGCGTGCCTTGCTTACGGGCGATGAAACCCGCGCGGAACAATTGGTCGCACTCCATCGGGATATATTTGGCAAAAATAACTTTTTTATAGAACTCTCTTCGCATGCCGGTATTGCCAATCATGATCGCCTGCAAACGATGCTTGCCGGCTTAGCGCAAAAAACAGGCACGCCCACCGTCGCCACGCAAGACGCCCACTATGTAAAATCAGAAGATGCTGAAGCACAAGACGTACTCTTGGCAATCCAAACAAACACACGCCTTGACGATGAAGACCGGCTCACCATGAAAGATGATGATTTTTCGCTCCGTTCCGGAGCGATCATGGCAAATCTTTTCGCACACAATCGCGAAGCCCTGCTTAATACAAAACATATTGCCGAACGCGTCAACTATAATCTCTCGCTCGGCGTACTTCAGCTGCCGCATTTTCCCTTGCCTGATGGAGAGACAGCGGAATCGTATTTAAAAACGCTTGCCTATCAAGGCGCTCTTAAGCGCTACGGCAATCCTTTTTCTTACGAAGTAGCGGAGCGCCTTGCCTATGAGCTTGATGTCATCGGCAAAACGGGTTTTGCCGCTTATTTCCTTATTGTGCAAGATCTTGTCAATTGGGCAAAACAGCAAGGGATCGCGGTGGGGCCCGGTCGAGGATCCGCCGCGGGGTCGCTTGTATCTTACGCATTAAACATCACCGCCATTGATCCGCTTTCCTATCAACTTCTTTTTGAACGATTCATGAACCCCGCGCGGGTGAGCCCGCCCGATATTGACCTTGATTTTGCCGACACGCGCAAAGATGAAGTGCTCGCGTACGCCACGCAAAAATACGGCCGCGATCATGTGGCGCAAATTATCACCTTTGGCACGATGGCCGCGCGCGCGGCCGTGCGCGATGCCGGACGCGCGTTAGGCATAACGTATCAATTCTGCGATGAGACAGCGAAAATGATCCCGCCTGGATTCTCTCTTTCGCGCGCGCTTAAGGAAATAAAAGAGCTTAAGGAGGCCTACCGAACAAACCCCGACACCCGAAAAATCATTGATGCCGCGTGCCGCTTGGAAGGGGTGGCGCGCCATGCCTCCACGCATGCCTGCGGAGTGGTCATTACCAAAGATCCGCTTGCCACGTTAGTGCCGCTTCAACTTGCCACTTCTAGCGGCGGAAAAGAAAAAACGTCATTGGTTACCCAATACGAAATGCATGCCATTAAAGATTTGGGGCTTCTTAAAATTGATTTTCTTGGGCTTGCCAATCTCACTATTATTGAAGAGACGATAAAACGCGTGGCAAAACGCCACGGTGAATCCGTTGACATCGCCACTATCCCTCTTAACGATCCAGCACCTTTCACCCTTCTCGCCAATGGCCGTACCGCGGGGATTTTCCAGTTTGAATCCATGGGCATGACGCGCTACTTAAAAGAAATAAAACCGACGCATCTTGAAGACCTTATCGCGATGGTCGCACTCTACCGCCCGGGGCCTATGGAGCTTATTCCTTCCTATATCAAACGAAAGCATGGGGAAGAAAAAATTACCTATCTTCATCCAAAGCTTGCGCCTATTCTTGAAAAAACATACGGCATTGGCATCTATCAAGAACAGATGATGCACATAGCCCGCGATCTCGCCGGCTTCACGCTCGCGGAAGCAGACATACTTCGTAAAGCGATCGGGGAAAAGATAAAATCACTTCTCGCCGAACAGCAAGAAAAACTTATTGCCGGCATGCGGGCAAACGGCATTGATCAACGTGTTGCGAACCAAATCTGGGAACTTTTCCCGCCATTCGCCCGTTACGGATTCAACAGAAGTCATGCCGCCGCCTATGCCCTTGTCGCGTACCAAACCGCGTGGCTTAAAACACACTACCCCATAGAATTTTTTGCCTCTCTTCTCAACGCGGAGGCAAAAAACGTAGAGCGCATGAGTTTTCTTATTGCTGAAGCAAAGCGGGAAGGGCTTGCGGTGTTAGCCCCCGATGTCAACGATTCCGACGCCGGCTTTACCGTAACCTCCGACACCACCATACGTTTTGGACTTGCCGCCATCAAAAATGTGGGGCATAATCTCGTGGAAGCGCTCGCTTGCGAACGGCACGCTCACGGCCCCTTTGCCTCGCTCACTTCCTTTTTTGAACGCCTCCCTCTTAAAGATCTCAACAAAAAATCAATGGAGGCGCTTATCAAAGCCGGCGCTCTTGATCGTCTAGGCGAGCGTAACGCCATGCTCGCCAACATAGAAAAATTGTTGGAATATCATCGCAGCCAAACGCGGCTCTCGCAAAGTAATCAAATTTCGCTCTTTGGCGGTCCTCATAACAACAATGTTTCTCTACCTGCTTTAACGCTTGCTCTCGCCACTCCCACTTCATTGGAAGATCGCCTGCGCTGGGAAAAAGAGCTTCTGGGCCTCTATGTCTCCGGCCATCCGCTTGAACGCTTCCAACATTTTACAAAAAATCTGGCCAAAAAAATTGAAATGGTAAAAACAATCCCGGAGGGTGCCTCGACGATAATCGCCGGCCTTCTTGCTGAAACAAAAAAGATTTTCACCAAAAAAGGCGATCCCATGATGTTTATTAAACTCGCTGATGAATCCGGCGAGATTGAGGGGGTCGTCTTCCCTGCGACACTTGAGCGGTTCGCCCCACTCCTTCAACCCGACCGCTGCGTGCTCATAAAAGGCCGCGTCTCCCACCGCAACGGCTCGCTTTCGATCATCTGCAACACCGTGGAACCGTTGAAAGAATAAAAAAAATAAGATAGCATGACGACATGAAAAAAGAACAAAAAACTGACCATCGGGCATTGGGGCAGCAATTGGATTTATTTTCGTTCCACGAGGTGGCACCGGGCGCACCCTTTTGGCATCCCAAAGGAATGATTATTTTCCGCGAGCTTGAGCGTTACGCGCGCAAAATCAATGACGAGAATGGCTATCAAGAGATTTCCACGCCGATTCTTGTTAAAAAAGAACTCTTTGAAAAATCCGGCCATTGGGAGCACTATCGCGACAATATGTTTTGGTTTAAAAACCCAGTGGATGAAAACGAGACGCTGGTCATAAAACCAATGAACTGCCCCGAATCCACCTATGTTTACAATTCAAAAATCAGAAGCTACCGCGACCTGCCGCTGCGCCTCGCCGAAATCGGGAGACTCCACAGAAACGAACTTTCCGGCACTTTGGGCGGGCTTTTCCGTGTTCGCCAACTCACCATGGATGACGCGCATATTTATGTGCTGCCCGATAAAATAGAAAAAGAAATAGAACAGGTAATCAGCATTATTGAGAATTTCTATAGCGTATTCGGATTTAAGCATCGCTATGTGCTTGCCACCAAACCAAACGACGCGCTCGGCACGAAACAAGATTGGGATCTCGCGGAAAAAGCGCTTGCGAATGCTCTTACGAACACGGGGATTCGCTATACCATTGACAAAGGTGAGGGGGCGTTTTACGGCCCAAAAATAGAAGTGCATATAGAGGATTCCCAAGGCAGAGACTGGCAGCTTGGCACGGCCCAGCTTGACTTAGTCATGCTCCCCAAACAATTTAATATTTTCTATATTGATGAGCAAGGGGAAAAACAGATGCCATGGGTAATCCATCGCGCTATTTTCGGATCGTTTGAACGGTTCATCGGCATTTTGCTTGAGCATTTCAACGGCGCTCTGCCCTTCTGGCTCTCACCCACGCAAGTCGCGGTCCTTTCCATGAATGAACACACGGAATCCTATGCGAAAGAAGTAACCGAGAAATTAAAAAAAGAAGGCGTGCGCGCATTACTTGACGATCGCAATGAGAGCTTAAACAAAAAAATTCGCGAGGCGGAATTGCAAAAAATTCCTTATCTTTTGGTGGTAGGCGAGCGCGAAGCAAAAGAAAAAACCGTAAGCGTGCGCGAGCGCGGCAAAGGGGATGTGGGCGCGTTGACACGTGAACAATTTTTTGCCATTATTAAAAAATGGATAGATTAAATATTATAAACATGAAACCAACAATCATTTTTGGAAGCATCTTGATATTATTCGGCGCTATTCACGGCGCGAAAGCACAGGATATTCTTGCAAACACAGAAACGATTCTTGCGGAGGAAACAGTTTCCTTTGCCGACCTTAATGTTGAGGAACCAACATTCCTCCCTTCGAGTCGTCTCTATTTCTTTAAAAACTTCACGCGCGGCGTAAAAAGATTTTTCACCTTCGATCCGATAAAAAAAGTGGAACTCGAGCTACGGTTTACTGACGAAAAAATCGCGGAAACAAAAAAACTTGTTGAAAAAGAGCCGGAAAAAACGGAGGCGATTGAGCGCGCAATCGAAAACTATCGCGCCTCGCAGGAACGATTACAAACTCAATTCCAGCGCCTTAAAGAAACTTCACAAAATCCAAATGTTGATAAGCTTCTTGAGAAATTTGTCGACCGCGCCGTGAAGCACGAGAAGCTCTTTGCGGAACTTAAAGAAAAATTTGAGGACAAAAAAACACTCGAGGAGAAATTCGAAACTATTAAAGGAGAAATAGAAAAGAGCGTTGCCGAAGGCGCTAAAAGGGACGATCCGGAAAAATTTGCAAAAAAACTTGAAAAGGCGCTCACCGAAACAAAAGGAAGTGAATTCAAACATGTCCGCTCTCTTGAAATTCTTGACCGCATCCACGAGAAAGCCCCGAAGGAACTAAAAGAAAAGCTTACCGAAATTCGCAGTGACTTTACCAAACGCCTTCAAGAAGACTTCGAGGCATTCGAGGAAAAACATAAAAGTGAAGCTCCCAACCTCATCAAGAAAACCTTGGAAGAACTCCCCGGGGATAAAGCGAGACGGCTGGTAATTATTGAGGAAATCCGCGAGCAAGCGGGAACGCGCGTACGAAAAGCGCTTGAAGAGGCAGAAAAAATTATTGAAAAAACATTTGAGGAGCGGGAAGAACTTGCGGAGCGTGCCACGGAAGCAATTCGCCATGCGGTAGAACGCATAGAAAAGCTTGAGATAAAACTGAAAGAAATATCCTCTCCTCCCTCATCAGTAAAGCATCTTGCCGAAAATGCGCGGGTTCATCTTAAAGAAGCGCAAGCAGCACTGGAAAATAAAAAATATGGGGAAGCATTTGGACTGGCGCGATCGGCAGAGGTTTTGGCGCGAGATGCATTGCGAATGCTTGAGGAAGTAGAGGAACCGGAAGACGAAGACCTAAAAGAAGATACCAAAGAACTTGAAGAGCGCCTCAACGGCTGGGGAAAACGACTGGAATCATTGAGCGACGAATTGCGCCCGAAAGCCAAAGAGGCGCTTGAACAGGCAAGATTCCATCTTCACCTCGCCATAACATCGCTGGAGAAAGGCGCTACGCGCGAAACTAAGCGGCATTATGAACAAGCGAAAAGCTTTGAACGGCTGCTTGAGCGCATCCTGCGGGAACTTTCCAGAAAAGAAGCGCCTACGGCTAAGGAGCCGGCATCCGAATCCTCGCGTTCCAATGTTCAAAAAATTGAGCGACGCGAATCGCGTTGCGATTTTATCGATAAAAATATAGCTGAGTTAAAAGCGCTTCTTGAAAAAGGCGGCGTCGGCAAAGAGGACTTTGAAAGAAAATATGGAATACTTAAAAAGGAACTTGCCGAGTGCAGGCACGAAACTCCCGCAGCCGCTCCGGTCGCGGTTCCTCAAGCGGCGGAACCGATAATAAAACCATCGGAAGCCGAGGTGAAAGAATTAACTCCTTCTATCTCATCTGATACGAGTCAAGGCGGGACTATCGAACCGGTAACGCTCAAAATCGAAGCTGATGACAATGGATTCTACCCGCAAAATTCGCTTACCATTTCAAAAGGGGCAAAAGTGAGTATTACGTTTGTAACGCGCAAAGAAAATGTTTATTACGGCGGACTTGATTTTCGCTCTTCAAAATTCAAAACAGCGATCGTAAAACCCGGAGAATCAACACGCGTAGAGTTTACCGCGGATGAATCATTCAAAATAACCTCCTACTGGCCGCTTACCGATACGCGAAAAGCGGATTTACAAATTGAGATTAAGTGAACCGTAATATCCAACACTACGTGTTGGATAAAAGATTCGGCGGTTCCCTTCCTTCCAACGCCTCAATGATATTCTTTGCCGCAAATTCTGACATTGCTTGGCGTGTTTCCTCGGTTGCCGAAGCGATGTGGGGAGTCAAAATAACATTATCAAGCTCTGTGAAGCCCGAAGCGAGCATGGGTTCGTTTTCGTAGACATCAAGTGCGGCGCCGCGGATAGTACCATTTTTAAGCGCTTCAACGAGTGCCGCTTCGTCAATCACTGGTCCACGTGAGGTATTGATAAGATAGGCGGTCGGCTTCATCAATCGCAACCGTTCCGCGTCTATCAAATGCCTCGTGCTCTCAAGCAATGGCACATGAATAGAAACAAAATCGGCCTCGCTTAATAAATCTTCTAGCTTTTCTTTATAAATTGCTTGAAATTCTTTTTCAAAATCTTCGTTTCGCTTAATATCGTGGTACATTATTTTTGCGTCAAATCCTTTTACTGCGTGATGCGCCACCCGCGAGCCGATTCTGCCAAGTCCGACAATGCCAATGGTTTTTCTTGATAAATCATTGCCGAGCAAAAGCATAGGCTCCCAACCCTTAAATTTTCCGGCGCGCGTAAAACGATCCGCCTCCGCCACACGATGCGCGATTGCAAGCATTAAGGCAAACGTGTGTTCCGCCACCGTATTAGTGAGAACTCCAGGCGTATTTGTTACCATAATCCCCCGCTCTTTGACCGCTTTTACATCAATATTGTCAAATCCCACCGCGTAATTGGCGATAATTTCCACCCCGCT
>ERZ1292623.4045-Hain-H51-01um-R1-4045-length-12152-cov-6_pt1 | contig 12152 bp, 11 predicted proteins | sample MGYA00564398_ERZ1292623 | MGnify/ENA primary metagenome ERZ1292623 (study PRJEB36523, sample SAMEA6512633) | groundwater metagenome | collected 2019-01-07 | study: AquaDiva: Metagenomics assemblies of 32 groundwater samples | reverse complement strand
AAAGTTCTTTATTTTCGCTTTTTGCTTTCAGCCGGCTGAATGCCAAAGTCAAAGCCAAAATTAAATTCCCGCCGAGATTGCTTTTATCCGGTGTCCCGTCAAGTGAAATTAAAAAATTATCAAAATCTTCCTGCGATTCAAATTCTTTTTCTAAAACCTTGCCTCTTATCTCTTCAAACTTTCCCAGCGCCTTTTTCGGCTCCAGAACAAACGCTTCGTGCGTGCCTCGGCTTTTGCCGGCCGGCACGCTGGCTGTCGCCGAAAAATTCCCGCTTTTTAATTCGGCTTCCAAGGTATCGTTGCCGCGAGAATCTGAGATAATTTTTAAATTAGCGTCGGTAAATCTCATTTTTATCGGTAAATCTCATTTTTAAATGTTTAATATTTAATTTTTAAATGTTTTTAAATATTTAAATTTTTAAATATTGAAGTCTCTATTCTTTTTCATAAAATCGTTTATAAACCTCCGGCGCATATTGTCTTAAAATTTCTTTGGTGGCATCAATTTTCTTAATATGCTTAAACTGCAAACCCCTTCGCGAACCGCCTTTCACTTTGTAGGCAAAACTCTGAATTAGTCGTGAACATTCGCTCGCTAAATTATTTAAATATTTAAATGTTTCAATATTTAAATATTCAGTATCAAAAGCCGCGTATAATTGCGAACGCACCTCGCCAGCCGAACCTTTGGCGATATAAAGGTAATTCAAAAATTCCTGCGTCGTTCCCCTTTCAAAACCTTCCGCAATATTGCTCATTACTGAAATTGCCGCGCGCTGAATCTGGTCTTTAAATCCTAAATCGCGGCAACCTTGAAATTCTTTATAAACACTTTTCACCAATTCTCTCGCTTTCTGCCAACAAATTAAATCTTCAAATTTTTCTATACTTGCCATAGAGGGAAATATAAATATTTAAATATAAAAATTGAAATGTCTTAAATTTTAAAATATTTGAATATTGGAATATCTTACAAATTCAAAAAATCAAAAGCGGCTAAATTATTTTGTTTTCAATCAAAAATTCTTTCACAATCTCAAAAATTTTCTGGTGACCGGCGGAGCTGGAATATTTATCTTTTAAATTCTCTATCTAAAGTGGCGTACATAACATCATCTCGCCATTTGTTCCAGCGAAAATGGGCTTCTCTCAGAAACCCTTCTTTTTTAAATCCTGATTTTTTTAAAACTCTTTGCGAAAATGGATTATCGGCAAAAACTCCAGCCCAAACACGGTGAAGTTTTAATTTTTTAAAAGCGAATTTTAACACTAAATTAACCGCTTCCGACATTATACCTTGACCTCTAAAATTTTTATTCAACCAATAACCGATTTCGGCGTTTTTATTATCCCATCGAACTTTATGAAGCCCGACGCAACCCAATAATTCCTTTGTTTTCCTGTCTTCAATTATCCAAACAAAATCCGTGCCTTTTTTGGTATTTTTAATACTGTTTTCTACAAACTTTCTCTCTTTTTTCATCGTCACCGGATAAGGTATTAAAGTATTTTTAAGTATTGTTTCATCGTTTTTGATAGTTAAGTATATCTTTCTAACATCATTTAATTTTAGCGGTCTTAAATTTATTCTTTCCCCTTGCAATTCTAAATCTTTTAATAAGACCTTAGGTTTATTTATTTTCATAAATATTCTATTTTCTTCATTTTTTCTCTTTTTCATAAATTTTCTGCGTGGTTTTAACCATCGTATCGGGATTTAACGATATACTCTCAATTCCTTGCTCCACCAAAAATTCCGCGAATTCCGGATAATCCGACGGCGCCTGGCCGCAGATGCCGATGTATTTTTTCTTGGCTTTGCATTTTTTTATAACTTCGGAAATCAGTTTTTTAACGGATTCGTCTTTTTCATTGGCGACTCCGCGCACCAATTCGCTGGCATCGCGGTCAATGCCCACGGTCAGTTGCGTCAAATCGTTCGAGCCGATGCTCATTCCGTCAAAAACTTTCAGAAACTCGTCCGCCAGAACGACGTTGGAAGGAATTTCGCACATCACAAAAACCTTGAGAGGTTTTAAGAATTTTTTAATTATGCCCAAAACCTTTTTTCCTTCTTCCACTGTCCGACAAAACGGCACCATTACCGCCACATTATCCAAGCCCATCTCTTCGCGGACTTTTTTCATCGCTTTGAGTTCCAGAATAAACGCCGCCGCGAAATTCGGATGGTAATATCTTGATGCCCCGCGCCAGCCAATCATCGGGTTTTCCTCTTGCGGCTCGTAAAGTTCGCCGCCGATTAACGTCTTGTACTCGTTGGTTTTGAAATCGGAAAAGCGCACGATTACCGGTTTTGGATAAAACGCCGCGCCTATTTTAGCGATACCGTAAGCCAATTTGTCAACGTAAAATTGAGTTTTATCCTTGTAGCCCGTTGTCTTTTCGTCGATAATTTTTCTGAGTTTTGGAGATAATTTTCTGTAATTTATCAGCGCGTTCGGGTGAATCCCGATGTCGCCTGCAATAATAAATTCTTCTCTCGCCAGCCCTACGCCTTCATTAGGCAGGAACGACTTTTCAAAAGCGGTTTCCGAAGTGGCGATGTTCATCATTATTTTGGTCTTCGGCTTGGGGAATTTTTTGACGTCGTGCTCGATTATTTTGAATTTCAAAACGCCCTCGTAAACAAAACCGTCCGCTCCGGTGGTGTCGACGGTTATGGTTTTTCCGGTTTTTAATTTCCGGGTGGCGTTTTCCGAACCGACGATGCAGGGAATCCCGAGTTCGCGCGACACAATCGCGGCGTGCGAAGTCCGACCCCCTTTGTCCGTGATAATCGCGGAAGCGATTTTCATAATCGGCTCCCAATCCGGGTCGGTCATATCGGTTACGAGTATTTCGCCTTTCTTGAACTGCCCGACGTTTTTTGCGTCCAGAATCACTCTCGTCTTGCCAAATGCGATTTTACTGCCAACGGAAGTTCCTTTTACCAAAATTTTGCCTTTCCCTTGCAATAAATACTCTTTTATTTTTGAAAAATCTCGGCTGGCGTGAACCGTTTCCGGCCGCGCTTGAACGATAAACAATTCTCCGGTTCTGCCGTCTTTAGCCCACTCCAAATCCATCGGCGTCCATTTTTTATTTTTCTTTGAATAATGTTCTTCTACCAGCGTCGCCCATTTCGCCAATTTTAAAATTTCTTTATCCGATAAAATAAAAGATTCTTTTTCATTTCGGGAAGTGTTAATGATTTTGGTATTTTTTATTCCCTGACCGACCGAGTAAATCATTTTCCGGTTTTTCACGCCAAGTTTTTTGTCAATTATTGCGTCTGTTTTTTTAAATATTAAAAATTCGTCCGGCGTCACCTCGCCCTGAACAATCATCTCGCCCAAACCCCACGAGCCGTTAATCAAAACCACGTTGGGAAAGCCGGATTCGGTATCCAGTGTGAAAATGACGCCGGAACAAGATATATCCGAGCGCACCATTTTTTGAATGCCGACCGAAAGACCGATTTTTAAATGGTCAAAACCCTTGTCCACGCGGTAAGAAATAGCGCGGTTGGTAAAAAGCGAAGCCATTGCCGCGCGCACGGCTTTAAGAACCTGCTCCGCGCCGCGGATATTAAGAAACGTTTCGTGTTCGCCGGCAAAAGACGCTCCGGGCAAATCTTCGGCCGTGGCGCTGGAACGCACTGCCACGTCGACGTTTTTTCCGTATTTTTTTTCAAGCTCTTTGTAGGCGTTTATAATTTCCACTTTGAGGTCATCCAGGAATTCGGCTTTTTTAACCGCTTCCCTGACGATTTTCCCCCGCCTCGCCAAATCCTTGAGATTTTTGGTGTTTAAACCGCTTAAGGTTTTCTTAATGAACTGTTCCAGACCGGTCTGTCTTAAAAAATAATGATAAGCGGCCGCGGTGGTCGCAAACCCGCCGGGGATTTTCACCCCCTTCGGCTCCAAATTTTGAATCATCTCGCCGAGCGAGGCGTTTTTCCCGCCAACCTCGCCGACGTCCTTAATTCCGACCTCGCTGAGTTTTTTAATGAAAGATTCCATACCTTTAATATTACTCCTTCGGCAAACTCAGGACAAGCATCAAATCCGCCACATTGAAACTTTTTTTATCCGCAAAAATCAAATCGCCGGTTTTGGCGAAAAAATGAAACGAATCGTGGTTTTCCAAAAATTTCTGCGGGTTTAGTTTTAATTTTTGGGATTTTTTTATTGTTAAAATATCGCCAATCGCGCCGGCGGCTTCAGTATTGTCGCGGCCATCGGAAGCAACGCTTAAAAAAACTGCGTTTTTTTGTGATTGGTGATTAGGATTGGTAATTGGTAATTGCGTTAACACGCCCAGTACCGCTTCCATATTCCTTCCGCCCTTGCCCTGAGTCGCGCCGAAGGGCTTGCTTAATTTTACCGTTGTTTCTCCGCCGGCAATTAACGCTTGTCCTTGTTTCGCTTTTTTTATCATCGGCAAAAGCGCTTTTTTCGCCTCGCCTTTAAGTTTCAACGAATAAATCTTCGGCTTCAAGCCCAACTTTTTCGCTTTTTCCGCCATCGCCAAAATCGGCTCGCGATTTGAAAGAAAAAGAATATTTTTAACTCTTTTAAAATACTTTTTATCTTTCGGCGTTTCGAGTAATTGGTAATTGGTAATTGGTAATTGGTAATTTTTAAGAATTTTTTCCGCGTCTTTTTTAGTGGTTTTGTCAAAAACCGTCGGCCCCGAAGCGACCATTGATAAATCATTGCCTAAAACATCGGAAACGATTAAGGAAATAACCGTTGCCGGATAAGCGAATTTCGCCAAATTTCCGCCTTTCACTTCCGACAGATGTTTTCTTACCGTGTTTAACTCCAAGATATTGACGCCGGCTTTGGTTAATTCTTTAAAAATCGTCCGCGAGTATCTCATCTCTTTCTCGGAACCGCATAAAAGCGCGGACCCGCCTCCGCAAATAAATGAAATAAGCAAGTCATCTTTTTTCAAACCTTTCGCCAATTTGACGATTTCTTTGGTGGCTTTAACGTTTTTTTGCGAAGGCAGAGGGTGAGTGCCCTTAAGACATTTGACATTTGACATTTGACATTTGACATTTTGAACATCCGATGCGACTCCGCCGGTCAATCGTTTGCCTAAAATCTTCGCCAACGTTACTGAAGCCAACGCCGAACCCTTGCCGATGCCGATAATAAAAATCCGCCGAAAGTTATCTAAATTTATTTTAGTAATCTTTCTTGCGCTATCATATATGATAGCGTTTCTTTGAATTACCAATAAATTATTATCTAGCTTTATTCTCCCAGAAACCGCTTTTTCAATATCAATCGCCTCATACCCGGCCTCGACAACTAAAAGCGCCTTTTTACGAAGGGAATTTTTTGCCAAATTTTTAAAATTAGTGATTGTCATTTTACTATTTGCTTTTTTTGTCCGTCTTTCCATTTGTTATAAACAAAGTCAATTTGGTCCATATGAACTTCGTCTATATTTGATAATTCCGGAAAAACAGCTCTGGCTTTTTCTTCGGCAAACGATACTATATTTATCCTTGTTGCGTTATCCGGATAATCAACCGAGTGCACAATTTCATAGACGCACTCTTTGGCTAAACTGTCTGGGACCCAGCCGGAATCGTCTAAAACCTCAATAATTGCTTTAGCAATTTCCCAATCTTTAAGCTCTATTGGCTCCTTTTTATGAATTAATTTATACGCCTCAGTAAGCGGATTGAGCCCACGCTCTTTAACTTCTTTCCCTTCATCCTCTAAAAAATTCTCCTTTGATTCCATTGATTATTTAAAATAATGTTTAGTTAGATTATTAAATTTTTTCCCGCGGTCAAATTCATTCTTAAATTTCTCAAAACTGGCGGCGGCCGGTGAAAAAAGTATAACGCCGGCTTTCATCTTTTTTTTGATTATATCAATTATTTCTTTTAACGTCTCGAATACCAACGGCTGAGCCGAAAAATAATTTATTTTTTCCAGTTCTTTTATAAGTTTCCGCGTGGCGCTGCCGTTTAAAAAAAAGACGTTTTTGCTTGGTATTGTTTTTTTAATCGTTTTCGCTAAACCGCTAAAATCGAGTTTTTTGTCCGTGCCGCCGGTAATTAGAATTAATCTCTTTCCTTTTTTGCCAAAATTTTCCAAGGCCGCGATGGTCGCCTCCGGGCTGGTGGCTGCCGAATCGTTTATTATCATGAAATCTTTGTTTTTAAAAATGACTTGCTGCCGAAATTTCACGGGCGGCAACGACGAGATTTTTTTAATCAGTTTTCCCCATTCTTGCCCGTAAAGACGACTGGCTAAAAGCGCGTTTAGAAGATTATATTTTTGATGCGGGCTTATTTTTTCCCCTTCGGCTATAAATTTACTTTTCTTTTTATCTTGGAAGAAAATTTTGTCCCCGCTGAAATAGAGACCGTTTTCTTTATTGGGTAATTTATTCAACGAAACGTAAAATATTCGGCTTTTCGGTTTTTGCTTTAAAAAATATTCTTTGTTTTTGCTATCGTAATTTAAAATCAGAAAATCTTTTTTTGTTTGATTGGAAAAAATTTTTGATTTAGCCAGAGCGTAATTCTTTATGTTCCCATGGCGATTAAGATGGTCTACATATAAATTGGTAATAACCGCTACTTTAGGCGCCTTCAAATCTTTGACCATCTCAAAATATTCCAGTTGAGCGGACGGAATTTCCAAAATCAAAGCGTTGTTTTTTGACCTGAAAAATCTTTCGAAAATCTTAAGCGGGCTAACCTCGGGAATGTTTCCTCCGATAAAAGCCGGTTTTAAAAAATGGTGAATCCAGGAAGCAGTAGTGGTTTTTCCTCGCGTGCCAGTTACAGCGATATATTCCGCGCTCGGCTTTCTATTATTAATAATTTTTAAAAACATCGTCAAATCCGTTTCAATTTTCTTTTTATTTTTTTGAGCCAATTTAACCCATTTACCAGAAACGCTCACGGCTTGATTAAAAACGACTATTTCGTTCTCCTTAAAATCTTTTTTTCGATGTCCGCCCAAAACAAAATTAATCTTAAATTTTTTAAGTCCGGCAACGGCATTCTTTAAATCTCTTTTCGGTTTTAAATCGGTGATTGTTAAATTGGCGCCGTTTGAAGCGAGAAATTTCGCGGTTGCCAACCCGCCGCCCAAACTTCCCAAACCGACAAGGAGAATTTTTTTATTTGCAATTAAATTACCCATTCTTAATCAGGCATTAACGAAATAAATAAATCACGAGCGGCGCGACGATAAAAGACAAAATTGTCGAAATAATTATTGAATTGCCGATTAAGTCCTTGTCTAAATTGAATTTTTCGGCAATTACGAAAGTGGTAACGGCCACCGGCGATGAAGCAAGCAATATTAATACCCTGACATCGCCCATCTTAAACAGATATAAAGCTCCTAAAACTATAACAAACGGGAAAATAATCATTTTCAAAAAAGAAACGAGAAATAATTTTCCCAAATCCTTTTTTAAAAATCTGCCATAAATAAACCCGCCCAAAGCGAATAAAGCCACCGGCGAAGCGGTAGCTCCGAGCAGAGAAACCGATTTTTTAACGCCTGCAATAAAAGGATTGCCAAAATCGATAAAGCTGAAAACAACGCCGACAAGAACCGAAATCGTCAAGGGGTTTTTTATGAAACTGACCAATTCTTCGTTCAAACAGTTTTCGCGGCAATGCCAGTACTTCACCAAAAGTATCGTTATTAAAAGCGGCACGATGAGGTATATCGTTCCAACCAAGGCGGCATCCGGCAAATAATTTTTCCCGAAGCCCAATTCAACCAAGGGAAATCCCATATAAATGGTGTTACCCACCGTTGCCGATAAAAATATCGCTGTTTTTAAATTTCTATCGATTTTTAATAAATGCAGAAAAATGAAAATTGCCAAAGACATCAGCAAAATCGCCGTTAAACTCCAAAATATCATATTCATCGAACCGCGGTTCAAAAAATCAATTTCCCAAAAACTGTTGACAATCAACGCCGGCAAAGAGACGTAATAAGCGAAAACATTAAGAATGTGAATCCAGTCGTCGGTGACGACTCTAAATTTTTTCAACAGCCAGCCGCTGAAAATTATTAAAAATATCGGAAGAGAAATTAGAAATATGGGCATAAATAAAATAACAGAGCTTCTTTTTTTATCGCTATAAAATTGCGGTGCCGAGAGCGCCGGCAACGGCATAATTTTTTTCAATGACAATCGGCGTGTTTTTGGCTTTCGGCGAGATAATATATTTTTTCATAATTTTTTTAGCTGGCGATAAAATTTTTTCCCCCGCTGAAGCCAAACCGCCGCCAATGACAATAATCTCCGGATTCAGAATATTTACAATATTTGCCAAACTAATTCCCAAATTCTCGCCCATTTTTTTATAACCTAAACTCATTGCTTTAGCCGCCGCCAAATCCTCCAATTCATAAATTTCGTCTTTTGGCTTTCGCGTTCTGACTTTTATTATTGTGTGTCCTATCTCTCCGGCGCTATTAGTGGCTCCCTGAACAATTTTTCCATCAATCGCTAAAGAGCCGCCGATTCCTGAACCCAAAGTTAAAACAACAATATTTTTATGATTTTTAGCCACTCCGCTTTTCAATTCATACAGCAAAAAAGCTCTGGCGTCATTGATAATTTTTGTCGGCTTTTTGAATTTTTTAAAAATCAACCGTTTTAAATTCAAGTTGTTAATAAACTTCATATTCGGACTATTGAGTGTTTTGCCATCGTTATCAAGCACGCCGGCAACCGCCAGGCCAATGCCGGAAACTTTATTTCGGCCGACTAAATCAATTAAAGCGGCAATGAGTTCATAAAGATTACTTAAAAAATCTTTCCGATTTTTCGGCGTTTTTATTTTAATGCTTCGGAAAATATTCCCTTTATTATTGACGATTATCCCCAATATTTTTGAAGCGCCGATATCAACACCGATTTTATATCGCATACTTAATTAAGTATAAATCAAAACAGGTTTTTTGCTCCTTCCCAAAATTCCGGGCGGTTCTTTTTTTCCTTGAGCCAATACCACCATTCGACGCCCCATAAATAAACTTCGGGAAAACCGACTTCCTTGGCATATTTTATATTATCATAAAACTGTTCCAAATTCATTGATTTAAACTGCTCCTCTAGGGAAATTTCATAAATTAATTTCGGTCCCCACGGCTCGGCCTGAAGTTCGGAAACAATGATTGGCTTATTAGGATAAAACAGATGAATCAAATTAGCTTTCAACCAGAAAAATTTCGGCGGCAGAGGATATTTAATATAGCCGGTGTATTTATTCCAAATAATGCGGTACATTGTGGTTCCGAAAATATCCGCTCTTTTGACGGCTCTTAGCCAGATGCTTAATTCGCCACTGTCGGTAACAATGATCGGATGTTTGAAATCCAAAGAGCGGACTAAAGCGATTTCTTTGTCTAAAAATTCAACGTCTAATTCCGGACATTCACCATAAGGCAAAAAGGGTTCGTTCTCTATCTGCCAAGCGTAAAGATTGGGTTCGTCTTTATAACGATTAACAACCGCTTCAAGGTATTTTGATAATTGCTCATTTTTTATTTTTAACTGCTCATTTTTAATCCAATTCGGCTCGTGGCATTCCGGCCAGCGAGGAAGTTTGCGGCCAACAACCAAAATCAATTCAGCTCCTCTTTTTTGGGCTTCACCGATTAACCAATCATAATCGTCAAAGAAATATTCTCCAGCTTGCGGCTCAACATCCTGCCAATAAATGGGTAAACGCAGAGATTTTGGTTTCAGGTCATCTAAAATCGCCAAATAAGATTCCTCCCAGTCCAATCCCAGAGCAACAGCGAAGGGCTTGGAAAAAGCCATCCCCCATTTGATATTCTGAGAAATTCCATAAGGCGGCCGCAACAAAAAAATAAAGAGTAAAAATAAAAAGCCGAAGATAAAAATCAGAATAAAAATTATCTTTTTCATATCATCAAAATAAATAAGCCGGCGCCGATTAAAAGAATCGCTGAAATTTTTTGACCGATGATTACTCCGCTAATTTTCTCTTTTAAGATAAACGGAAATTTCTTGGAAAGAAGAATCGCCAAGACAAAAAGAAACGCATATTGCATCCCGGAAAGAGCATTTACTAAACTTACGCTTCCTTGAGAAACGGCAAAGTTGATAAACAGCGAGGCAAAACCGGCAAGGGCTTTATTAGAGACTAAAAACAGACTTAACCCGCCCTTTGACTCTTTGCCTCCCATAATTATCGCTTCTCGCCATCTCTCGGGAATTAAAAATAAAAGTGCCGTCAAAAAGATTCCGATTCTCGTCCATATAAAACCGCTGATAAACCCCTGATTGATAAAAACGTATTTTGTCAGAACTAAAGAAGCGGCGCCGAATAAAATCGCTAAGCCGATAAACCTTATTCCTTTTATTAAAACACCTTTTACGCTTGGCTTGAGAGTAATCAACGCCCCTCCTGAAACCAAAAGAAAAAAGGCGAAAATTTGTTTTAAAATTAACCGCTCGTTTAGAAAAATAAAAGACAAAACTAAAATTAAAATCGGCGTCAAACCGCCAACGATTGGAAAAACCCGCGACGCCTCATTGACATCCAAAGCCCGAAAAAGATAAAAAAGCGCGGTTAAAAACAAAGCGCCGGCTAAAAGAGCAGTCAAAAATTGATTTAAACCGAACCATTTTAATCCGAAAGGCGCCAGTATTAAAGCGAAGATGCTTAAAATCCCGACATAAAAAGTATAAACAACCGGATTGGTAGTGGCCCGCTGAGTTAAAAAAAACTTATCGGTTAAGCTGACAACCGAATTTAGAAAATAACCGATTAAGGCGAAACCTAACCAATTCATAAATTTAGAGCGTTTTCTTTGATAATTTCAGCGTACTCGTAAGCGCTGGGTCTGATTTTTCTTTCCCCTGTTTTATAATCCACCTCCACCAGCCCGAATCGCGGCCAGAAACCTTTGTCACATTCAAAATTATCCAAAAGCGACCAGTAAAAATAGCCGCGAACATCAACGCCTTCCTGTATTGCCTTATACACGTATCTCAAATGCTCTTTAATAAACTTTTCCCGCTTTTTATCTTTCGCGTCCGCCACTCCGTTTTCCGTAATATAAATCGGTTTATTATATCTCTTTAAATCTTTTAAAACATAATAAATTCCTTCCGGGTAAATCTCCCAACCAAGGTCGGAAATAATCTCATTTTTATTTTTAAGAAAACGGCGATGGAAATAGTAATTTAAACCAATAAAATCCTGATAATTTTTAATTTGATTTAAAAAATAAAAATTCCACCACCAATTAATAAGAAATAATTGCCATCCTTCAAAATAAATATTGTTTTTGGCGATTCCAAGTTGGCTATTTGGATTGATTGTCTTAATTATTCTATAAACTTTCCGATGAACCTTAATTAGATTCTTAACCACTCTCAAATAAGAAAATAAACTTTTTTCTTGCGGCGGCCAAACGCCTTTTAAATAAGAATTATTTGCGTAAATCTCCGGCTCGTTAATAGTAATCCAAAACTTAACATCGTCTTTTAAAGAAGAAACTATTTTTTCGGCATAACGGGAAAAATAATCAATGACTTTTTTATTTTCCCAACCGCCTTTATCGCGAAGCCATATGGGAATCGGCCAGTGCCAAAGAGTAATAAACGGCTCAATGCCGCGTCCGCGAAGCGCTTTTATAACTTTTCTATAATGTTCAATTTCTCTTTCGTTGAATTTCCCTTCTTCCGGCTCAATCCGCGACCACTCAATGGAAAAACGATGAGCGCTGTGCTCCAAAGATTTGGCAATATCAAAATCTTCTTCATATCTATTGTAATGGTCGCAGGCGCGGCCGGAAATGTAATTTTGCGGATTTTGCGCTTGCTTTTTTATTTCAGACCAATTTTGTAAATGGCCGAATTTCTTTTCGGTTTCTTTGGCTAAACGCTCAGCATTTTCTTTTTCCCACTCGCTCCAATCATTATGATTCCCACCCTCAACTTGATAATTTGAAGTCGCACTCCCCCAATAAAAATTTTTTGGGAATTGAAAAATCATTAAACTTTCTTAATCCCCAACCAAATTTTTCGACCATCGATTTGAGTTTCTTCTTCCGCGTCAAAATCTTTACTTCTGCAAAATTCTATATTTTTGGCGCCGATTTTTTCTT
>ERZ1292623.4044-Hain-H51-01um-R1-4044-length-12152-cov-24_pt1 | contig 12152 bp, 15 predicted proteins | sample MGYA00564398_ERZ1292623 | MGnify/ENA primary metagenome ERZ1292623 (study PRJEB36523, sample SAMEA6512633) | groundwater metagenome | collected 2019-01-07 | study: AquaDiva: Metagenomics assemblies of 32 groundwater samples | reverse complement strand
GAATTGAAATCGGCAGGCCGAATATCTCCGAATATACGCTTGTTGTCACGACGTCACAGGAAAACTCTTGGGAAATATCGCAAAAAGACCGGTCTTGAGTATAATGAATTACCGTAAGATAAAGCATTATGCCCAAACCCGCCAACGCAAAAAGAGCTATGAGCGCCCGGCTTATTTTCATCCGTTCCATAATTGTTTATTATAGCTGATTTTATCCCCCACCAAAATTTGATGTGGAGATTTATTTTTTTTCCGCTTCGCGGCGGGGGGTGTGAAGGGAGCCGCAAATAAAAATGATAGGAAATTTTTGGTTTTGCCGCCGCCGCTTCACTCCTCCAAAAAGGCTAATAGGTGTATTTTAGCATTTTTGCCAGTTTTACGCCCGCCTTTTCTCCGTCGTTTACGTCGGCCCGAGGCGCTCCCGTCTCCGCGTTTGGTGGTCATATTTCCCTTGGATGCTATTCATTATCAGCCCACGCAAAATCAAATATCTCCTCATCGCCTTCTATGCCTGTTGGCAGAAAAGAAGTCATTGATGCATCTGTTAAAAAGGTATAGTATCCTCCAACCTTCTCTTCAATAAACTTAATCACTCGATTTATTTCATCATACTGAACATTGATCGCCTTTCTTTTACTATCTCTATGCGCCACCCATTTATCACGAAGGGATTTTATTTTTGCTGTTTCTTTTAGGATATCAAATTTGTCAGAATTGATTTTTTCCCAAGAGAAGTCCTCGGTCCTGTCTTCTATTTGTTTTTGAAAATGGTTCTTTATAAAATCATCAGCGGCTTCCTTTTTCATTTTGCTAACTAACGTTTTGTTAAGCTCTCCTGATTGAATAAACTCTTCGTGATTCGTGAGTAAATCATTAAGCAGTGCAACGAAACTGTCTACAGGCTTATCCTCCGCCAATCTTGAAATGGCTAGCACTTGGGCTTCCGTGTAATTTTTAAAGAAGTAATCAATAAAAATGTTCCTTTGTTGAAGTTTTTGGTTATTTAATACGATTTCCTTTTGTTTATCAAAAACATATTTTCTTAAATTCACGTCAATAACTTCATCAACAGAATGTTTGATCATCTTTTGCCATTTCGAAATCTTTTGATTCATAGTTCCTTTTAACAAATTTGGTGGGCTTGTTACCGATTTCCTTTTGCCCGATTATGAGTCTTGCACAACATCTGACAATTCTTGGCTGAAGTCGCACCACCCTTAATCCAGGCTGATACATGATCTGCTTCCATTTCGCCAAAACTCCAAATCTTGCTCTTGTTAGCATCATGCCCAATAGCACAATGCGGGCAGTTTGATTTCTCTTTAGTTTCAGCTTCGCTAGTTTGCTTTGCGTAAACAACTCTTTTGGTTGCTTCATCAAAAATCCGGACATCTAGCAATTTCGTATCAGTTGAACCACCAAGAATATACTCAAAAATACCTTTGTGGTTTTTTATATACGGATCGCTATAGAACTTACGCACCTCGGCCGATACTTTCGTCGGATTGTATGCCTTTTTGTGATACTCCTCATATAATCGCCCCCACTCAAGCCCGCGCATTTCGCTTTCTACATCGGTAAATACGCCAGATACCCAGTCAATCACGCTGTTAAAATACTTTTTCAACTCGGTGATATTTTTATCAAAACGATGACTGCTCATATAGTCTCCGATATTGCCTTTACTTGCCCAATCCAGAGCGCATTCCAAAAAATCCTGCCGGTTGGCGCTGCCTAATACATACGCACTCCATTTTTGAATGTTGGCATTTTGGCTATTGCTAAACTCGGCTTTACCGAGCGTGACAAATGGGCCAGAATACACGGCGTTGAGTAATTCTTGATTGTTGAGCGGAACACCGGCGATATTTATGGTCTTAAACCATTCTTTTATCTGACTTTCTGTCCCTTTGCATTCATAAATGAGTAGCTTTGTTTCCAGAATCTTAGCTTTCTTATCTTTTGCCATGCCGCCAAAATATTGCTCCATACCATTTTCGTCTTTGATAGCAAATTTGTCAGTCACAAAACGTCCAACACTGGTGATGCGTTGTTGCCCGTCTAAAATTTCCAGATTGTTTTCAGAAACCTTATTAAAATAGATCAGTCCGATTGGGTAATCTTTGAGTAGGGATTCAATAACAGCAATCTCTCTTTTCCCGCCGTCGGAAGCATAGATATAGTTACGCTGATACTCCGGCTGAATAGTGAGCTTGCCGGACAAACCAAATAATCCTTTACCTTCCAGTTCGTTATAGACGAACCCTTCGCAAATATCTTTAACAGTAATGTTAGTTTTTAAAGTTGTTTTCATATTATTTTAATTTTTTGAAATTTTTATTTGGCAAGTAATTTGACTTGGTTATAATAGACTTCCCTGTTTTTTCTTCAAGCGCCTTTCGCGTATTTTTGGCAATCCGCCCGCCCTTAACCGCAGGAATTTTATTATCTTCCAAACCTTGTGTTTTGTCAGTCTCGGCAATTCTTCTTGTAGAAAGCTCCGCAAGCGCGGTAAAAATCAATTCTTCTTCACTCATATGATCGCGAAGATTTTGTGTTTTTAGTCCTTTAAGATTCTTATGTTCTTTTACCGATAAGTCGCTCCATTCTTGGTGGATAATATTTGTTAAAATGGCAAATTCTTCGCCTCTTTTTACTCCACTTTCCGACCAATAGTCGGTGAGTTTATTTCTAGTCTCTTGCCCCATCATCCGTTGCTGTATCCATTTCTCGCTTCTTCCTTGTTTTTGCCAATACGCGCGAGAGCGATTCAACGCTATTTCCGGGTCAGTCATCTCTTGCATTCGCTCATATCCAACTTTCGCCAGCCACAATTTAATAGGTTCTGCTTTTTTACTGGGAACGGATTGAATCAGACGCAAAATAGTTTCCACATTTGCCACATCTGTTTCTCGCATTTTGCCGTCTTGAGCCATTATTTTCAACCGGTTACATTTTGTAACCACTTCACTTCCTTCCTTTATCAAGCGAATTTTCAGGACTTTCCAATAATTCCTTGCTAATTGAAAATCTGTCTGCTCCGTCAAAGCCGCGATAATATCAATAACAGAAAAAAACCAAGTTTCTGTTTTCTCGTCAAAATGACGACGAATTTTATGCGTTTCAAAAATAGCAAGCGAAGTGTTGTTTTTCATATCATTTTTTATTTGTCTTTTTTTCATATTATTTTTTCTTTTTATTTCTGTTCCCATGGGGTTAAGGTGCTTCTATATGTCCCCTTACATCTTTTGCCTTTTACTATTCTTCTACACCTTTGATTTATATCATTGGGACTATCTGTAGTATTTCCACATTTTACACATTTAGCAAAGGGTTTTGATTCATTTTTCATATTATTTTTTAATATTTTTACTTTTTATATCTTTATTCCGATAATTTTTATGTGAATTAAATTTGTCGTAGAACACAGTCTAAATTAACAATTCAAAAATAAAGACAAAATTAAAAATAATCCACCAACAGAACTTAACCAAAAAGACCATTCGACAAGATCGTCTTCTCCTTTTGTATCCTCACAGTAAAGCAAGTTTCTTTTTTCCTCTAAATTTTTCAAAAACAATTTTTCTTCGTTTTTCATTTCTTCTTCGGAAATTTTTCCTTTTGCATACTTCACTATTTTAGAAGAAAAACCAGAAGTCTCTTTTAGAATTGAGTTTAGTTTTTCAATATAATCAAGCACTTTTTTTGACACCGATCGTTTAACATACAAAAGAAATAGCGACGACAACAGGAAGGCAACGAAAGCGAAACTTAAAAATAATTTATTAAAAAATCCCAATATTCCAACAACACCAGAAAAAATTGTTAACCATTGAGGGAAAGAAGCGAGAGAGTTTATATAGTCTTTATACAATTCTCCCGCATTTCTTTTTTCATCAATAATTGGTGCTTGTATTTTTTTAATGTGTCCAAACCACCTTTTTAAGTCTTCTTTATAGTTAAACTCCATAAAATTATTTTTTCTTATGCCTTATAAAAATTCGCTTAAATTTATTCTCTCCTTTTATGACACAATGCGGATTTTTTCCATCCCAAATTCCGCCAGAAAAACCTTTGCCGTTATCTTCTGCCATTCCGACAATCTCAAACTGCTCCGGCGAGTATTTATCCAAAAAACTAATCGGCACGCCCATCACGCCGCTATAATCGCTCGGGATGGAATCTGTAAACGACACTTCAATGGCATCGTAATTATCATATTTAGCATAAGTTTTTTTGCCTTTAATTTCTTTGTGTTTGCTGTACTTCAAATTTTCTTCCATTGTCATTAGTGGCAATGGCTGGTGGCGCCGTCCATGGTCAAGATTGGTAAACCAAAGTGCGGTATGTATTCCGATTAGTGGCTTACCATCAATAATTCTCCACCACATTCCCTGTGGCCTGCTTGCCATAACCCTTTCGGTGTACTCTTTCGGTGCCTCTAAAAACATTTGCTGACTACTTGTTTTATTTCCTAACCACATTTTATTTTCTTTAATCAGCGGAAAAATTTCCTTATACGTAATCGCATTCATACTGCCGATAATCACAAACTTTTTGTTGTAATAAAAAAGTTGCTTAATATATTCGCGAAACAGCGAAAACGGAGGATTGGTAACAACAATATCGGATTGCTTTAATAATTCCACACACTCGGGACTTTTGAAGTCGCCGTCTTTCTCTAATGGAGTCCATTCATTGTGTTTGTTTGCCTTTAATTGCTGGGCAATATCTTTCAAGTTAAACTCGCCGTCGCCGTCTATGTCGTGCACTTCGTTGATAATAAATTTGTTGGCGGTTACCTTCGGACGGCCTTTTGCTTTATTAGGGGTTTTGCCGTAATCAATCAAATCAAGCAATGTGTTGGCAATGGGCGATGGCTTGTAGCTGGTGGTGATAAGCTGTTTTAATCCAAGCTTATTGAAATTAAGTATGAAATAACGAAAAAAGTTGCTTTCAAACGGATCATCGCAGTTGCAATACACCACCTTGCCTCGAAATATATTAGGATTGAAATCCAAATATGCTTCAATCTCTTTCTGAATATCGCTGTATTGGGTATAAAACTCGTCGTTCTTTACCCGTTTTGCGTTAGTGAGATTTTTGTTTGCCATAACTATTTCAAAAGCTCATCGCTTGATATTCCCAACGCTTGAGCGATTTTCTCAATGGTAGCAAGCGTGGGATTGCCTTTACCGGCCTCAATGTTGCTCATTTGGGCACGATCAAATCCGACCGCGCGGCAAATGTCGCCTTGCGTCATATTCTTTTGCTCACGTATGCGCTTGATATTTTTGCCGAGTCTGAATGTTGGGTTTTTCATATTCACAGATGTATTATAGCCAAATATTGTGTCCTATGACAATAATGTGATATATTACAAGTATGTTGAATTTGAAGCGGCGGCGGCAAAACCAAAAATTTCCTTCCTTTCAAATGTTCCGCTTCGCGGCGGGGGGTGTGGGGGGAGCCGCAAATAAAAATGATAGGAAATTTTTGGGTTTTGCCCCGCGCGAGCTTGTCGAGCGCGGCCGAAACGTAAGTATCATTCGTCAAACAATTTTCAGAATTCGGATTTTGGACGATTGTTGCTTCGCCCCGCCAAAGGCGGGGCGAAGCGAAAAACTCGCTGTGTATAAACTGGCGGAGGGTGTGAGATTTGAACTCACGAAAGGATTGCTCCTTTAGTTGCTCTCCAAGCAACCGCACTAGACCACTATGCGAACCCTCCTTGAAAAAATTATTTTATTTTTCTTCCTTTTTTTCTTTTTCCGCTTTTTCTTTTTCTAAAACATCAGAATAGGTTTTGACGCAGTTTCTTCCTTCTTTTTTGGCTAAATAGAGAGCGCGATCGCTTCTCTCCAACACTTCTTCAAAACCAAGGTTTTTTATATATTCAGTAACGCCGATGCTGACCGTAACTCCGGTTTTCTCTTCAACAATTTTTCTCAACTCTTCAACTCTTTTCAAAGCATCTTCAAGTCCGGCATTTGGAAGCATTATCGCGAATTCTTCCCCTCCCCAACGGCAAACAGTGTCTATATCTCTGATATTTTCTTTAAAAACTCGGGCAACTTCTCTTAAAATTCTGTCGCCTTCAAAATGGCCTTTAGTGTCATTAATAACTTTAAATTTATCAATATCGGCTATGGCAAAACTTATGGTTTCTGGAATCGTTTCTCCTTTGCGTCTCTCCGCCGATTCCGGATTCAACATTATTGAAATAAGTTTTTCGCCTTTTTTAATGAAAGGTCTCCGATTATTAATATTGGTCAGAGGGTCATTTTCCATCTCTTTATGCAAATTTTCAATAATTTTTTTCTGGCTTTCAATTTCCAATTTCAGAGCGGCGTTTTCTTTTTCAGTCACCGCCAATTTTTCTTTCAAAAATTCTATTTCGATTTTTTGATCGGGTTTAAAGCCGGAATCTTCAAATTGCGTTAATTTTTCTTTGCTCATATTTTTAAATTTTTAAACTTCGCAGGGCTTTAATTCTTTCTTCAACCGGCGGGTGGGTCATAAAAATTTTGTGCAGCCAAAAAGTTTTTCCCCGGCCCTTAAAGGGATCATCCAGCCATAAATGAGCCGTGGTGTTGTTGGCAACGCGCAGCGGAGTGGCGTCCGCGGAAATTTTTTCCAATGCCTTAGCCAACCCTTCTGGATATCGGGTGAGCAAAGCGCCTGAAGCGTCGGCTAAAAATTCCCTTTTTCGCGAAATTGCGAGCTGAATCAGCATTGCGGCAATCGGCGCCAAAATTGACAAAGCAATGCCAATAACCATCAAAACCGCTCCGGCTTGGCCGCCTTCCCGGTCATCCCGCCTTCCTAAGCCGCCCCAAAAAGACGACCTTAAAAACATATTTGAAATAATTGATATAAAACCGACCAAAACAACAATGACCGTTGAAAGCAGCATATCACGATTGCCGATATGGGACAATTCGTGCGCCAAAACTCCTTCCAGCTCGCTCCGGTTAAGTTTTTCCAGCAAACCGTCGGTTACGGCAAGCGCGGCGTGTTTGGGATTGCGGCCGGTGGCAAAAGCATTCGGCTGGCGCTCGCGAATCAGATAAATTTTGGGCGGTGGCAAACCGGCCGCAACGCTTAAATTTTCAACGGCATTATAAAGCTCGGGTGCGCTCGTTTTTTCAATCGGAATCGCCCGCGCCATTTTCAAAACGATTTTATCCGAAAACCAATAACTGACTATGCTCATCCCCACGCTGAAAATTACGGCAAAATACAAAATGCCGGAACTTTGATAAATTTGGCTGAAAATCCAGCCGGCCGCGATGACCAATCCCAAAAATACGCTGAACAACAGCCAAGTCTTGCGGATATTTTTACCTTGATGAGCATAAACAGACATTAATTTTACGTTCATAAAAGATATGATATAATATGTAAGGAAATAAACAAATCCTAATATAAAAATATGAAAAATTTTGAACACTTAAAAGAGACGGATAAGGATTACGGAGATATTGAAAAAATTGATAAAAATGAAATTAAACTTACTTTTCCTCTGAAAAATGGAGGATTAAAAGAATGTTATTTTGACAAAGACGGCCAACCCGCGAAATTCTTTGTGAAAAACAAGAAAGGCGATATTTTGGAATTTATTGATTTAAAATTAAGTAAAATTGATTACATTAATTTTATTAAAAATAGGCTTGCCCAACAAGGTATTGTTTTAACCGATGATGAAATAAACAAAGTGGCAAAAACTATTTTATCCGATGAATTTTACAAAAACTTCGACGAGTTTGACGCTGTTGAACATTAAATAAAAATAATCTCATCAAAGGCGGGGTTGTTTTTATTTAATGCTTGTATTAACGGTTCTTTAACAAAAAAATAAGGAGGAAAGATGGCGTCCTTGAAAGAATTAAAGGATTTTTTTGAGAGCGGCGAATATGAAATTTTTTTTAGTTGGATAAATAAAAATACTTTCGGCAATATTGATCCTTCTAAAGAAGAAATTTTAATTAATATCTATATTTTCATTGCTGATATTTTCGTTCATGAATTCTTGCATTATAAATATCCGCAATTGTCCGAAAAAAAAATAAAGAAAAAAACGAAAAAATTTTTAAACCGCCTGACAATTTCTGACATCAAAAAAATGGCTGAATATCTTTTAGATAGGACGGCCTGGAAAAAATAATAAAAAAATCCCGCCTAGGCGGGATTTTTTTATTTTTTCATCTTACATCCCCATACCGGACATGCCGCCCATTCCGGCCGCGCCGCCGGCGGCTGGATTTTTTTCAGGAATTTCCGCCACCACCACTTCGGTGGTTAAAAGCATACTGGAAGCGGAAACCGCGTTTTGAAGCGCTGAACGGGTCACTTTGGTCGGATCAACAATACCGGCTAAAATCAAATCTTCGTATTCTCCGGTCGCGGCGTTGTATCCGTAATTTCCTTTTTTCTTTCTGACTTCCGCCACCACCACTGAGCCGGAAACGCCGGCGTTATGGGCAATCTGCCAGAGCGGTTTTTGAATGGCGTCAAAAAGAATTTTGGCGCCAACCCATTCATCGCGATCCCCTTCTTTCTCCATAGAATCCAAAAGTTTTTTCAAAGAATCCAAAGCGCGCACAAAAGCCACGCCGCCGCCCGGAACCACTCCTTCTTCAATCGCCGCTTTCGTGGCGGAAACCGCGTCTTCAATCCGATGTTGTTTTTCTTTCTGCTCTATTTCGGTGGCCGCGCCAACCCGAATCACCGCCACGCCGCCGGAAATTTTAGCCAGCCGTTCTTCCAGTTTCTCACGGTCAAATTCCGAATCAGTCTGCCCGATTTGAACGCGAATCTGGTTGATTCTTTTTTCAATATCCTGCTTTCTTCCGACGCCACCCACAATCGTGGTATTTTCTTTCATAGAAATCACCTTTTTGGCTTCGCCGAGCAGATTAAGTTCCACGCTTTCCAATTTCATCCCCGCTTTTTCGGAAATCACTTTTCCGCCGGTTACCGCGGCGATGTCTTCAAGCATTTCCTCACGGCGGTCGCCGAATCCCGGCGCTTTAATTGCCAAAGCGTTAAAAGTGCCGCGGAGCTTATTAACCACTAAAGTAGCCAAAGCGTCGCCCTCCACTTCTTCGGCGATAATCACTAATTCTTTTTTTCCGGTTTTAGCCAATTTTTCCAAAAGCGGCAAAATTTCATTGATGGAAGAAATTTTCCGATCCGTAATTAAAATGGAAGCGTCGTCATAAACCGCCTCCATTCTCTCGGCGTTGGTAATCATATAAGGAGAAATGTAGCCGCGGTCAAACTGAAGGCCTTCCACGACTTCATAAGAGATGCCGAAAGTCTGGGCCGCTTCCACGGTAACGACGCCGTCTTTCCCCACAATCTTTATCACTTCGGCGATTTTTTCACCGATCGCCGAATCTTTGGCGGAAATAGTCGCCACTTGGGCGATTTCTTCTTTTCTTTTGGCAGAAATCTCAATGGAAATTTCCTTTAATCTTTTCACCACCGCTTCAGTGGCTTTCTCAATGCCGCGCTTAACGCCCATGGGGCTGGCGCCGGCGGCGATGTTTTTTAATCCTTCCGCGACAATGGCTTGCGCCAAAAGCGTGGCCGTGGTCGTGCCGTCGCCCGCCACGTCATTAGTCTTGGTCGCAACTTCTTTAATAATTTCCGCGCCCATATTTTCCACCTTGTCTGCCAGTTCAATTTCCTTGGCAATGGTTACGCCGTCATTGGTGATGGTTGGCGCGCCGAAACCTTTGTCTAAAATAACGTTGCGGCCTTTGGGACCGAGCGTCACCCTAACCGCGTCAGCCAAAGCATCCACGCCGCGCTTAAGCGCTTCTCTGGCTTTTTCATTAAAAATAATTTGTTTTGCCATAATACTTTTATCTAATTTATTCAATAACGGCCAGTATATCTTCTTCTTTCGCGATTAAATATTCTTTGTCATCGACCTTAATTTCACTGGGGCCGTACTTGGAAAAAAGCACGGTTTGGCCTTTTTTGACGAAAAGCGGAATAATTTTTCCGTCATCGCTTCTCTTGCCTTCGCCGGTCGCGACCACTCTCCCTTTCTCCGGCCGCTCTTTTTCCGCGGTGTCCGGAATGACGATGCCGGATTTGGTTCTCGCGTCTCCGGCTATCGGTTCAATCAAAACCCGATCACCGAGAGGTTTGATGTTGATTTTTGCCATAACTCAAATAAAAAGTTTTTTTATTTTTAATAAGATTTAGCAGTCTTGACCAAAGATTGCTAATAGTAAATATTTTAGGCAAATCAAAAATTCTGTCAACCCCGTAAATTAAAAAGAAGGCCGAAGCCTTCTTTTTTTTCTGAAAAATTTTTCAATCTTTCTTTTTCTTTTTATTTTCCATTCCTCATATAATTTTTTTTCTTCTTCGGTCAAATCCCAATTCTTCCGGATGATTTCAACAGCTTTAACAACGCAATTCGTGCCAAAAAAACGATACCAGGATTTTAATTGCTTAAAACCCAACATTTCTTCTTTTAGAGAACCTCTTTCATCAAACCATTTTTTGGTTATGATTAAAATTATTTCCTCAGGGAGAAGATTCGCGAATAAAATATGCAAATCTTCATGTTTTCTAAAATCAACTGATTTTTTATTCCAACGATTTTTTGGTCCGCCGCGGCTCGTCGGAATAATATGATGATTAGAACTGTACCTTGAATTATTTTTCCGGCTCAATAATTTATCCTCCTTTTGATTTTTTATTATTTATCTCTTATTTATTAAAAGAACATTTATTATTTTTTACCACGTCGCGGAAAAAATATAAAATTCGGCGGTTAAATTCTAAAATTTCAGCGCGCGGCCAAGCCATTGACCGGTCTGGGATTTATTATTTTTAATGATGTCTTTAACTGTTCCCTGGGCCACGATTTCTCCGCCTTTCTCCCCTCCTTCCGGCCCCAAATCAATAATCCAGTCGGCGTTTTTGATTATTTCAAGATTATGTTCAATTACCAGAACGGAATTTCCTTTTTGCGCCAAAGAAGAAAGAATGGATAAAAGTTTTTGCGCGTCCGCGCTGTGAAGGCCGGTGGTCGGCTCGTCTAAAATATAAAGCGTTCGGCCGGTTTCTTTTCTGGCCAACTCGTCGGCTAATTTAATGCGTTGGGCTTCGCCGCCGGAAAGAGTGGTTGCCGGCTGGCCGAGCTTCATATATCCCAAACCCACTTCCGCCAAGACCGCCAAACGCCGCTGAATTTGGGGAATGTCTTTAAAAAAAACCAGCGCTTCTTCTATCGGCAAATCCAATACCTCGGCGATGTTTAAATTATTATGGCGCACGTCAAGAATCTCCCGGCAATATCTGGCGCCGCGGCACTCCTCGCATTCCACATAAACATCCGGTAAAAAAACCATCTCCACTTTTTTTGCTCCCTGGCCTTCGCACTCTTCGCACCGGCCGCCTTTGACGTTAAAACTGAAATGGCCGGCTTTGAATCCGCGGCGCCGGCCCTCGCGATTTTCGGCAAAAAGATCGCGTAAAAAAGAAAAAACGCCGGTGTAAGTCGCGGGATTGGAACGCGGCGTCCGGCCAATCGGCGACTGATCCACGATTACCACTTTATCCAAATGCTCCATTCCCGTAATTTCTTTATGCTTCCCCGGAAGTTCCTTGGCGCCGTAAAAATGGCGGCGCAAAGCCGGAGCCAAAATATCGCCGACTAAAGTGCTTTTTCCCGAACCGGAAACGCCGGCCACGCAAACTAATCGGCCCAAAGGAATTTCCACGCTTATGTTTTTCAAATTGTGTTCGCTCGCGCCTTTAATCGCGAGTTTTAAAATTTTTGAATTTGATTTTAAAAATTTATGGCCGGGAATTTCCACTTTTTTTCTTTCGGTGAAATAATCGGCGGTCAGAGTTTTGGCTTGTTTTAAATCATTCGGCGTTCCTTCAAAAATTATCTCGCCGCCGCCGCGGCCCGCGCCCGGACCGAGATCGATGATCCAATCCGCCGCTTTGATTGTTTCCAAATCATGTTCCACCACTAAGACCGTATTGCCGGCATCCCTTAAATTCTTAAGCGCCGTTAAAAGGCGTTGATGATCTCGGGGATGAAGACCGACCGACGGCTCGTCTAAAACGTAAATTACGCCCGTTAAATCCGAGCTGATTTGGGTCGCCAATTTAAG
>ERZ1292623.4043-Hain-H51-01um-R1-4043-length-12158-cov-23_pt1 | contig 12158 bp, 23 predicted proteins | sample MGYA00564398_ERZ1292623 | MGnify/ENA primary metagenome ERZ1292623 (study PRJEB36523, sample SAMEA6512633) | groundwater metagenome | collected 2019-01-07 | study: AquaDiva: Metagenomics assemblies of 32 groundwater samples | reverse complement strand
TTCTAGAAGACGGAATTATATTCGAACCACGCCCTGGAAAAGTCAGATGGTTGGGATAAATATTATATTCACTTCTTAAACTTCTTATTAAACCAATAAGCAAGCCATATTACAACAACCAAACCAACCAAGGACAAAGCAAACTTCAACCAATCATCTGCGTATTGCCAAAAGCCCTGAATTCCATAAAGTATAATTCCAACTCCTCCGGCCATCAATCCGCCGCCAACACTTTCCAAACCAAAAATTACAGCGCCAAGCGCAATTATAATAACTCCTAAAGGAAGTGCAATAAAGAAAACATTTCTTTGATAAGCCCTATTTGCATCGTCATAATTTTTCTGGCACGGAGTGGAATCATACTGGCAATATCCCCCGCCAATAGGAACCGGCTTTGTGCTTCCTTGTGCATCTGTAACTAATTGAGTATTATCAATCCAATCGCCACCGTTGCTTTCACAAACAGTTTGATTTATTAAATTAGGACAATATTTTTCATAAGTTGGGGCCTTTCCGTACAAAGTAGAAATTCCGTAGACACCGACTGCAACTGTTAAAATAAGAATCGCAATTCCAATGACTAAATTCTTTATCCATGTCATAATAAATTTAGGTTTCTACACTTTTTAAATTTGTCCTCTCTTATTCATTTTATCAAAATATTCATCCCTCCAAAACTTGCTTCTTCCTCCAAAAATCCAGCCCTCCCCGACTCCAAATTTTTTCTTAAAATCAATTACCATTTCCCTAGTTATTTTTTTAGAAACTTGCCTGTGTCTTCCATAAGCAATATAAAATTTCAAAAAAGGGTCAATATTTACAGCATCTAAAAAAATCGTAATATTCATAACTTGATCCCAAACATTATAACCAATCCCTTTTATAACTTCTGGAGAAACAATTAACTCAATAGGGGAAAACCTTCCTTTGCCTTGTTCATACAAACCAAACCTAATTTGTTCGCCTCTAAATTCTTCATCTTCAATCCTAGCAAAACCATCAATTTTAACAATTCTGTCAAAATTTAATTTGTAATAACTGGAAAAATCAAATCCACAATTTCTGCATGAATAAACTTTCACAGGAAAATCAAGTTTACCATTCTTGAACGAATCAATAACTTCATTCATGAAATAATAAAACAAAAGATATTATTTAATTTTATCCCTAAATTTAAAAACCCCTTAATTCTCGCATTATTATGGAAACATATGAACAAATGCTTGATGACGCGTTCTCAAAAATAAAACAGCCGCAAGGAAGCGGTGAACGTTTTGAAATTCCTACAGCCGAAGGCCGATTCGAAGGAAAAAAAACAATCATAACAAATTTCGCGCAGTTAGTTGACAATCTAAGAAGGCCAAAAGAGCACTTTGCAAAATTTCTTTCAAAAGAAACGGCAACGCAAACGCAAATAGACGGAGACCGTCTAATTCTTAACAACAAAGTCCCTTCCTCAAAAATAAATCAAAAAATTGAGCAGTACACAAAAGAATTCGTCCTTTGCAATGAATGTGGAAAGCCCGACACTGAACTAATAAAAGAAGACAGAATAACAGTAAAACACTGTCTCGCATGCGGTGCAAAGCATCCCGTAAGATCAAAGATATAATATCCTTCCGCACAATAACCTTTATGTCTTCATTTTTGAAGATGTTGAATCCTTATAGGAATCTTTAAATAAACACTTTTTCTACTAAAATTAGATTCATTGAATCCTAAGCAATAAAATAAATAAGGAGGAAAAATGGAAGCATACTGTGTTAAGTGTAAAGCAAAAAGAGAGATGAAAGACGGAAAAGAGTCAAAAACCGTTAAAGGCGTTCGTATGATGAAAGGCAAGTGCCCTAAATGCGATACAACAATGTGCCGAATTCTCGGCAAGTAAACGAATTTATTTTTATTTTTTACTATTTTTTATTATAAGAATCACCAACTCTTTCTCATCTCTTCATATTGCCTAAGCGCATTTCTCCAAATGCCAAGATGACCGCGCATATAATTTGTAAATAATTCAAAGGCATCATCTCTAAAAACATCTTTAGTAATTTCCGGCCATCTTCTTTTATACCATTCACTTGGAGGTTCCATACCTGTAGCTCCAGCAAGAGGATCAGGACAAGCGTAAACAATTCTATTAACACGAGTATGAACTGCAGTCCCAAAACACATAAGGCATGGTTCAAGAGTTGTAAATAATTCTACTTTCTTTCCTTCTTTTGAAGCATCCTTAATCCAAGAAGCACTTTTCCCAATTAACACAGATTCCGCATGAGAATAAAAATCTGAATTGTTAACTTGATTATTTCTTCCAATTCCAATTACCTTCCCTTCAATTAAAAGAACTGCGCCTATAGGGAGATTTCCTAAGTGCATAGCCTCACGGACCTCATTCAAAGCAAGTCCCATGTATCTAAGATCATAATCCAAAGACATAAACAAAATCTCTCTAACATCTATTTAAAGATTATTGCATAAAAATAATCGTAAACCTTTAAAACAACTTGTTTGTTTTCGTCATCCATAAAACTTAAAACCCCCAATCTTTTTCTTCAAATATGATAAGTGTAAAAATCCACAGATCTTACAGAGAGGTCGTTGCAATTGCCGATTCTGAATTAATTGGAAAGGTCTTCGAAGAAGGAAACCTGCAATTAGATGTCAAAGAAAATTTTTACAAAGATGAAAAGCTTAATTTTGAAGAAGCAGTTGAACTTATGATAAACCAAAAAGAAGAAGACGCAACTTTTAATATTATTGGGAAAAACTCAATCAACGCCGCGCTCGAAGCAGGAATCATATCTGAAGAAGGAATAAATGAAGTTCAGGGTGTTCCTTTCGCACTTGTGCTTTTATAAAAGTGCGAGATAAAAGCTTGTCTTTTGTCTTGCTTTAGTACTTCTTTAAAATTAGAGCCCCGATTGAGATCAAGCCCTCACAAAGACCGTGCTCAGCATTATCTGTTAGTGTATCACTTGTTTGTTGGTACCCTCAATCCAGGCATTATAACTAATTAACAAGACTTTTAATATTTATTGATTTTGTTATAATCAATCGTGCGCCTTCGGCGCATACTTATTATGAACATAAACTTCTGGAAGAAGTTTTGGAACATAAACAATTCTTGGCCCATTATCAACCTTGCCAGTTTTGGGATTATAAATGCCCCATCGTGAAATCACAGGAATATTAACAAGTCGTTTTTCAATTCCAAGCCGTTTCTCAACTCCCATAAAAAATTAATTTCTTTAATATTTATAAAAATTTATATACTCTCTAAAAATCGATTAATCATGCCAGAAGAATTTCATGACGAAGAATCAGAAGATAATCTTGAAAACAGCTCTGAGAATGGAGAAATAAAAATCAGAGTAAAGCTTCCAAGAGGAGAAGAGGTAATTGGGATTATAGAACAGCGTCTTGGAGGAAACAAAATGCTTGTTAATTGTCTCGATGGAAAAACCCGAAACTGCAGAGTTCCTGGACGGCTAAAAAGGCAGTTGTGGTTAAGACCTGGAGACGTTGTCATAATAGAACCTTGGGAACTTGACAAAGAAAAAGGTGATGTAATCTTCAAATATCGCCCCGGACAAGTTGACTGGTTAAGAAGAAAGGGCTATTTAGAAGCAAAATCAAATGAATTTTAAGATGTTTTAGGCTTTAGAGAAGAATTATAAAAAACAGAGACATAATAAGTTCTCTTACCATTATCATTTTCAATAAAATAAGAATGATCAACAATTTCAACTTCTCTTCCTTCATTATCTTCACGCATCAAAAAACCAATGTTCACTTGATTTTGTAGATCTAAAGGACTCAAACCTTCAATAATTTTGTGTTGAAGTGACATAAAAAATAAAGAAACAATTGATATATAAACATTATTATAAAAAGTTATTTATATTCAATTTTCAATTAAAAACCATGATAAAAATTATTGCAGAAAAACCAAAAAGAATTTTGCTCTTGGAAAAACAGCTTGAAAGCGAACTCAAAGTAAAAATTTCAAACAAAGGAAGAGAATTCTCCTTAGATGGCACTCCTGAAAGAGAATATTTTGCAGAAAAGATTATTTTGGCAATTGATTTTGGTTTTGAACATTCAGACGCAATGCTTCTCAACGACGAAGATTTCCTTTTTGAGGTCTTAAACATAAAGGACTATACAAAAAAGGACAATTTGGAAAGGATAAGGGGAAGAATAATAGGAACAGAAAGAAAAACACTTGATACTTTGGAACAACTTACAGATTGTTTTTTCCAATTAAGAAATAATCAAGTTGCAATTATAGGCCCATCAGAAAGAATAAAATATGCGCAAGAAGCAATAATAAATTTAGTCAAAGGAACAAAACAGGCAAATGTGTACGCACGTTTGGAAAAACACAGGCCAGAGCCAATTCTTGACCTTGGCTTAAAAGAAAAATTCAAAAAAGCAAATAAAAACTTTTAAATATCAATTCTCCGCAGAATAATTAGGATCCCGTAACTCAGTCGGTAGAGTGCGTGACTGTTAATCACGATGTCGCAGGTTCGAGTCCTGCCGGGATCGTCGCTACTATTAAATCCAAGCGAGGATATTTATATTTTAATCAGCAAAAGATAAGATGAAATATTCTGGCAATGAACAAATTCATATAAATTCTGTAGCAAAAAGAAGGAAAAAAACTAAGTTAAAAGCAGTAGAATATATGGGAGGAAAATGTATTAAATGTGGGTATTCCAAATATCCTGAAGTTCTAGAATTTCATCATAAAGACCCATCAACTAAAGAATTTAATTTAGGAGTAGGAGGTTTAACAAGAAGTTGGGAAAGGACAAGAAAAGAAATAGAAAAGTGTGAATTATTATGTGCAAATTGTCACAGAGAATATCATGTAGAACAAAAATTAAAGAATCCTTAAAACTTATTAAGACAAAATAATTTCATTACTTCTAAATAGAAAGTGTTTTCTCTCTTCAGAATTATTAAAGTTGAGAAGTTAATTTAACATTTTATTATATGCTTGAGCTGCTTTTGCTTGATCTTTTGGCGTTGAACCAGCCTCATTTGGAAACATTAAAGCTCTGCCAACATTCACAATCAATCGTTCTCTACTGAATTGTTTTTTCAAAAGATCAACTTCACCACCTTGAGCCCCAACACCTGGAACAAGAATTAATCCATTATAAAGTCCAGAAATATTCTGTATTTCAGAATCTTTAATATGATTTTTATTACTAGGAGCACCAATAACTAATCCATCAACTCCAGCCAATTCAGCCCTATAAGCAAGATCAAGATATTTTCTTGTTGTTAATACCTCATTTTTATCTGTCATTAAATCAAAAAACCTTTCAACACTTGATGGAATTTCATAATTTACTTCAACCCAAGAATTTTTTACTTTTTCAAATTCTGGATTGCTCATTATGCACATGCTAATTAACCCCAAACCACGACCATGTGCTTGTGAAACTGCTTCCTCAAGATTTCCAGCAAAAGGAGAAAAAGTCACCGCATGATATGCTTTCTGTTGTCCATAATACAAACCATGATCATTCGTAGAGCCTATATCTCTTCTCTTAGAATCTTCAATAACAACCAAGCCTAGAGAATAAGCTAAATTAATAATTTCATTTAAAGTTTCAAAATCTTCTTTACCTTCCCAATAATTAGTATTTGGTTTCAAAGCTACACAAAAAGGAGAAACAGCTTCGACATACTTTAAAGCCCAATCTCTTTTATTCACTCCTTGAGGCAATACATCTTTTCCTTTTCTCGATCCATATTCAGCAGGATCTAATCCTGCACATAAAATGCTTCCTCTTTCCTGAACTTTCTCGGTATATTTTTGTATAAAACTTTTTTCCATATTATAAAGTTACATTCCTTTAATACATAATTCTTCTTCTAATTTTACATTTATTCCATTAATACGTAATTCTTCTTCTAACCACATGTTACCAGAATCTTCATAATTTGAATAAACATTCATTGCTTTTCTCCTATCTTTTTTAAATAGTTCAATCAAAGTATTCATTCCTTTTTCACTCTTTAACATTCTTTCTGCCCAAGCATCTTGACCTTCAATTCTTTCCATTAAATTTCTATAAATCTCATCACTGATAACACCATCTCTTTTCAAAATCTTCCAAGCATTTTCGTCAAGAGGAACAACTGCATGACTTCTTAGTCCTAAATCTTGCATTACCTTAACACCACGTTCTAATCTGTCAACATAAAATATCAGAAATTTCACCACCAGCACGTCTTATAGCAGGAACCCATTTGTCTCTTACAGAACTTCCTTCATTATTCAAATCAGCAACATGCAAAACTTTTTTCCCTTTAACATCTGCACCAATAATCTTTCCATCCTTGTAAATTTTAGCATGAGCAAACCCTAAATCATAGGCTAAAGGATTCGAAAAATCCCAATCCCTACTTTCTCCTCCAGATATAACACTAAAATGAGAATTAGCGAAACCAATTTCAGCAGTAGTAATTTTCAACAAAGATTGAATTGCTTCTCTATATGACTTGCCGTTTTTAGTAATATCCACACTTTGAACATAATAAGGTCCTATTTCTCCAGAAGTATACGGAAAAAAAGTATCTGTGAATTGAAATGCACCATTAGCAACAAGATTTGTTAAATTAGATTCTTGCATAAAACGATCGACCATTACCGAAAAACATTTTCTTACTTTATAAGAATTATCATTCTTAAAAACAAACATTTTTTAATTACTTCTTTCCAATAAACTTTATGAAAAAACACTTTTTCACACTATCGAAAGGAGTAATAATTTCCACAGTAATTTTATTAATTTTAAATGTAATTCTCATACTTCAACTTATTCCTGTTTTCGAGTCTCAAACATTAAATGCAAAAATAGTAAATGCAATAGTTTCACCACCAAACTTCATAATAGAAGATATCTTAGGAATTAACATCATTAAATTTTTTGATATTTTAACTTGGATACTTCAATTTATTTATGATTACATTCTAATCCTTATCATAAGATATATAATAAAATGAAAAATAAAAAAACCAAAGTACTACTAGCAATGTCCGGAGGAGTTGACTCTTCTGTTGCAGCGCTGTTATTAAAAAAGCAGGGTTATGAAATAATCGGCGCATTCATGAAAAATTGGTCTGATACAAAAAATCAAATCACTGGTGAATGTTCTTGGCGTGAAGAAAGAAAACAAGCAATAAAAATTGCATCAATGCTTAACATTCCACTAATAACCCTGGACTTTGAAAAGCAATACAAATCTCAAGTTGTCGATGAAATGTTTAAGAAATACAAATTAGGGATAACCCCAAATCCCGACGTGGACTGCAATAACAAAGTAAAGTTCCCTTTATTATGGAAAGCTGCAAAAAGATTAAATTGTGATTTAATCGCAACAGGACATTACGCGCGAACAAAGAAAACAAAAAACAAAATAGAACTGCACAGGGCAAAAGACGAATCAAAAGACCAGTCATATTTTCTTTACCGGCTAAAAGAGTTCGATCTTTCACATACTTTATTTCCAATAGGCAACTATACAAAAAAACAAGTTCGTGAAATCGCAGAAAAGAACAAATTTCCTAATTACAATAAAAAATCAACTGTAGGAATTTGCTTTATTGGAAAAGTAAATCTTAAAGATTTTCTAAAAAATAAAATTAAGCCAAAAAAAGGTAATATATTAAATCCTGAAGGAAAGATAATAGGAACTCACGACGGAATTTACTATTACACAATTGGGCAAAGAATCGGTCCGCGTTTTGGAATAAATATTGATAAAGGTGTTCACGACTCAAACCCTTCCCAAATGAGCCGTTGGTATGTCGCAAAAAAAGATATAAAAACAAATACATTGACAATCGCACCTGAAGGAAACAAGTTGCTTTACCGCCAAAATATAATAATAAAAAATGCGCACTGGATTAATAGTGAATTATCCAAAACAAAATCTCACAAAATATTTTCAAGAATAAGACAAGTCGGAGAATTAATCCCTTCAAATTTAAGATATAATAAAAAAACAAAACATTTTGAAATTGTTTTAAACAAAGCAATAACAGGAATTTCCAAAGGCCAGGCAATAGTTCTTTATCAAAAAACAAAATGCATTGGCGGCGGAGTGATTAGTTTCCAGAATGCAAATACTTAAATAACAATAAACATCATTAAAAAAATGAAAGATAAACTTGGTAAATTTTGGCATTATTGGACTGACAAAATACATCTTTCTGACCACAAGGAAACACAAACATATGCAACATCTGGGGATGGTCATAGTTTTAAAGATAGTTATGAAACAGAAGAAATTATTACTCCTATTTACGGAACAAGATTAGGAACACTAGTAACAGGGATCATTACAACTACTATTTTTGCAGGATTAGGCCTTCTCATTTGTACTGGAATAAAAAATCAAAGGTTACAAGAAAGATTATATAAAGAAAATAAATCACTCACAACACAAGCATATTCAAAAGCTTGGGGAGACGACTACATATTAAATGAAAAAGAAACGCGGCAATTAATTAAGGATTTGCAAATACCTTATTCAGAAGAAAAACCACTTAGTTATGCTAAGAAAAGCAAATGGAAATATTATTTTCCAGATGGAAGTTACCGTGAATTTGACCATATCACTACCCATAATCTTGAACTAAAACTTCAACCCACAATAAATGGGGCTAACTGGGAGATCTCAAATATATTCATTAGAGAAAATGAAAAAGGAGAAATCACTCGTGAAACTCTTAAAAATTATATAAATAAAAACCAATAACTCAAAACATTTTTAATCTCATCTTTCTTATCTAAATCATGGAATTAAAAACAGCAATTCAAAAACGGCACAGCACCCACAAATTCTCATCTAAAAAACCTGACTGGAGAGATATTATAGAATCACTTGACTATTCACGGTTTGCGCCGATGGCTGGCGACATTTACAATTTAAAATGGATATTAATTGAAGACAAAGAAAAGATTCAAAAAATCGCGAAAGCCGCGCAGCAAAATTTCATTGCAACCGCGCACTATCTTGTTGTCGCTTGCTCAGAACCAAAACTAACAGTTAACGCTTACGGCGAGAGAGGAGAAAAATACACTCGTCAGCAAGCCGGAGCGGCAATTCAAAATTTCCTTCTTGCTCTAGAAGAAAGAGGCCTAGCAACTTGTTGGATAGGACATTTCGTCGACAATCAAATTCAAAATATTCTTCACATTCCTGGAGACATAGAAATAGAAGCGGTCTTCCCTATTGGATATGAATATCCAAACCAGTCAAGAAGAAAAAGAAAAATCGAGCTGGACAGAATAACTTACTATCATAAATGGAAAGAAGAAAAAATGAGGCGCCCTCCAGAGCCAAGAAGAAACGCGTAATTCTAAAGAATCATGACATCCTCTCCACACTAAAGTGTGGAGTTTCCTAAATGATGCTCGTCCTGAGTTCTTATATAATTTCTAACTGCATCAAGTTGAACGAATCCTACGCTGGATGCAAATTTTCCGCGACTCCACAAATGTCTTTTTGGATATCTCAATCTTGCTCGTTCATGATACTCGAAAAAAAGTTTTGCAGATAAACCCTTCAAGATTTGCAAAACTCTCGACGCTGAAAAACTAAATGAAACACTAACAACACAATGCACGTGTTCAGGCTGAACATTTATTTCAATTATCAAAATTTGGTGCAGCGACGCTGCACGTCTTATACACGCAGTTATTAAGTTCTTATATTCATATTTTCTAAACATCTTGTATCGGTATTTAGTGCACCATTCAAGATGAATCATCATTCTTCCGACGCTGTGCTCATTTTTTTCATATTTATTTTCCATTTTAAATTTTCGAAAAGTTTATTTATTAGAAAGTTCTAACTAAGTTGGAACGTTTAGTGAGATAACAATCTCACTTCATAATCAATAAAACAAAATAGAAAAAGTTTTGTTCAACTTCACTACAGCCTAAAGGCTGTAGATTTCTTTTTCAATTAAAAATTTAAACCATTAAATTAATACTCAACTATATTAGGAAAAAAATAAACCAATAAAAAGAAAATTAAAACAAAAGAAATAATAATTTTAACATAAAGTTTTATTTTGGTCTTATTATTCCCTAAAATAAGAAAAACAAGCACTCCAAATATCAAAGAAAAAATAAAATGCGGCATCAAATATTTTAATTCAGTATTAAAAACAGTATAATAATTTCCAATAGGCCCCAAACATCCAGTCACTACCTTCCCACCAGGCGGACATCCTTCATGAAGTTCAATGAAACTCATGCAAAGTTAAAGCAATTAAGAATTATAAATGTTGTTAATGAAAAATAAAAATAGATTTAAAATTATTTCTTTGCTCTTAGCTCAGCATCAATTCTCTCCTTCAATTCTTCAAGTTTTCTGAGGTATGCTTCTTTTGCTTCTCTTCTTTCAGATTCATACTTTTCAGAATTTTGCGGGCTCGCGCCTTCGGCGCTCACGACGACCACCCTACCATTAACGTCGGAGTAAGACAAGAAGTCGTTCCTGGAATTCAAGTACGAGTTCCTGTTCAAGAAGAGCCACGACAAACCAGAATTTCTTGTATATAAATTTCTGTTTCCTTTACCTAAATTTAAAGGCAAACCTGTTTCAACATCAATATCTTCTGAACTAAATCTTCCATCCTTATTTAAAATTGGGGCATAAATTATTTCTGCGTCTTCTTTTAATTTAAAGTTTAATCCGTAAGGAGAATTTGAATCGTTTGCTAATTCAACACTTGTTAAAGGAATCATAACTGGAAGTTTTGATTTTCTATTTCTTGCTTTTATCTGTTCTGTAAGATTTTTAGCTAAATAACTATTTGGCTCGCCTTCTGAACGCAAAACCAAACCAGTATCTTCATATTGTCCCAGTAATTGCAAAGCATTAATTCTCATTGCTTTTTCCAAGTCAGATTGTTTTGCAACTCTCAAGCCATCTTGTGAAATAATTTGATTAACAAGAGCAACAGCAAAAGGATTTGAGCCCTTCACAACTCCATTTTCATAAGAAAGAACATTTAATGCAGGAGCGTTATTGTAATCACTTGAAATTCTTCCTTTATACTCTTCTAAAACTGCTTGCCCAAAGTCACCTTCCATAAATCCAATAGTTGGAACTTCTTTTGGAATTTCAATTAATGGTTTTCCTTTGAATGGCGGAAGTTTTGTTTGTGTTTGCATAAATTCTCAAGAAATCATCTATTTTTAAATATTTATATAACAACTATTCGAAATCAACCTTAACGACTTTTCTTTCCGCCTCGGCAATTTGCAAATACTCACGAACTTGCTTTCCGTACATTCCTGCAAACACGCTTCCAGGGAATGTCTTGCACAAATTATTGTAATCAAGAATGCTGTCGTTGTAATTCTGCCTTGCATAAGCAACTCTGTCTTCCGTAGCTGACAACTCGCGCTGCAACTCCAAGAAATTTTCGTTCGCCTTCAAATTAGGATAATTCTCTGCGATAGCAAAAAGTCGTCCAAGAACACTCTGCAAAGCATCTCCTGCTTTAACTTTCGAAGAAATATCTTTCGCGCCAACAAGCGCCTTTCTCGCCTTTGTCACATCCGCCATAATGCCCTTTTCATGTTTCGCGTAGCCCTTTACCGTTTCAATTAAATTTGGAATCAAGTCCGCACGCCTTTTCAATTGAACATCTATCTGACTCAAAGAATTATCAATTCTGTTTCCAAGCAAATTAAATCTATTATAATAATAAACGAATGCAATAGCAACTACTAAGATTATTGCAAGAACTACCCATATCAGCACTGCTACCATAACAAATCATAACAACATCGATTTATAAATTTAATGAATAACAACATTCACAAGATTTAAAAACAAACAAGAAAATAATCGAAGATGGCAAAAAAAGTAAAACCAAGCATGATGGAAAAAATTCTAAAGACCGCCTTAGTAGGAATGCAACCGTTGCAGGTAATAGATGAACAAGGGAACTATAAAATAGAATTACAAGGACATGCTACTTACATAAATGGAACGGAACCAAAAACAATATTTAATTCCTTAGTAGAAAGATATGATATCAATACTTCGGCAAAACATCAACAAGTAAGAGATGTTGTAGAAGTGGGGCCATAGACAAATAGAAATAATAC
>ERZ1292623.4042-Hain-H51-01um-R1-4042-length-12160-cov-13_pt1 | contig 12160 bp, 10 predicted proteins | sample MGYA00564398_ERZ1292623 | MGnify/ENA primary metagenome ERZ1292623 (study PRJEB36523, sample SAMEA6512633) | groundwater metagenome | collected 2019-01-07 | study: AquaDiva: Metagenomics assemblies of 32 groundwater samples | reverse complement strand
CAGACGCACGCCTTCATTATTTAGTGGTAGAGCAATCATTAGAAGCTGGAAGATTATCAAATAATAATAATTTGGAGCTTTGTTATGCTGGGTTAAACAACATACATCCTATTGGTTATTATGCTGGTCATTATTTTTTAGGGAAGTTAATGGGCTTGCAAAAAGCATTTGAAATTATTCCTGTTTTTTTTGGATTACTTTCTATTATTTTTTTATTTTTATTAGTAAAATTGGTTTTTAATAAAAGAATGGCTTTTATTGCCGTTTTACTTACTGCTACCTCCTTAGCACACATTTCAAAGACATTTCCCCAGTCTTTTAGGGGGGATATTTTTTTGTATCCTTTTATTTTATTAAGCTTGTTTTTTATTTTTAAGGCTTTTAAATGCGAGAATTATAAAAAAAGTGTTATTTATGCGATATTTGCTGGAGTATTCTCTTCTATTTCATCATTATTCTGGAATGGATATCCACTTTTAGTGCTAATATTCTCTTTGTGTATAATATTTTATGTTTCTTTTAAGTATTTTAAAAAGAAGGCTATTGAGAAAGATGTAAACTTTGCTTTGGTAAGCATATTAGTTCAGGCTTTAGTGATGTTCCTTATTTATAGCAGTTTTACTAAGCTAGGTAAAATTCCACGGTGGGAGGGACTATATTTTTTGGGAGTCACGGTTTTGGTTCTTTTTTTGTTAATATTGCGGGTCTTTCAGAATAAAAAGTACTATATTGTAGCACCTTCTATTTTTATTGCGATAGGGATTCTTGTAGTTTTGCTAAATAAACAAAGGTTATTGCCGTTTATTTATGGTTTTGGATCTATAAGAAGAGTTTCTTCAATACTGCAACCAGAACTTTTTCCTACGACTATCTACCAATATTGGTTTTTCTATGGCATAGTTTTGATATTTGGAGTTATTGGTTTAATTCTTTTTTTTAGGAAATTTAATGAAGAAAAGGCATTTTTGCTTGGATTGATTATTCCTTCAATCTTTTTCCTTATTTTTGTATCTAGGTTTATATTCTTTTCAAGTTTTGCGATAATGTTGCTAGCAGCATATTTTATTGATGTCTTTATTAGAGCAGACAAATCAAAAATTAGAATTAACGCTATAGTTTCAATAATTCTCATTTTAGCGATATTGGCGATTAGTTTTTATAGACTGCCTATATTGATGAAACCTTTAGATATTGGCTATTTAGATGGCGCCTTGGACTATATTGATGAAAATGCAGAAGGAAGAGCGTGCATATTTGCTTTTCAGGCTGTGAGTACTTATGTTCAGTTTTATACAGGAAGGTATACTTTTTTGAGTTCTCTTGAAGATCCTGATAGTGAGAGAAATTTGCAATTCAAGAGATTTTTATTAACAGATTCTAGACCGGAGTTTCCAATGGAACATGGATATATATTTCTAGAAGAGAATGATATCAAGAAAGTTTTTTTACATCCCATGGCTACTGAACTAGGGTTACAAGCAAGAATTTTTAGTACTGTTGGATTTAGCGCTGAAAGGAGAAACGAACATTTTTCAGAACAAATAAGAAATAATGCAGAAGATTTTCCTTGTTCTATTATTGGGGAGAATCTTTATTTGTTTAACGATAAGGCTTGCAATATAAATTTAGTAAAAATGATTGGTGGATTAGAGTTAGACGGTTTGGAGCTTTGGTATTCTGATAATGCCATTAGGATTTATAAGATTACTAATTGGTTAGAAAAGATTTAGATCTTAAAAAAAGCTAAACGTACAAAATTTACCGAATTCAAAAAGTATCCTATATTTGGTGTTACTGATGGTAAAGGGATAACGGAAAATGAGCAATTGATTGATAGTCCATTCTTTATATGGTTTTTTGGATCCAATGCTTATGGGCTGAATCTTTCTTTTAATGACTTCGCTAATCCATAGGTAAATTTTTTCTGCTTTGAAATCACTCAAAAGATTGACTACGTAATCAAAATTCTTTCCAAGGAACTCTATGCTATATCCTTGAGATATTGTTTCTTTAATCTTTTTTTTAAATTCTTCAGGATTAACCATGTGCTACGCCTTTTGTGATGTTGTGGGTTAGATTATATAAAAAGTTTTGTGCTTTATATCCCGTAAGGTCTTTATAGAATCCTGCTTGGGTGTAGAAGAATCTTTTTATATATGATTTTTTAATTTTGGAACTTATAGTTTTGGGAACTTCTTTTTTTACATATTTTAAAATTTCTTGATAACTTTTGAATTTGTCAATTCTTTCATTAAGTTCGAAAGTATCTATTATATTGCTTGTTTTGAAATATTCTATGTATAATACAAGGAAGCGGATATTCTTGTGATATTTGTCTTTTTGGTTTAATAGCGTTGGTACAGCTTCATTAATGACTTGCCAGTAATCTGAGATAGTTACTTTTAATGGTTTTTTTGGAAGGATGTTTTTAGAAACACAACTTTTAGAGATAGAGTGATAAAATAGAGAATAAAGATTATTGAAATCAATTACTGTTATTTTTGCTCTTTGGTTGTTTGTTTTTAATTCCTTTTTTGTTCTTGTAATGGCAAAAATATCAATATCTTTGTACTTTTCTTTAAAGAGGAAGGAGCCTGTAATAAAACAGTGTTTAACAGGAATTTGGTTTAATAAACTCTCTGCTTGTTCTATTCTTTCTTCTATTATGCTATTGTTGTGCGGGTTGTAGATTATCATTTTATGTTACTTATTTTATATATTTATAAGATTTTCTATTATATTTTAGCTAGAATTATATAAAAAAGATAATATTAAAATTTTAGCACAATCCTACTTTTTCAGTATCTAATTTTATGTATGCTACATGTAACATAATTTCTGTTATGTATAACTTCTAAATGTTAGGAAAATATAATGGAAGGTATTGTTTTGATTAGGATTTCTAAATCTAGTTTGAATGACATGTGGTTAATGTAATAGATGTCTAGCAGCATAGCCTTGTCAAAATTTAATTCATGCCTGCCTGAGATTTGCCAGAGTCCTGTTATTCCCGGCTTGACTGCGAAGCGTTTATTTTTCCACTCAGTTAAATTTCCTACTTCTTCTTCAAGATGTGGTCTCGGGCCTACTAGGCTCATATCTCCCTTTAAAACATTAAATAACTGTGGAAGTTCGTCTAAGAAGGTTCTTCTCAGGAATTTACCAAATTTTGTCATGCCCGAATGGCCTTTTACTTGCATTAATGTGTCTATTTTATCAATTTTGAAAGATTTTTTTAGGGTCCTGAATTTATACAGATTGAATTTATTTTTATTTTTACCTAGCCTTTCTTGAACAAAAATTGGATTTCCTGAAAATGAAAGAACTAAGTAGATAATTAGAAATAAAGGGGAAGACAATATTATTAGAAAAAGTGAAACAATTATGTCAAATAGGCGTTTGAAATACAAGTAAGTGTTTTTTTGTAATGAGGGAGGGATGCTTGCTGTTGGTATTCCTCTAAACTCATCAAAATTTAAAGGTTCTGCTAATAAATCGACTAAGTTGGGGATGATGCGGAACTCTATTGAAGGTGAAGAAGCGATTAAATCCATAATTTGTTTGTTTGGTTCTGTAGTGATGAAAATAGTGGAAATGTTGTGTTTTTTTATTATTGATGGAAGTTCTTTTATTTGCGAGGATATTTTTTTATCATCAATAAAGCCAATGAGGTTATATGAGAGTTCTGGATGTTCTATAAGATTTTTATGCAATAATTTTCCTATTTCATTTTTTCCTATGATAATAATATTTATTTTTTTATGTTTTCTTTTATGAAGAAGAATTCTGAAAAGACTTATGAAAAATATGCTAAATAAATAATAGAATAAGATAATTAAACGGGAATAAATAAATAATTTAAACAGAAAAATAACAGATGCTAGGATAATGAAAACAAAACTTAGGCCTTTAAAGATTAGGTAGAACTCGCGGGAATCGAAAAAAGAACGTTTTTCTTTATATAATTTTATGGAAGAGAAAACTAAGATAATGAGAATTAAGCTTATTATGAAGAGTGAAACATGCTCGCTTAATGGCACTGCACTCGGAGCAAATAGATTGGACTTTATTCTCAGCCAAAAAGCGAGAGAAAAAGCAATTGTTAGCGAGATTAAATCAAATGTGATGAGATAAATTTTGTGCATTTTGGAATTCTTTATATTTTTTATCTATATAATCTTTTATGCTTTTTTTGAAGATTTTTTGATCGAATTTTAGAGCATTTTTTCTACATTCTTTTGGATTAAATTTCATTGATTCAAATTCTTTTATTGCATTGATTAAAGATTCTGGAGTTTGTTTATGAAAGAAATGGCCTGTTTTACCTTGTATTACTGTTTCTAATGCTCCTCCTTTGGCATATGCTATTACTGGGGTGCCGCAAGATTGGGACTCTAAAGAAGTTATACCGAAATCTTCTATTTGTGGATTGATGAATGCTTTTGCGTTTTGATAGAGATCTTTTAGTTTATCTTCTGGAATTCTTCCTAAGAAAATTATGTTATCGCACCCTTTAGCTAATTTTTTCAGTCTTTTTTCATCTCTACCTGTGCCTGCAATGATCAGTTTTTTGTTTAATTTTTTGAATGCTTCTATTGCTAAATCTGTTTTTTTGTATTCTATTAATCTTGATACTACCAAATAGAAATCTTTTCTTTTTTTTGTATTTAATCTAAGTAAATTAGTGTTTATAGGCGGATAAATTACTATGGACTCTCTGTTATAGTATTTTTTAATTCTGTTTGCTACGTTTTTGGAATTGGCTATGAAAAAATCTACGTTTTTTGAGTTTTTTTTGTCCCAATATCGGAGGTATGTAAGAAATAACGAGACGAGTGGTTTGGTTAATATATTTTCTTTTTCTAGATATTCTTTTTTTAGGCCCCAGGCATAACGCATGGGCGTATGGCAATAACATATATGGAGAGAGGTTTTCGGCTTTTTTATGTTTTTTATCCATGCGTGAGAGGAGGATAAAATCATGCATTCATTTTCAAATCTAAAAAATTTTAATGCTAAAGGAAATAGTGGCGTATAGATTTTATATTTTTTTTTGAAGGGTAAAAACTGAATGAAAGAAGATTTAATACTTAGATTTGGAAATGATTTTTTATTATAAAATAAAGAATATACTCTTGAATTAGGAAACAGGTCTAGGAAAGAGAATAATACTTTTTCTGCTCCACCTATTTGGCTAAAGTAGTCGTGTAGTAAAATAATTTTCATTATTAATTTAATATCGATAGTCTCGCAACAATTCTTTATAAAATTTTAAATAATTATTATTAGTGTATTTTTTTGATTCTGCTAATGCCTTTTTGCTTAATTTCTCATATTTTTTCTTATCATAAAATAACTGTGTTATTTTATTTTTTAAATCCGCGGGATTGCTGGTTTTGAAGCTTACTCCGCCTTTTCCTATCGTTGATGGTATGGCAGAGGAATCTGATCCAATTACGGGGATTCCGAAACTCATTGATTCTATTATGGGGATGCAAAATCCCTCATGAAAACTGGCTGTAATGAATAAATCTGCTTTTTTGTATTCTAATTGTAATTTTTCATTTGATATTCCCCTTAGGAATTTTACTTTTTTATTCAACTTTAAGGATAACGCCTGTTTTTTTAATTTTTTAAAATATTTTTTTGAGGAGTAAGAACTATAATCTCCAACTATATTGCACTCAAATGGTATATCCAAGGTTGATAATGCGTCAATTAAAACATGAATTCCCTTATGTTTCGATATCTTTCCAACAAAAAGAATATTCAACGTATTTTTATTTTTTAAAGTTTTATAACTATTAGGCAGAATGTCTGAAAATAAGGCTAGAGGGGCAATATAATTTTTGGCTAATTTTTTTACTTTGTCCTGAATAAATTTGCTATGAGTAAGGATTATATCAACCTTTTCCAATAACTCAAGCTGCTTTGTAGCTTTTTCCAATGCAGTAATTGATAATTTGTCATCTACAAATTCTATTGGCGTAAGCCCATGAAAATCCACTATTTTTAGCCCTTTTTTAGTTTTTAGTATTCTTTCCATTAATTTTGAATAAGAGCCGAAGTCAATTATGTACATATCGCAATTAGGAATCTTTCGCCTATGCATAGTGTTAAGGTAGTTAATGGCCATTGGTAGATACTTTTTTGGGTTTGAGCATAATTTATTCAACGATCTCAGATTAATCATTTCAGCTATACTCTTAAGGACCATATTTTTTTTAAATTCTGGGTAATCTGTATATCCAACTATTGGACATGTTTTGAATCCAATTTTTTCCAAAATTTGCTTTCTTTTGATAAAATTGTTTCCAATTGCATCTCTTTTTGTGAGGGATTCTAGAACTAGTCCAATTTTACTCTTTTTATGAATTTTATGAACCCCCTGTTTTTGTGGTTATTTTTTGAAAATCAATTTGCTGGGATCATTTAGATCTTCAAGTGGTTTATATATGTATTTACTCATGAAATTGATAATTTCCTGTCTCCTTCCTTTTAAGTCAGCATATACTCCTTCATGATGTTCAATTATCCATAAGATATTATTTTTTTTTAATGTTTCAACTGCGCCCTGTAATATTGGAAGTTCTGCTCCTTCAGTGTCTATTTTAATTACCATCGAATCTTTAATGTTTTTTAGAATAGAATCAAGTGTTACTAGTTTTACAGGATATTCTATATCGTCTGTTTTTCGCGATAGACTATTTTTTAGGAAACTGCCACCTTCCCTAGCGTAGATTATATCTTCTTTGGCTTCATTCCAGCAGCCCAGTTCATAAACTTTAACATTTTTTATATTATTTAAGATTAAATTTATTTTTAGGGCTTTTAGATTTGAAGGATTGGGTTCTATTGAACAGATTTCTTTAAATTTATTAGCCAATCTTATTGTGAAAAATCCAACATGCGCTCCTATATCTACAAAAAGTTTGTCTTTGCTAGCATTTTTTGATATGTATTCTTGTAATAGAGCTTCATGATGAGGATCTATACCAACGGTTTCGTCATGATTTACTCCGAGGTATGTACTGCTGTCTCTCCGAATCCATAAATAGTTATCTTTGGACTTGATTAAATTGCCGATAGTTTCAGATTCATTTAACTCAGGGTTTAATTGCTCCTTTAGCAATGTTTTTATCTTATTTTTTAGTAATTTGTGAAATGGCTTTCTTTGTTTTAACTTTTCTAGGAATGAAATGTAATGAGGGGAATTTTTATTGATTTTTGGAATAGCTTTATAACCTGAAAATATTACAAACACATCATTTGCAAATACTGGATTTAATTTGTTTTTGATTTTTTTTAGTACATGAAAATCTAATTGCATCTGCATAAGGCCTTTATGTATTACGGCCCATTGAAAAGAATCCAGTTTTTTATTTTGAGATTTAATTGTTGTGGCGGTGTAGTAATATACATTAGGAAATTTACTTGAAAATTCTCCAGGAGCCAGTATAATATCGGCTTTATTTACATGCTTAGAAAGAAATTTCTCTGCTTCTAGCCAGTATTTGTCCCTATTAGGAAATGTCATTTTTTATAACCCCATTTTCTAATTCTATAATTTTGTCACTAAATTTTTTTATTTGCTCAATGTTGTGGCTTACTAGTAAAATTGTTTTATTTTGTTCTTTAAAATCTTTGAAAACTTTTAGACACTTTTTCTGGAAATAAATATCGCCCACAGCTAATACTTCGTCTACTAATAAAATATCTGCATCTATTTGGATTGCAATTGAAAAAGCAAGTCTTGCCTGCATTCCAGAGCTGAAGTTTTTTAGTTTAGTATCAATGAATTTTTCTAGTTCTGCGAATTCTATTATATCTTTGAATTTTTTATTGATTTCATTTCCATTTAATCCGTGAATTGCTCCATATAGGTAGATATTTTCTTTAGCTGACAGTTCATATTGGAATCCTGTTCCTAGCTCTATAAATGGGCTAATTTTTCCACTTACTTGGACTTGGCCCATTGTTGGTTTTAGGATATTAGCGATTATTTTTAATAAAGTTGATTTTCCTGATCCATTTCTTCCTGTTATTCCTATGAATTCGCCTTTTTTTATTGCCAAATTGATATTGTTAAGAGCATATAGTTTTTCATATTTTGTTTGTCTTTTGATGAAACCTATTGCGGCTGATTTGATTCCATAGCTTTTATCATGCGGAATTTTAAATACTTTACTTAGATTTGTTATGTTAATTGCGTCCATTATTACCACTCTGCAAATTTAGTTGATAATTTTTTGTAAATAAAATATCCTATTAAAAAAATAATGATACTGAATAATGAGCTTATGGAGATATTTAATAATTTAGGAACGTTATCGTACATTATTATATTTCTTGCATCGCCTATTATTATGGCTAAGGGATTTAGGAGAAAAAAGTTGTGATACTTTTCAGGGATTAAGGCTATTGGGTATATTATTGGAGTCAGCCAGAAACCTATTTGTAGAAAAACTCTCCAAATATGTTGTATATCCAGGAATCTTAGGTTTAAAGATGACAATAAGAATGAGCTTCCTAATGTTAACAATATTAATTCTATTAAGATTAGGGGAAAAATAAGTATTAATAATGTTGGTTTTACTCTTGTTATGAGCATGAATATTGAGAAAACCACCAGATTTAATATTAAGCCTATAAAGGTTGTTATGTTTGATGCCAAGACTATTATGGTTCTTGGAAAATAGATTTTTTTTATTATTGGCGATTTGTTGATTAATGCATTCATAGAGTTCAATGTTGCTTCTGAGAAATAATTCCATAGGATGATTCCTAAGAGCAAATAGAGATGGTAGTTTTCCACTTCAAACCTTATGAATATAGAAAAAACTATGTATAGTGTTCCAAATATTAGTAATGGGTTAAGTAGAGACCATAAATAGCCAAGAATTGAACCATGGTATTTTAATTTGAAATCCGTTAATGCGAATTCTCTTATTAAGTTTAGATATTTATTCATTTTTTAGGGCTTTAATTTTGGGTATTTTAGTTTTCTAACAACCATTTCCACAAAGGTATGTATTTTATTTTCTTATTTTGAATCTTTTCCATACCCTCATAATCCTTTGTTATAATTAATCCTTCATCTAAACCAAATTCTTTTGCACACTCCATTATGCCATTTATTTCTCTTTTTCTTGTCTTTTCATCTTTAATTTCATAAACAACCTGTATTAATTTTTTTATATCTAGTCCTTCACGTATAACAAAATCACATTCTGCCCCGTTTGGTTTTTTCCAATAATTAATTTCTTGATTTTGAGGTAACTTTCTTTTTAATTTTAATAAAACAACATTTTCAAATAACTTTCCCATGTCTTTTTTTCCACTTATAGCATTCATAAAACTAGTATCGCCGAGATAAGCTTTCCTTGAATACTGGTTTCTGTCTTTTATATTTCTTGAGAATATTTGAATGAAAAAAAACAGATAGCTTAACTGTGAATACTTTTCTAAATCCAATATGGTTTGTTTTCCTATTTTATAACCTAATGTTTTGAAATAGTTTAAACATTTTGAGGCGGAGAAATATGTGGAATCTATAATATATCTACCAAATGTTTCAACAATATTTATGCTTTCTTTTGATATTTCAGCTATATCCAGGCCTATGATGCCTTTAAAATACGAGTTTATTAATCTTATTTTATCTATTTTATCTTCTAGGAGAACTGCTTCAGGAAATCCCCCATAGATTATATATTCTTCTAATGCCTTTTCAATTTTTCCTATTCCAGCAGTTGTTTTTTCTATGTTTATATTTTTAAATTTTAGAAACTCTTTAAAAGAAAGCGGATAAAATTCATAAGATAGCAGTCTGCCTCTCAATGGCTTGTTTGGAATTATCAAACTTTTTCTGGATGAAGTTATAATTATATTCAGCTTCCCCTTTAACATTTCATGATTTCTTGCAAGCCAGGATTCCCAATCATTAACATTAGTTATTTCATCAAGTAATAAGAAACCAGAATCTCCGAACCATTTGATGATATTATTTAAAATGTCTTGATTGCTTTTTAGTCTGCTATCCTCTAAGTTAATATACGCTACTTTATTGCCTTCTTTTTTAAGTTTTTGTTGCATTAATATTAAAACGCTAGATTTTCCTGCTCTTCTTACACCTGTAATTGGTATTATTTTAAGTCTTGAGTTATTTGTTACTTCATCAAGGTCTATATCTCTAGCTATTAATTTCCTTTTTATTGCATATGTATCCCATTCTTCAAATATCTCTTCCATAGATTGTTTTATTGTAGAACAATTTATAAGCCTTTCTGTTTTATTCTAGAACAACTTTAACTTATCAATGTAGCTTCAGTAGATCGCAAAGTAGTTTTGCGAGATTCTGATGAGAATCCAACAAATCCAATAAGATTTTATTATTAACTTAAAAGTAGTTATAAGAGTAATATTTATAAATCCTAGCAATTCATCTTTATACTATGAAACGATTAAAATCTGCAGTTATAGGTTTAGGACACCAAGGGTTGGGATACCATATTCCTGCATTGAGAGATTCACAGTTTGCTACATTAGAAGCTATCTGTGATATAGACGAAGTTAAGTTGAAAGAATCGCAGGATAAATTAGAGATTCCTGGTTTCACAAATTATATAGATCTATTTAATTCGATAGAGTTAGACTTTGCAATAGTTGCCACACCCCATAATGTATATAGGGGCATTATTGAGGAAGCATCAAGAAGACATTTACATATATTTAAGGAAAAACCATTTGCTAGAAATTTGGAAGAAGCGTTATATTTCAAAAGACTATGTGATAAAAGTAAGATTGAATTAACAACAACATTACAAAGAAGGTTTAACCCAATATATACAACCTTTTTTCAGTTGAGAGATCAAATTGGGGATCCATTTTTTGTTGATGTGAGGTATACTTTATTTGCAGATAGCCCTCATGAAGGATGGAGGGGTCAGAAGGGTTCTGCTGGAGGGGGCTGCATAGTTGATATGGGCTACCATATGATAGATATGATAATATGGTATTTTGGTTTGCCCGATAATGTTCATGCGGAGTTTTCAGCGAAAGCAAAACCTGAGGAAAAATATGATGCAGAAGACACAGCATTTGTTTTATTTTCTTATGAAAATGGTCTGCATGGCTCTTTGTTTTTATCTCGTTATTGTCCTCCAAAAACTGAACAGATCAGGGTAATTGGAGATAGGGGAATAATTGAAGTTGAAAGGGGTCATATAAGACGTCTAAGAAATAATGGAGAAGTTGCTGAATCATTAAAAAGAGAACATTCATGGCCAACAGCGGCAACAAACCAAATTGATTATTTTTGTAGAGTAATTAGCGGTGAAAGAGAAAATATTGGAAGTCCAGAATATCACTTACAACATGTAAGCTTTATTGATGCTTGCTATAAATCAAAAAAAGAAGGAACTTATATTAATCCAAAAAAGCTATTAGCAGATTTTAATAAATCAGGAGATAAAAATGAATAACAAAGACAATTCGCAAAATGGCATTCCTGTAAATGTTTATACAGAGTGGGCTCCATTAGAAGAAGTGATAATTGGTTCTTGCGTAAATTTTAATCTTAAGGGTATTGATAACACTTTTAGATTTATATATGAAAATAGGGATGGAAGATTTGCAGACAGGAATGAGCCACATAGAATAGACCAAAGGTATATAGAGGAAAGACAAGAAGATTTGGATAATCTGCATTCTCTACTTGAATCAGAAGGCATTATTGTAAGAAGACCTAAGAGGTTAGATGAAATTCAAGAGATTAAAACTCCTCATTTTAGTTCTTATACCACAGGATGTGATTCACCTAGAGATATGTACTTATGTATTGGAAATGAAATAATAGAAACACCTCCAACAAATAGAAAAAGATATTTTGAACGGCTTCTGTTAAAGAGTACATTTATGGAATACTTTAGAAGCGGAGCAAAATGGACTGTGGTTCCTCCATCATCCTTAGATGATTCAGTTATCGATTTTTCTTTTTGGAAAGATAACATCCAGAGGGGAATTCCAGATATTAAAGAGATTGAGAAAAATTATGATGTTGTATTTGATGCTGCAAATTGTCTTAAATTCGGGAGAGATATTGTTATGAATGTAGGGACTAAGAATCATGAGTTAGGGTTTTATTGGCTTAAAAGACATT
>ERZ1292623.4040-Hain-H51-01um-R1-4040-length-12167-cov-4_pt1 | contig 12167 bp, 18 predicted proteins | sample MGYA00564398_ERZ1292623 | MGnify/ENA primary metagenome ERZ1292623 (study PRJEB36523, sample SAMEA6512633) | groundwater metagenome | collected 2019-01-07 | study: AquaDiva: Metagenomics assemblies of 32 groundwater samples | reverse complement strand
CCGGCGAACCAACGGAGCCGGCTACGGTCGTCGACCGGGAACGGCGCCGCATGGCCGAAGCGGATGAGGCAGACCAACGAGCCGGCGGACTAGTGGGCGTCTGATCATGGCCGACCTGAAGCGGCGGGTATTTGAGGCCGAACGCCAACTGCAGGACCTTGGGCGCCAGCACGCATCGCTCCTCCGGCGGTATGAGAACGTCCAGAAGGAATTCGATGCGATTCTGCAACTCCTGATTGCGCTCGCCCGCCAGGCGCAGGACCGGACATTAGGCCCGAAAAATCTGCGCGTCCAATCGAAGTATGTTGAGCGCCAGGACCCGGCTTGGGCCATTGCGACCGATACCCCGAAGGGTAAGGACTACGTGGAAATTCGGGCCATCCACCAGGTCGTGCAAAGTTCGTCGCTGGACAAGCCACTCGATGGGCCCATCCACTAACCGCCGCGAAGCGTTGGCCGCGCTCTGTCACGCCCAATGGTCTGGCTGGATGCGCTATCTCTATCAACGCTGCCACGTCTGCGAGGATGGGTCTGCGGTGATCCCGCAGGAGTGGTACAAGCGGTGGTTGAGGCAAGCGATGATCCCGTATGCGGACTTGTCGGAGGCTGAACGAGAGAGCGACCGAATCGAAGCCGACCGGATTTTGGCTGTCCTGAACGATTCGCCACCGGTGCGTGACAGCGATGTCGACGTGGGCTCTGATGTGCCGGGCGGTGGGGCGATCTGATGCCCGAGCATCAGTACGAATGTCGGTGCGAGGCGAAGCATCGCTTTACTGCAGTCGTGGCCTGGGATGCGTACGTGATCGCGGCTGACTGCGGCGAGCTCGCCGATCGCATTTACGTCGGTGCCGGGTCGAACGTGATCGATGACACCCTGCCAGGCGGTCCCCGTTGGATGCATAATCTCGGCGACAAGCCAGTGTGGGTAGAGACGCGCAGCCAGTACAAAGAGGAGTTGACAAAACGGGGGCTTGTCCAAGCAGAGCGGAAGACTTACAATTCTGACGATCGAAGTCCGTATGCTACGCGGACGCGTTTGCGGCCCGGTGCGCGGGATCCATTTTTACAAGGTGCGGGATGATGCGAACCAAAAAGAAGCGACCGCCAAAGTATTGAGACACCGATGATCGACCGTCTCATCACCGAACATACGCAAGGGCACCTCGTCGCGCCGGATGGATCACTCCTGGAGCGACCGACGCGGATTCTTGACCTCGATTCGGCAAAGGCGCTCCGGGCGTACTTTCTGTGGGCGATGCGGAACCAACTGGAACCGGAGCTCGTCTGCGGCGACTGTTTCGACCACACGCGTGAGTCGAAAGCCATTTACGAGATTAACGACCAACAGATTGTCATTGCGTGTGGCTGTAGTCTGCGGTTCTACCAGGGGGTCACCGCGCTCCCGACGATCACGCCGGAGAAGACCCTGCCGACCGACTCGGCGGATGTGGCCCGCGTGATTCTCTCTGACGCGACGGCCAAGATTCTCCGGACGTACAAAAAACTCGTCCTCGAGCGGCTGAACCTCAAAGAGCTCTTGCGGTGTAACGCGTGCTTTGCACTCGGGTACTCGGACGGGTGTCACGCTCAGGTCCTGACGAATTCGATTCGGATCACCTGCCGGTGCAGCGACCGAATGTTTACGGGATCCACCCTATGAATCGTCGAGGATTCTTTGGCATCGTTCTCGGCGCGATTCTCGGGCGCAAGCCAATCGTCGAGTGGGCGATGAACATGACCGGCTTACCCTTCGTGCCCAGTCCTGCACAAGCTGCATTCTTCGGCGATGGCACTTACGGCGGCATCGAGCGCGCGACCTTTTCATTTTGGCGTTCCAGTGGACCGTTGTCGCATGATCCCATGATGCTGGAGCGCGTTCGTGGCCAGATGTTGCAGGCTTATAACGATTGCGCGAGCGGGCCATGAACGATTAGACGCATAATTTCAGGTTCGATCTAGCCCTGCCCTGATCCGGCGGGGTGAAAAGGCGAGGCCTTGGGCGCCCTGATCACCTTCACAGCCGAGGCCCGACGCTGACTCAAGGGGCGTCGATTGACTGCGGGAAGTCCCCGCGACCAGTCGACGCCCTTTTTGTTTGGTCTGGGTCTTCGGTCTGTGGAGCGCCGCCGCAGCGAGACGCGGCGTCAAGGTGAGGAGTCCATCCATGCCGGATGATCTTCGGAGTGACGACATCGCTGGAGCCGGCGACGCCGGGATCCAGGCTGAGCTCTCGTCAGGCTCAGGTACCGCCGACGACCACGGAACTGCGGAACCGCGCCCGAGAGTCGCGGGTGGCGACGGTGGAGAGCGAGGGGGAACGGCTGCGATTCCGTTCCCAGACCACCAACGTGTGGTCGATGGCTTCCACGAACGGCTGGATCGGCTGTCCTGGGCCAGCGCGTATGACCCCCAGGATGTCAGGGAAGCCTTCGAGTTGGCAGGGAAGTATCGACAACTGGAGACGTCTCGGCGCTCGGCCGAGCCCGAACCAGACGTCGAGGATGAACGGGGGGAGCGGTTCTACTCGCCACGTCAGGCGGCGGCGTTGGTCAAGCACGCGGTGGCAGACGCCATAGCGGAACTGCGCGAGGAGTACGACGAACGCTTTACCCCGTTGGAGCACACGGTCAGGGAATCGAGTCGGGCCAATGCGCTGTCCTTTCAAATTGAGCGGGCCACGAGTTGGCCAGGGTTCAACGACCACATCGACGCGATCACCGACGCGATTGCTGCGGCAAACCGACGGCATGAACGGTTAGACCTCCGCGATGCCTACATCGAAGTGGTCGCGCCCAAGCTCTCTGCCTCAGAGGAAACGTTGGAAGCTAAAGTCCGTCAGAAAATTCTGACGGAGATGGAACAAAACGTCAGTCATTCCGATGTTCACCCACGCCGACAACCGAGCGGGTCTCGGAAGCGCGATCAGGACAAGTCGTGGAAAGAGCTGATCGGCGAAGAAGTCGCGCGGCAGACGGCGACATCACGATAGGAACCAACGATGCCAGATCCAAATATCGGGGAAGTGACAGCCACGGTTTGGGAGAAGCGTTTCGGGACTAAACCGACCGACAACATTTTCACCAGTCGTGCGTTTTTCTTTTCCATGGGGGAAGACGGGTTCCGTGAGGAAGCCGACGGCGGCCGCGTGTTCGAACACGGCGTCGAATTCGCGGAAAACACGAATTTCCGCAGCTACGGGGAAGCCGACGAGCTCGACACGACCCGCCTGAGCGTGTTCGATGCGGCCCGCTACGATCCGAAAATCTGTGGGGGCACAGTCGTGATCTCGGAACTGGAACGACTCCGGGCCCAGGCACGGATGGGCAAGTACGACCTGCTGGAAGAAAAGCTCGAGAACGGGAAAGACAGTCACATCGCGGACATGAATCGGCAGATGCTCGGGTCCGCCTCGACGGGGACCGACATCAACGGGATTCAGGTCCTCATCTCCACGACTCCGACCACCGGCACGGTCGGGGGCATCAACCGGGCGACGTTCACCTTCTGGCGCAACCGGCAGAATAGCGGGGCCCAATCCGTCTCGGCGTACGACAACCTCCGATCGTCGCTGACGACCACCTACAACCAGTGCTCACTCGGCGGCACCAAGAATACGCCGCGGTGGATTTGCACCGATCGGCCGTCCATGCAAGGGTACGAGCAAATCCTGGTCGCGATCGAGCAGATTGCCGAAGCCCGGATGAAGGAAACGGCGGACATCGCGTTTAACAATGAATTCCTGAAATTCAAGGGCGCCAAGATGTACTTCGACGAGGACAACGCGGCGGGGAACGCGTATCTGTACAACAACGTGAACCTGAAGGTCGATTACTACAAGGGCGGGTGGATGAAAATGTATCCACCGAGGGACCCACACAACCAACTGATGCTGGTGCACAAGGTCGCGACATTCTGTAACTTGGCTACCAACGGCAGCCGGCATCTGGGCGTCGTCAACGCGATTACGTAGTTCGTAAGCCTTGAGGGGGGAGAATCTGGGGACAGGTTCTCCTCTCTCCCTTTCAAGGAGTGAACCATGCCAGCAGGAATGGGCGGATCACTGAAGTGGCCGGTTACCGCGCAACCGGTCTTTTCCACCTCAAGCACCCAGTACCATCCGATCGGGACGCGCGGCGAAGATCGGTTCGGGCGAGTGTTTCGGTATTGCCTGGCGGGAGGGACGACGCTTGTGGCAGGCAACTGTCTGCAAGCCCCGGCCCAGCTTGCCGACCATCAGGACATGACGCCATCAGCGGCGGCGATCGACGACAAGACCATCAGCGTGACACCTGGCGCGACAGCCGGGGCAGCCGATTTGTACGCGGGTGGTATCGCGGTGATCGATACCACGCCCGGTCTCGGCTACTCCTATCCGGTCAACACGCACTTGGCGATCACGGCGTCCACGTTGTTCGTCCTGCAGTTGGCCGCTGGCTGGACGATTCAGGTCGCGTTGACGGCGACCTCGCGCGTTTCGCTGTACTCGAATCCCTATGCCAATGTGATCCAGACGCCGGTCACGACCCTGACCAATATCGTGGTAGGGGCCTGCGTCTATCCCATCACGAACGCGCAGTATGGGTGGGTCGGGGTGCATGGTCATTTTGGCACCTTGATTCAAGGGACGCCGGCGGTGGCCAATTCCCTTTCGTGCCCCGCGACGGCGGCGGGGGCCGCGGCCATCAACTCCGGGACATTGCCGATTATCGGGACCATCATGGATACGGGCCAAGACGGCAAAGTGGAAGGCGTGTTCTGGCTCTTGTAACCGTGATACGTCACGTGAATGAGGGGCGAGTCCGGTGTGGCTCGCCCCGCTGGTTCATTAGACGACTAATGAGGACGACATGAAAAAGTTCATCGTTGGCTTTGTGCTCGGCTTGTGTGCCGTTGGACTGCTGTGGGCCCAGGAACCGGCACGGTTCGAACGCGGCATCGAAATGATTCGGGGGAATCTGAGTGTCGGCACGGGCTCGATTATCTTTGAGGGCGCGACGGGGGATGCGTTTGAAACAACACTGTCTGCTGCGGATGTGACGGCGGATGTCACGCTAACGCTGCCCTTGAGCGGTGCCGCCAGCGCGGCCTTCCTCGTGTCCACCCTGACGACGAACAGTGTTGATGTCGCAAATTCGATCTGGGGGACCTCCAACAACCTAGCCTTGGAAGGGGCGACAGCGAATGCGTTTGAATCCTTTATCACGACCGCCGACGTGACGGCCGATGTCACATTGACCATCGCCACGGGCAGCACCGGCACGATCATGGTGTCCACCTTGGCCACGAACGCGCCAGACATCGCCAATAGCGTCTGGGGCGCATCGGCCAATCTCGTCTTTGAAGGAGCGACCGCCGATGCGGTCGAGGCTCAAATCCAGCCAGTTGACCCGACGGTTGCCGACGGGACGTATCTGCTTCCCGATGCTGGCGTGACAGCCGCGCTGGCGATTTCAACGTTGTCAACGAATAACATTGACGCGGCGAATTCTATTTGGCTCGTCTCCAATGGCATCGTCTTCGAAGGCGCGACGGCTAATGCCAACGAGACAACGATCAATGTCACAGATCCAGCCGCCGATGGCACGTTGAATTTCACGTATGCCGGTCAAGCTGCGGGCGAACAGCTTCAAACCGATGGCGCGGGTGTACTGACGTGGGAAGCCGCCGCATCGGTCAAAGCCTCAAAGCATCTGGAAGGCCTGTTGTCTCCGCGTGAGGGGCTTGAGGCCTTACTGGATGTCCCGGTCTACCGCTTCCATTACAAACGAGATCCGGGGCTCACGACGACGGGCGATTACGACACGCAATACGTAGGGCTCTTGGCCGAAGACGCCCCCTGGGCGATGCACCATCGCGGCCGAATCTTGAATCCCGTGAATACCTTCGGTTATACGGTGCTGGCGATCCAGGCACTTGAGGCGCGGATCACGGAGCTCGAGCGTGCGCGCTGAGCCGGTAGCTTTTGACCTCCCGGCTCCGACCTTTCGCGCTCGGCTCCTGCGCGCAGGGCAGGAAGGGATCCTCTGGGGCGTCAAGCTCGGCTTGGCGCTGGGGTTGATCCTCGTTGCTGTGTCCTATGTGCTCGGTGACTACAGCATCGTCCGGCAACGGGCCCTTAACGGTCAGCGCGCCTTTGAATTTCTGCAGCAGCAGCAAACAGCCCGGCCGAGTCCACCCGCACCGAGCCCACAGAAAGGTCCCTAATGGCGAAACGTCACATAGCGGCGCGACATGAAGAATCGGCGGTAGAGCCTGAGCTTGTCCGATCAGACGAAGGGATCCTGATTGCCAGGCTCGATACGACGACCTGCGTGAATCACGCAACGGACCAATTCGACGCGCGTCGTCCGCGGCTTCATGTGGACGGCCGATCGTTCGCCCATGTCGGCGAAGATGCGAAAGGACGGTGGATCTATCGTTATGACAAGTAAAAGCAAACCGTCAGACCCGATAGAATCGGCTGATTTCGAGCCTGTCTCGGAACACCCGTCGTTGCTGGGATTGCTTCAGCAGTTGAGTCAGGCGGACCTGGAGCAATTGCGCGCGTTGCTCGGCGTATCGGGCCCCTCAATGGTCGGGATCACGCCTGAACAATTACAGACCATTGTCGGCTCGATGGGCACGACCTCCGCGGTGGCGATGCGCGAAGCGTACCGGCTCCAACGGAAGGAAAACCCCAACTATCCGGAGCGTAGCGTGTTCAACCCGAGCGGGATTTTCGACGATCAGGGAAATCCCCTGCCCCCCAAGGTTAAGTTGAGTCGACCTACCTTTTTTGTGGGGGTGCGGTTGAGCGAAGAATTGATGAACGTTGACGAAATCGAGTTGTGTAATCGGTTGACCGAAGACCGGTTCTCCCGGGACGGGGTCTGGAAAGCGGAGTTTGTCGGCGCCGGCACGCAGAAGCGGCTCATGATCGATGTCCCGTGTAAAACGGTCGATGATCGGATGGGGCTCCCCCCGTTTACACACATCATTCGAGAACTGCTGCTCGGGCAGGAAGCCGCGAATCCCGACACGATGGCTAAGCGAATCGAAGCCCTCGAAGGGGAAGTGCGCCGGTTGCGGAACCAGGCAGCCTAAATGTGCGTCCAACAGCGCCGCTTGACGATGTGATCAATCATGCTGGAGCAAACGCCGAATTCGCTGGCCAGTTGCGACGTGTTGGCTCGGATTCCTTTGCTGCGCGGGATGTGACGCTCTCGAATGGTGAGGACTTCAGCGGTGGTGAGTCTGGAGTTGCCGTGAAATTCTCCAGGCCGGGATTTGGCGCCATCATTGCCGCGGCCTTTGTTTATCATGTCGTGCATGTTGTCAGCGGCAGTGCCGACGAAGAGATGACGCGGGTTTACGCATAGAGAGACATCGCAATGGTGACAGACGAAAAACCCCGCAGGGATACGACCGTTGAAAAGTTCCCAAACAAATCTATGGGCGGCGATTTTCCCTACTCGTCCGTACTTTCTGTTGCCGGTTCCACCATAAGCGCCTGGCCACAGGATGCATGGGTCGTCCTGCACATCTCTAGTCTATCATGACACTCCTAGAGTTAGAACAAGATGCGTACGACCGTTTGGGCCAGTCTCAAACGCCCCCAACAGCGATTTCGCGCCGGATCGAGCGGTTCATCAACGACTGGCATCGGCGCGTCGTCTCGGCGGCCGGGATGGACTCGCTCCGGCGGATTCTCGTCTCCCAAGCCTCGGTGGCCAACACCTCGAGTTATGGGCTCGTGATGCAGTCCATTCGCTGGGTCACGGAACGAAGCAACGACCGCCGACTGCTGAAGAAAACCCTGGGCTGGTACCGCGAGCAATATCCTGACCCGCCGAATAGTACTGGGACACCCTTTGCCTGGGTGCCGCTCGGACGCAGTCGCATTCACACGTTACCCGCGAATGCCTCGGAACTCTTCGTCAAGTCGACGTCCGCCTCCGACACAGGGACCGCCTACGTCGAGGTCATCCGAAGTACCGGTTACCGACGATCACTGTCGGTGACGATGACCGGCGTCACGGCCGTCTCGCTGGGGGCGGCCATCACCGACGTGATCGATATCGTCAATTTTTACCTCTCGGCGGCGGCCGTTGGGACCGTCACGCTCCATGAAGATTCGGGAACTGGGACCGAACTCTCGCGGATTCCGATCGGAGGCCGATTTGCCCGGTTCCTGCGCTACGCCTTGGCGCCGACGCCTTCCTCGGCCATTACGTACCTCGTGGATGGGATTGCCGATCTTGTGGATATGGCGAATGATACGGACGAACCCTTGATCCCGATCGATTTCCACGACATTTTGGTGAACGGGGCGTTGGTGAACGAATACATGCAGTTGGGGCGGGAGCTCCAAGCTCGGTTGCTCCTGCATGGCGGCAACCCGGACCGGCCGACCGAATCGTCCGTGGAAGGGCGGATCAAACGGTTGCGAGCGTCCCTGTATGAGTTGGACGAGGAAGAAGCCGGCGGGGACACGCGGACGTTTGACGAGACCATCAATTTACCGATCGTGTGAGGTGATTTTTATGCGAATAATGAAGGGCCTCGTCGTGTGGGTCGTCTTCATTGTTTGTGTGGCGGGTGGAATTTATTCGGTGGAATGGCCGACGGAAGCCCAGGGGCCGTTAACCAACGCGCTGAATCTGCGCGTGCGGACAAGCACCGGGGGCGACCTGCTCGTCAACGCAGTCGCGGCGGGAGCGCAGGGACCCTTGACGAATTTTGGGAATATCAGTCTCCGTACGTATGGGGCCGGCGACCTCGGGGTGGCGATCAATGGCGGGACCATCACGCCGGACACGATTTGCTTGAATGCTGCGAGTCAGGATGTGTGCCTGAGTCGCCAGTCGGCGAATGTCTTGCAGTTGGCCACGGGCGACTCCTTTGTCTCGCAAGATGGCCTTGGCGCGTTAGGCTCGCTCACGTTGCCGTGGGGCAGTCTGGTCATCCAAACTGGCATACGGTTGCTTCAAGGGGCGAATCTTTTCACCAGTGGCCGGGCCGTCATGAATTCGCCGGCTGATGGCATCTGGACCATGCTGGACTCTGCCGAGACGAACTTTACGCGGCTGAACCTCGGCGGCACCACGTCAAGCTTTCCGGCGTTGGGACGATCGACGACGGCACTCGAAGCACGCCTCGCGGACGGATCGGCCTATACCCGGATGAATGCCGGGAGCTATGGTGTCGGCAGCGTCCTCGCGATTTCCTCGACGGCGCCGACCATTTCCAGCGGGTTCGGGACGACGCCGTCCATCACCGCCAATAACGGCACGATTGCCTTCCGGCTCGATGTCGGGACGGGGGGGACTGCCTCGTCAGGCGTCATTGGGCTGCCCACGGCGACGACCGGCTGGAATTGCAGTGTGGACGACGTGACGACGCCAGCCAGCTTCATCACAGACCAAACCGCATCCACCACCACGACCGCCACGGTGCAGAACTATTCACGGACGACAGGCTTGGCAACCGCATGGACGGCCTCCGACATTTTAGCCGTCAGTTGTGCCGCTTTCTAAGAAGGAGCCGTTCCACGATGGCTGCCGTCGATTGTCTGAACGTCAAGGAGTCCCCCGGGTTTGCAGTGGGAGATGGTGTCGCGGATGACCGGGCGGCGATTCAAGCGGCCATTGACGGTTTGCCTGCGCGCGGCGGCGTGGTGTTCTTCCCCAGTGCCCGCTACAAGTGTGCGGGCAGCCTGACGATTCCACCCGACAGCGTGAAACGACGGGTGACACTCCTCGGGAGCGGACGCGGCAATTAGGACGGCTTGGGGGGCAGCGAGCTCTATTTCACACAAACTACGAATAGCGATGGGGTTGTCGCGGCCGGCGGAGGCACCCCGGTTGATGTCGATCTGCGCGATCTCCTTCTGACCGGGAATCTCTCGGCGCGCGACGGCTTTGCCTTGACCAATGCGCTCGATGGGCGCGTCACGCTTGAGCGGGTCCATAGCGTTGGGTGGGGTGGCTCGGGTATCAAAATCGACGCAGCCTCCCACACGCTCATCCGGCGCTGCCTGTGTAAAGCGAATAGTCAGCATGGGATTCTGCTGAGCGGCGCCGGCAGCGTGCACCAGATTCTCGAAACGGATTGCGTGGGCAATACGCTCGGGGGTCTGACCGTCGCAGGGCCAGTCCAGCTCGGCAGCGTGATCGTCCGCGGCGGTGTGTATGCTCAACCCAATACGATTGACGCGCCGGCCATCAGCCTAGATTTCGTGGCCAATGGGTGCCTGGACGGGGTCTTTGTCGAACACGCGCGGCTGACGCGCAATGCCCACGTGATCCGGCTCGGGGCCTCCGGCTCAGCATCCCTCGGGCAGCGGGTTGAAGCGTTCAGCATCCGCCATTGTGATCTGTCGGGCAGTGACCAGACGGCTGGCACGGGCGAGCTGATCTCCGCACGCTATGTCCAGAGCCTCGAGATTGCGTACAACCGTCTCTCGCCCGGGCAAGCCGTGACACGGCCCGCTGTCTTCGAAGACGAAGCCCGCGACGTGCGGTGGTACGGCAATCTCGTCACGACCGGCACGGGACGTCCGAGCGTGGCCGCCAACGCGCGGCCCACGTTTCGAGGCAGCGATAGCCTGGGGGCGCATTTCTTCGGGATGCCGTTTCAGGTCGACGTGGCCGGCCCAGCCCTGGTCGGGCAGAGCACGAGCGCGCTGTACACGCCGACGCGTGGCCTAGCTACGGCCTGGACCGACACGTTGGGCAATCAAAATGCGCGGTGGCTCTGTGAAGCGACCGGCACGCTGCTCGACAATGGGACTTATGACTTTACCGAAAAATTCTCTGGCTTGGTGTTCATCGCAGGCACGGGCCACGAAGTGGCGATCTATGTCTTGCAGGGCACAGCCAACGCGGTGCAGGAAGTTTCTGATCCTAGCGGGGCCTTTTCTCCGATCTTGGGCACCCCTGGGATGTGCAATCTTGCCTACCACGCGGGGACTGATAAGTACCGCCTCGAGAATAAGCGGGGCAGCCCGAAAGCCTATCAATGTTGGATCATGACCCGGTAGCCGACTGATGCGTCAACACCTCTTCGCCTGGCTTGCGGTCCTCGGATGCGTAGTCACGTTCCTCGCACCTTCCGCGCAGGGGCAATCGGGACCTGTCCTCCCAGCGACGTGTGCCCCGAATGAGACGTACAGTTTTACTGGTACCACGCCCGCAACCCCTGTCGTTTGCGTGGGGCCGAATATCTGGACCTTGCGCTTATCAATGGATCTGCTGGGGCCGGCTACCGATACGACCACCGGCAATGTGAGCACGAGCGCCCATGGCTTGATGCCGAAGCTCCCGGGGGGCACCACTACCTTCTTGAGGGCGGATGGGACGTATGCCACACCGGCTGGAGGCAGTCTTCCCAGTGGCCTGATTACCTTCGTGCTGACGGGGACGTGTCCGGGTGGCTTCACCGAAGTATCGGCCCTCAACGGACGCACGCTTTTTGGCACCGTGGCCGCCAATGCGGATGTCGGCACGACGGGCGGGGCTGACAGCGTCACGCCGGCTGGCACGAATACGTGGCCGGCCGGGGTGCCGACGAACTCAGGTGGGACTGTGGATGCTCATAGCGCGACAGCCGTCGCGGATCATGCGAGTCATACCCACACGTACACTCAAGTCGTGAACCATGTTCACGTCCAGAATGTCAACAGTGCGGCGACGGGAGGACTCAGCGGCTACGGGATCGATACGAGCACGAATACCTCGACGGCCTCGGGATATTCGACGGCGAATCCCACCGGTGGCGTGGCGACCGGAACGACCGCTGGTCCGAGTGCGACCTTAACCCATAGCGTCACGCAGCCAGCGAATCACGTCTTCACGCAGCCCACGATTACCTGGCCAGCGGGCGTACCCGTCTTCACCGGGACCGCCGGCGAGAATCGCAGTGCCTTCACGCGGGTTATTTTCTGCCAAGCCAATTAGATGGCCTCACGCTACCAGTGGATCACACTGGCCGATTTTCGCGGTGGCCGGAACGCCACCGATGATCCGCTCTCGGTCGGTGAGAACCAAGTCGTCGAGATGCGGAACGGAGACACCTACCGGACGGGCCTCTTTCGCAAACGCGGCGGCGCGACGGCACCCGCCATCGGTTCTGCGTTTACCGGGGTGATCTCGAGCCTGATCGCCCACCAGCCTGGCAACAATCCG
>ERZ1292623.1676-Hain-H51-01um-R1-1676-length-20858-cov-9_pt4 | contig 12167 bp, 10 predicted proteins | sample MGYA00564398_ERZ1292623 | MGnify/ENA primary metagenome ERZ1292623 (study PRJEB36523, sample SAMEA6512633) | groundwater metagenome | collected 2019-01-07 | study: AquaDiva: Metagenomics assemblies of 32 groundwater samples | reverse complement strand
TACGAAGTTGTGAAAAAAATCCCAAAAGGAAAAGTTCTAACTTATAAACAAGTTGCAGAACTTGCTGGAAGCCCAAAAGCATTCAGGGCAGTTGGTACTGCAATGAAACTAAACCCTGATTTGAAAAATATTCCATGTCATAGAGTTGTAGGGTCAGATGGGGCGATGCACGGTTATTCAGCAGGCCAAGGAATAATAACTAAAATCAATCTCCTCAAAAAAGAAGGAGTAAAGTTTATTGGAGATAACTGTGTATTAATCAAATAATAGTTTTGTTTTTGCATATTAAGTGCTAATGACCAATTTGATGTAAAATACTATTAATGAATATTATTACGAATATACTTATTTCGTTTTTTTATGCTTTATTCATAACAATTCTTTTTATATTTGTATTTATTGGTGTTTGTTATGGAATTTATTTTTATATTCAAAAGCTCAAACAAAAAGAAGAAATAAAAAATAATATAGATGGAAGCGGCCTTGCATTTTTACTTATAAGAATTCCACAAATAAATGAAAAAAAAGAAGAAGCTTTTGATACTTTTTTAAAATCTATACATAGAGTATTACCAAAAGACGCTGTGATTTCATTAGAATTAACGTCTTTTAATAAATTTTTAAATTTTTATATCGTTATTTCAAAGAAATACACAGAGCTTATTGAATCTCAACTTTATGCTCAATATCCAGATGTCGAAATAGAAGTAACAACAGATTATTTGTCTACCCAAGAGCAAGATAATACAGCCTTCGTTGATATAAGACTAAAAAAATTAAGCGTCCATCCAATAAAGACTTACAGCATGATGGAAGATAACTTACTTAGAAATATAATGGCGTTTTTAGCAAGGTTGGAAAGTGATGAACAATTTTTTTTGCACCTTACTCTCAAAAGGATAGGATCAAAATTTTGGAAACGAGGACTAATTGGAATATATTATGAGTTATTTGGTAAAAAAGTTGCGTCTGATGGAAACTCTACTTTAGAATATGCAAAACTTTCATCAAAATACATTTATAACGGAGTTTTAAGACTAGGATTTAAAGCAGAATCAGGCCAAGTAGCAAAAGATAAATTAGATTTAATTTTTAATTTCTTAAAACAATTAAAGTATTCAAATGAATTTAAAATGGGCAGCAAATATATTCTTGGAATACATAACCCAAACGCTTTAAAAGTTCGCGCAAGAATAATTAATAGAAAGCAATTATGGATTCCTGAAGAAATTGCGACAATTTATCATCTCCCATATAAAACAAGTGACATATCAAATATTGTGCAAACAAGATCTAGAAAAGCACCTCCTCCTGACATTCTCCCAAGATATGTATCGGAAAACGATAAAAATATTTCATTAATTGGAGAAACAAATTACAGAAATGAAAAAATAAAATTTGGGATTAAACGCGATGATAGAAGGCGACATGTCTATATTGTTGGTAAAACAGGTGCTGGAAAAAGTAAGTTAATAGAGCTTATGATGCTTGAGGACATTAAGGACGGATGCGGTTTTTGTCTTATTGATCCACACGGAGACTTAGCTAAAGAAGTATTGTCCAATATCCCAAAAAACAGAATAAAAGATGTAGTTTATGTAAATCCAACAGATAGAGATTTCCCTATACCATTTAATCCTCTTGAATATACAGGAGATTATGAAAGAAGACAACAAGTTGCAGTTTTTTTTATTTCAATATTTAAGAAAATATTTAAAGCTGATTGGAATGAAAGAATGGAACATATTTTAAGATTTATAATTCTTGCACTTTTAGAGACACAAGATTCAAATGTTTTGGGAATAACAAGAATATTAACTGATACAAAATACAGAGCAAGAGTTATTGGTGAGTTAAGAGACCCAGTAGTAAAAGCATTTTGGGCAAATGAATATGCTTCATGGAATGAGCAATTTTCAAATCAGGCAATTGTTCCAATAATGAATAAAGTTGGTCAGTTTTTAGCCAATCCAATAATTCGTAACATGGTAGGACAACCTAAAAATGCATTAGATTTTGAGAAGTTTATGAATGAGGGGAAAATTGTAATAATAAATTTATCTAAAGGTCAACTTGGAGATGATAACATGGCCCTTCTTGGATCGATGTTTATTACAAAAATACAGCAAACAGCACTAGCAAGAGCAAAAATAGCAGAAGAAAAAAGAAAAGACTTTTACTTTTATATTGATGAATTTCAAAATTTTGCGACAGATGCGTTTAATACAATTCTATCTGAAGCAAGAAAATACAGACTTAATTTAACAGTAGCACATCAATATATAAATCAATTGCCACAGGATATTAAAGCATCAGTTTTTGGTAATGTTGCAACTATCATTTCTTTTGCAGTAGGAGCAGAAGATGGATCTATTTTATCAAAGGAGTTTGCACCTGTTTTTAAAGCAGATGATCTTATTAATCTTGAAGCGCGAGAACTTTATATTAAAATGTCTGTTGATGGAAAAGTTACAAAACCATTCTCAGCAAGAACAATAAATGTTAATCCGTCGCAGTTTAGTTTCGGTCCTGAAATTATTGATTATTCAAGAGAAAAATACGGAGAAAATAGGGTTATTGTCGAAAGAGATATCGAAAGATGGACGTCAACTGATGTAAGTTCAGGAAATCTTTCAACTAACGAAGAATTTCCTGAGCCTATTATTTAATTTTTTAAATTACTCCAATCAACTGAAGATTTTGACAATTCTTCAATAAGTTGTTTAGTAATAGTTTTATATTGTTCTTCTGTGAATTGACGATTTAAAATGCAATATTGCTTATATTGCAGTCCAACGCATCCAAAACAATTTTTTAATCCTTTGGAACTAAATAAGTACCATGAATCTTGGCAATTGTTTGATTCAACAACATAATTACAATTATTAAGAATTTGTGAATCTACTATCTGATATGAGTTTTCTACGTTTTGACCTGCATAGGTTGTATCTATACAAGATTTACAGAAATTTGTGTCGTATCCATAAAAGCAGTTTTCATTATTTGCTGAGTCAAAGCACATATAGCAATTTTTACACTGATATAGGTAATTTCCATATGGCGAATTTACATTATGCTCCCCAGCGCTTTGCGTTTTTGGATATTTTTTAATTAATTCATTTAAAATCGGAAAGATTTTTTCAGGTTGAACTAATTGGTATTTTTTTATTTCTTCTTTATATTGTTGTTCTGTAAGCTGTCTGTTAAAAAGACAAAAAGATTTATTGTTTAAATAAGCGCAACCAAAAATGTTTGTGCAATTATTACAGTACGCAGAATAATAAGAGTTATTAACTCTTCCACAATATTGTAAATATGCTGAATTAAAACATCTAAAACAATCGACACTGTCATAACACCCTTCACATTCCACGTTGTAATCACCATCAACACAGTTCACATTTAAAAAACAATCGAAAAGATAAACAGAGTCTGAGCTTCTATGTGTATCAAAACAATATGTTAAGTTTTTAGATAGACTTACAACATCGCAATTTTTACAATTTACAGACGTAAAGATTTGGCTTTCAGGCTTTGGCGTTGATTTTATTAGTCTATTTAATTCATTAAAAAAAGTTTGGGCATTCATTATTGGGGTAATGTGTCTTTAATTATTGGGTCACTTTCAACAAAATATTTTTCGTAATCTTCTCTACAATAAATAGGACTTGTAACTTTTTGTGGGTCATAAGAAGTAACTATATCCTTTTGACATTTTTGACATTTTGTTTTAAAAAGAGCTCTTTTTGAACCGCGAAGTGATAGCCTCCTTTCCTGTCTACATCCAGGACAATTTGTAGGCAAAGGAAGATTTCTTTTTGATAAAAAATCTTTTTCTTCTTTTATTACTAAAAAATTACTTTTGCATTTACTACAAGTAATTGTTTGGTTATCCATTAAGTTAAAGTATAAGATGCCGAGAAATCTAAATCAACTTACAGTTATAATAGGGAGTTAATGTTTACTAAACAAAGAAGTATTCAATCGATTTATTTTTATCTTATTTTAGGAAATACTTTAGCAGTATCTTTTATATGGGGAATAGACACGATTTTTTTATTAAGTGCAGGCCTTACTAATTTTCAAGCATTTTCTGTAAATGCTTTTTTTACTTTAGGGCAAGTTTTATTTGAAGTTCCAACTGGAATAATAGCAGACAAATATGGTCGTAGAACTTCATACTTATTTGGTTGTTTAACCCTTGCTATTTCAACAGGACTTTATATTTTTATGTGGCAAATAAAAGGTCTTTTTTGGGGATGGGCAATCTCTTCAGCACTGCTTGGGCTAGGTTATACCTTTTTTTCTGGAGCTCTTGAAGCTTGGTTAGTCGATGCCTTAAAATTTACAAAATTCAAAGGAAAATTAGAAGATGTTTTTTCTAAAGGTCAAATAGTAGGAGGTGTTGCTATGTTAATTGGATCGATTTGCGGTGGTTTAATTGCTCAATATTCAAATATTAGTATTCCATATTATTTAAGATCAGCAATCTTATTTTTAAATTTTCTGACAGCATTCATGCTTATGAAGGATTTAGGGTTTAATCCAATTAAAACAAAAAGCGCCCTTAATGATATTAAAAAAATATTTAATACTTCATTACATTATGGATTTAAAAATCCTCCAGTAAGATGGATTATGCTTTCATCCCCATTTATTACTGGAGTTAGCTTTTATATATTTTATGCACTCCAACCGTTTTTACTAAAACTTTATGGAGATGAAAAAGCTTATGGTATTGCAGGGATTGCAGCAGCTCTTATTGCGTCATCAAGGATATTTGGTGGCTTTATTACTTCGTTTATAAGAAAATTATTTAAAAAAAGAACAGATGCATTGTTGTCAGGGATATTTATTTCTGGACTTGTATTAATTCTTGTAGGAATGGCAAGTAATTTTTGGTTAGTGTTAATATTAATATTTATTTGGGGTCTAATTTTTGCAGCAATATCTCCGATTAGACAAACTCTACTTAATAATTTAATTCCTTCAAGTCAAAGAGCAACTGTTTTGTCATTTGATTCGTTGGTCGGTTCAAGTGGTGGAATTTTTATTCAGCCAATACTTGGTAGGTCTGCAGATTTATGGAGTTATTCAACTTCATATCTTTTTTCTTCACTTTTTCAATTAGCTGCACTACCTTTTATGTATTTAGCAAAGAAACAAAACTCAAAATCAGATATTATTAAGTAATATGGTTATTCAAGATAAAATAGCAATAGTAACAGGAGCTTCGTCGGGGATTGGTTATTCAACTGCTAAGTTATTAACAGAAAGAGGAGCAAAAGTAGTCCTTGCTTCAAGATCAATAGACAAGTTGGAAGAGTTTTCTAAAACTCTAAAAGATTCTTTTGTTATTCAAACCGACATGATGAATGAAGATGAAATCAAAAACATGGTTAATAAAACAGTTGAGCATTTTGGAAGAGTAGATATTTTAGTAAATAATGCAGGACGAGGTTATGATACTTTAGTAGAAAATATCGATACAAGTTCATATATTGAGCTTTTTAAACTAAATCTTCTTGCTCCTTTAATTGCGATGCAGGAGGTAATTCCTATTATGAGAAGGCAAAGCGGTGGGGTAATAATAAACATAAGTTCAGGTACATCAATGATGGATATACCAAATATTGGGCCCTATTCTTCACTAAAACGAGCTCTTAATGGTTTATCTTTAACAGCAAGAGAAGAATTGGAAAAAGACAATATAAAAGTATGTCTTATATATCCTTACATTACACAAACAAATTTTGGTAAGAATGTTATTGGTAAATCTCGAGATGATGATTGGATAAATGATGAAACTATGATGGAAGCAGATACGCCAGATTATATTGCAGAAAAAATTCTTGAAGCAATTGAAAGCGAAGAATCAGAAACGTATGCTCATGACTGGATGAAAAAAATAAAATAGTTTTTATTTTTTATTTAATTTTAGGAATAAGTTTATATCTCCAATTATTTTTTCTTTAATAAGTTCAAGAGTTGAATAGTTTGATCTTCCATAAATTCTTGGGTAGTGAGATACAGGAACTTCTGCAAACTTTGCTCCAGCTCGATTTAATTTATATATCATTTCAGGTAAGATAGAAGAGTCTTTACTATCAAGTTGGATTTTATTTAGTATTTTTCTTCGAATTAATCGAAAATCACAATCAACATCTCTTATTGGCAAGTTAAACATTTTTTTAGCTAAAAAAGCATAAACTTTACCTAAAAGTACCCGAATTAAATTATCGTGTCTTTTGATTTTGTAACCATTTATAACATCAGCACCGGTTTTAAAATATTTTTCAATGAGTTTTATTAGGTCTTCCTCAATATGATATTGTGCATCTCCATCAGTATAAAAAATCCACTCATTCTTAGATTCTTTAAAGCCGCTTTTAATAACAGCATATCCTTCTTGGTTATTTTTTTTGTTAAGTATCTTAAGATCGGGATATATTAATTTCATTTTAATAATTTCAGAATATGTATTATCAATAGAATCACCTCCGTGAATAGCTATAATTTCAAATTTATTTGACACTTGTTCTGCAACAGAATATGCAAATGTAATTTGTCTTGAAACAGTAGCTTCATCATTGAAAAAGGGAATGATAATAGATAAACTTTTAAGCTTTTTCATTTTATGAATTATAAAACTTGGAAATAACATTTGCTATATAAACCATATCTTTTTTCTTCAAAAAGTGATGAAACGGCAGACATACTATTTCTTTTGAAAGTTTTTCTGCGTTTCTATAAGTACTTTTTTTTAGAAATGAAAAAGCTGGTACTTTGCTTACCGGATAAGGATAGCGCACAATTACTGGAAGCCCTTTTTCAGTTAAAAACTTAACTAATTGATCTCTTTTTTTTGCAGCAATTACAAACAAATGAGGAACAGGAGTACTTTCGTTAGAAGATTTTAAGACTCTTAAATACTTTTGCAAATTTTTATTCTCTAAAATAGCCTTAAAGTCAAAATAAGCTTTTTTTCTTTCACTCGCTTCTTTAGTGAATTCATTTAGATAGAGATTTAAGACTGCAGATTGTATTTCTGGGATTCTGCTGTGTCCAGAAACAAATTCACTTTTAAATCTCTTTGATTCTCCATAACTTTTAGCTTTTATAAAATAGTCATAGATTTTTTTGTCTTTTGTTAAAATTCCTCCACCATCACCCAATGTCCCCAAATTTTTTGTTGGAAAAAAAGAAAAACATCCAATCTGCCCAAATGTTCCAACGTACTTATTTTTATATTTAGTTCCAAAAGCTTGAGCGCAGTCTTCAATTAAAAATATTTTTTTATCTTTACAGATTTTTACAATTTTATCTAATTGTCCAACAAGGCCATATAAATGAACGACAACTATAACCTTGGTTTTTGGAGTTGTACGTTTTAAAATTTTATCAGGATCAATTTGTCCATTTTCATCAACATCAGATGGTATACCTTTTGCACCACTTAAAAAAACAGGAAATGCAGTGGGATACGAGTTAACCGGAAAAATTACTTCGTCTGTAGGTTTTAAATTAAAATATTTTAATGCCAATAGTAAAGAATCGTGACCAGATGCAGTTGTTAGAAAATACTTAGAGCTAAAAAAGTTATTAAATTTACTAATTAACCTTTTATCCTCACTACCATTTAAAAAAATACCAGAATCGATTACCTTAGAAATTTTTTTTAGAATAGCTTTTTTATTTTTTCTTGCTTGAATTGACGTATGGTTGAATTCTAATTTAAGCATAAAGATAAGCTTAATCTTTTTTTGGCTCCCAAAATTGTTTTCCTCTACTATCCCATGGGAGACGTTTTTCATCAAGGTTATTTTTATCAAATTTAAAATTAGAGAAAACATATAGGTCAACCGGGGAATTTTGAAATACCGCAGATCCCTGTGCAACACCATGTGGGATAAATAATAATTGTGATTGTCCACCCCCTAAAATTATTCTCATTGTTTTATTTTCAGTTTTTGAGTTTTTTCTTAAATCCCATAAACCTACAAATAAATGATTATAAGGACTTATGTACCAAATAAAATCTTGCTTGTAATGTAAATGCCAAGCCTTTATAGAACCAGGGTGTAGTCTTGTGCGATTTATTTGTGCAATTTTATATTCAGGAATCTCTTCCAACTCGTTTTTTGAATTAATTTTTACTATTTCACTTAAATCTCCTTCTTCGCTGGGTATGCTTTGAAGCTTAATTAAACGAACTCCTTCGATGAATGATATTAGAGGATATTTTTGATGATATATTTTTTTCCTAAACTTATTAGATATATCACTAATAGACAAAACTCCATTGGGTTGTTTGATTTTTAGCATACTAACAGGAAACAATTATATCACTAAGGTTTTTGTTTTGTCTATTTTAGCGATATTAAACTTACAAAAAGCGATAAGTGTCGGTTATCTTTAGACTCAGGAATATATTCTGAAAGTTTATATGCGTATTTTGTCTTAAGAATAATTGTATTTAGCCCTGAATTTAAAAAGCGCCCAACAGAAATTTTTTGTGTTGTTTTTTTTCCATTTTCAAAATAGATTTTTCCTGCATAGTGACGGTTAATATAAACTTTTACCTTTTGAGTTTTTACAATAGATTCCGCCTCAATAATTAAATCCTTATAATTATTCACCTTTAGATTCATAAAAACCCTTGCAGTTTTTCCAATGATCCATCTTCTTTTTTGCCCATCTTCTTTTTTGCCCCACCCGCTCACAAGCATTAGATCATCAAAAGTTGAGTCAAACTCGATAGCGCTAAGATAAGTATTTGATAATTTCGTATTCCATAAGCTATATTGGCCTTCACTTTTAATTTTATTGAAACCAATATCAGTCAGAAGATTTGAAATAAAAGTTGAATGCTGTTCGTCTTGTTTTAATAGAACATGCTTAATCTTATAAAAATCAATAACATTTCTAATGTCCTTTTTATCATATTGATTGATTAAAGTTTGATATGAATTTGGATTTGTAGTTGGGTCTACAATTTTTCCAACAGACCCAATTAGAGGATTCTTAGTATAGTATGAAAATATGCCATTTTGAATTCTTCCGGCATATGCTCCGAAAATCGGTTTATTATGAATAAGTTGAGTATAAGAAGACCAAATGACGTTGGCATATCCAAGATTTTTTATAGAGTCTCTGATTGAAAATGGGATTTCAAGCAAAGGCCCTGGATTCGGGTTATTTGATAAATATTTGTAAATCTTATTCGGATAGGTTAATTTTGGAGCCGGGGTTATAAATATATATTGGTCAAAAAGAAAAACGAGAATTGCAACTCCAATTAAATAATACTTTATTTTTCTATACCTTAGAAAGTAATACTGAAGTAAGAAAGCGGTTATTATAGACATAAGAAAAATAAATGGCGCAATAAACCTTCCCGGCGCTCTTGCCATTTGAATTATTGGTGTGTATGCGATTAATGCATAAGGAAGCGGAATATTTAGATTTTTACCAAAAACATGCAGAAAAGGACCAAGAGTAAGAGTTAAAAAAGCCAAAGCAGTATAAAATATAGGAAGTAGGAATTTAGGAAGTTTTTTATTAATAAATATAAATATAAAAGTACTTAAAATAATAATTAACCCAGGATAAATGAAATTCTCAAATATTACTGAAATATATTTTAGGTTTCTAGCAAGCAAGTCCACAAAATTCTTATAAATAGGATTGCCTGCATGAGGTATAAAAAAATTTGTAAGGTCTGCAGAATAAGCAATCATATCTTTCCAGTCTGATGGCTTATCAGCTCTCCCAAAATAAAAAATATAATATCCTTCTTTTATTAAAGGAAGAAGAAAAATAAATAATGAAAATATTGAAAGTAGAAAGTATTTTAGGTTTTTCTTGAATATTAATAATAGATGCTTTGAGTTGTAAAAAAAATAAAAAATAATAAATATAAAAGAAAGAAGGATCAGCATTATTGCAAAATAAAGGTTTGTATAAAAAGCCAATGCAAAAGATAATCCAAGTAAAACAGCAAATAAGTTTCTTTTTCCTGCGCTTTTACTTCCCAACAGTTTAAGAAAAAAGATTGTAGGAATCGTAAACAAATATAGAGCTACGTAAGTTGGATGGGCGCTTATTCTAACATTGACAAAGGGAGTAAAACCAAAAACTAATGCTACAAGAGTCGATATAAATCGATTAATCTTTAATATATTCAGAAGCAAATACATTGATAAGCATGAAATAATTACTCCACCAATAATTAATAAGATAAAAGATTGATGAATGTTTAAAAAAGGCCTTAGAAATAAAAAATATAAACCAAAAATTGGAGATACGTCATCTAAGGCAAAGCGCCAGCCAAATGGATACAAAACATTATCAGTTGGTGTCAATGGATTCTTAAATGAAATAATATTTTTACGAACAGTTTCTGCTACAAATTCATATATCGGAGATTCTCCCTGAATTGTCAATTGGCCGGTTTTATCAGGCGATAAAACTTGAGCCCACAAATTGAAGTAAAATATAATACTTACAATAAAGAAAACCAGTACTGGCAGAATCCAATGTACAAAATATTTTTTCAGATAGAATAGTATAGTATGGAAAAGCCCCAATATAAAGTAATGTTTGAGATAGAAGAAAAGCATTTTTGGTATAAAGGAATGAGATTAATAACAGATACTCTTTTAAAAAAATACTTGCGATCAGGAAATAGGATAATTCTTGATGTGGGGTGTGGAACAGGGGGAAATTTCAATTTGTTAAGTCAGTATGGTAGAGTCTTTGGAATTGACAATTCGGAAATTGCTATAAAACTTGCACAAAAAAGAAGAATTAATAATATAAAATTAGCGTCGCTTAATGAAATTCCCTTTAAAAATAATTCATTTGATCTAATAACTTGCTTTGACGTATTAGGTCATGAAAAAGTTTTTGAAAAAAAAGCCTTAAAAGAATTTAATAGAGTATTAAAATCTGGAGGATTATTATTGATAAGGTCTGCCGCATACAAGTGGCTTTATAGCTATCATGATATTAAAGTACAAAATAGACGTAGGTATACTTTAAAAAGTCTTAATAATTTAATAAAGAGTAATAATTTTATTTCTTTAAAAAAAACTTATGCAAATACTATTTTATTTCCACTAATTGCTTTTAGAAGATTCATATCAAACATTTTTAACATAGAGAGAATAAATTCTGATGCTTTGCCAGTTAATAGAATATTAAATTTTATTTTATATATTCCATTTATTATTGAAAGCTTAATTTTACGGTATGCTAATTTACCGTTTGGTTCATCTGTTATTATATTAGCAAGGAAAAAATAAAATGATTAATTTTTTAAAAAAGTACTGGTTCCTAATTGTTATTTTTATTCTTTTCGCTTTTTTTAGGTTTTATAATCTTGACCAGAGGATTATATTTGACTGGGATCAGGAACAGTTTTCTTATCAGGCAAGTAATATTTTAGAAAAGGGAAATCTTACATTGATTGGTCCGCGAGTAAACAATGATAGGGGTTTTTTTCTTGGTCCATATTTTATTTATCTTCTAATACCTTTTTATCTTATTGCTAATCTTCATCCTAATGCATTGATAATATTCATTATTACTTATAATATTATTTTTTTTAGTACTTCGTTTTGGATATTAAATAAGATATTCAAATCAAAAGTCGCACTTGTATTTTTATCCTTATGGGCAATAAATTATCAATTATTAAATTTTGATACAACTGCATGGAATCCTATATTAATACCCTTAGGAATAATGTTTGTATTATTATTTTTACTTAAAATATATGACAACGCTAAAGCAAAAAGCTATTTATTATTAGGATTAACTCTTGGTTTATTTGTAAATATCCATTTTCAATTTTTGTTTATAATTTTGTTTAGTTTAATATTTTTATTAATAAGTTTTAAAAAAAGTAAGGTTTTTAAAATTAAATACGTTTTATCTTTAGCGGCCTCATTTTTTATAACGTTTCTTCCATTATTTATTTTTGATCTAAGAAATAATTTTTTGAATTCAAAACTATTTCTTGGATTTTTTTTAGAGGATAATCCCGCTTTGGTAAATGATAATAATGTTTGGAAGACAGTTTTTGTGAACTTTCTAAAGCCTTTTATATATTTTGAAAAAGTTGAATATATGTGGTTATTTCTTTTTATTATTTTATGTATGAC
>ERZ1292623.4039-Hain-H51-01um-R1-4039-length-12168-cov-36_pt1 | contig 12168 bp, 12 predicted proteins | sample MGYA00564398_ERZ1292623 | MGnify/ENA primary metagenome ERZ1292623 (study PRJEB36523, sample SAMEA6512633) | groundwater metagenome | collected 2019-01-07 | study: AquaDiva: Metagenomics assemblies of 32 groundwater samples | reverse complement strand
GAGGGAGTCTGAGACACTACTCCCAGCCCTACGGGGTGCAGCAGTCGGGAAAATTTTGCAATGCGCGAAAGCGTGACAGAGCCAGCCAGAGTGATTTTCCGTATTGGAAAATCTTTTGTGAGATCTAAACATTCTCACGAATAAGGACTGGGAGAGACGGGTGCCAGCCGCCGCGGTAATCCCCGCAGTCCGAGTCGCAGCCACATTTGTTGGGTCTAAAACATCCGTAGCTTGCCTTTCAAGTCTCATGTGAAATCTGGCCTCTTAAGGGTCGGGCGAGCATGAGATACTGTTTGGCTAGAGACCGGGAGACGTAAGGAGTACTGTTGGAGTAGCGGTAAAATGCGTTGATCCTAACGGGACTAACAATAGCGAAGGCACCTTACGAGAACGGATCTGACAGTGAGGGATGAAGGCTAGGGGCGCAAAGTGGATTAGATACCCATGTAGTCCTAGCAGTAAACACTGCACACTAAACATTGGGGCCTCTTCGAGAGGTCTCAGTGCTGTAGGGAAGCCGGAGAGTGTGCTACCTGGGAAGTATAGTCGCAAGACCGAAACTTAAAGGAATAGGCGGGGGAGTACTACAACGAGTGACGCGTGCGGTTAGACATAATTAGCCGCACTACCCAAGTAAGAATTGCTTGGGCACAGAGATTTTGAAAAAATTCTCTGTGAAATTGAGCTAAATGCTGGAAGTTCTCGTTAAACATTCGGTAGGAAATTATTTTTGCGAGAAAATAATTAATCACTAAAAATCTGAATGGTAGAGATAATCAGCAGGAAAGGCGAGAAAATTTACTTATCAATAAGTAGTTAAATTTTGAACAAAGGTTTTTAAAGTTCTTAAACTACAATATTCAATGAAAAGTGAAGATTGCATAGATTGGAAAGATAAACCATTTGTTCCAATAGTTGGAGGTAGAAATTATAATAATAGAATGAGGGCAAGATACCAAGAAGAACGTTTTAGCGATGATATCGTTTTAAGAGACTGGATGTTATTGGTATATAATGGTGTTGCTATGGCTACACCAATTGCCGTGGGTTTAGAAATGATTCTTAAATAAATAAAATTCTCGAATCCTCAGAGACTACACGCTCAAATCAAAATATTAAAGGAAGTTAAGAAACCTTTGGTTTTTTTGATAAGATATAGTCCGATCTGTATAGAGATATACAGTAGTTAATAGAAATATTAACTCGCTTTTAATTCAAATAGAAAAATATATATACTTTAATAACATGAGATAATTAATTAGATGGACTGGCCGGGATTCAAACCCGGATTTCAAACGGTTCAGGTGAGCGTCTTAATCATTAGACGACCAGCCCATCTGAGGTTTTTTATTTTCTGAATTTTATATATCTATATTGTATTTTAAAAGTTGTAACACACAATGTCAATTAGATTCTACACCGTGAACCTCACCAGGATCGACAGCAGGATGAAGGTCAGTCTAAAGGGCTTACCTGACACGCTGAGAGGAGATGCATGGCCGACGTCAGCCTGTGTCGTGAGATGACCAGTTAAATCTGGTAACAGGCGAGACCCGTGTGTATATTTGCACTGAACAATATTACAGACTGCTTGGGTAACCAAGAGGAAGGTGCGGGCTACGTTAGGTGAGTACATCCCAAATACCCTGGGCTACACGCGCGCGGCAATGCTGCATTCAAAGGGATGCAACTCCGAAAGGAGAAGCCAATCTCATAAACTGCAGCCTAGTTCAGATTGAGGGCTGCAACTCGCCCTCATGACGCTGGAATTCGTAGTAATCGGATTTTATCAGAGTCCGGTGAATAAGTCCCTGCTCCTTGCACTCACCGCCCGTCAAACCAACCGAGTTTTGCATTGGTGAGACTCGCAAGAGACGAGCCTTTGTAAGGCAAGGTAGGTTAAGTCGTCACAAGGTATCCGTAGGGGAACCTGCGGATGGATCACCTCCTAAAAATTAAAATTAATTTTCGAAACTTTCGACTAATATTTTTGTATAATCACGAAGTAAAACTATATCTTCAATTCGTAAGAATTGAAGGACCAGAGATTTCGCAAGAAATTCTCTGGATTCGCATATCTTCAACTCGCAAGCCTCAAGGATGTAAATCCTTGACGGCATTCAAGAACTAAAAGTTCTTGATGAGTTGGAGAACCAGAGGATTGTAAAATCTTCTGGTCCTCGTTAACACTAAGTACGTAGATGAGAGAATCTCGAAGGAGATTTTTGATACAGAAGATTTACAAAGTAAATCTTTAAAACTTCAACTTTGGAAATCTCAAGGATGTAAATCCTTGACGACATTCAAGAACTAAAAGTTCTTGATGAGTTGAATGGGTTAAAGTTTGTAAGTAAACTTTAAAAACCGCTGACACGAGTTCAAATTATTGGGGCCCGTAGTCTAGTGGTAAAATTCCTCACTTGCACTGAGGAGTCGTGAGTTCGATTCTCACCGGGTCCAGATTTTTTCTGAACTCGTAATCTTCAAGCACGTAAGTGTTGAAGAGACAAAAGTTGCAAAGCAATTTTTGTATCACAAATCATACTCAATCAAATGAGATTCCGTCGGGAATTAAAATACGACGTCGGGAGACGTTAAATCTGTTGGTGAGTCATTAATTTGACTTATCATGCAGAGATTATATTCAATGAAGCAAGGAGGAGAGATCAGAAGGTTATCTTTGATCTTCCGTGATTTTATAATCACGGGAACCAGAATTATTCTGGATACTTCAAACACTACGAGAGGGATAGCTTGGCTTGGACAGGATGACGGACGTGGCAAGCTGCGATAAGCTTGGGTGAGGCGCATGCGGCCTTTGAACCCGAGATTTCCTAATGTGAAAACATATCCATCCTGAGAAGGAACAATACGCCGGGAATTGAAACATCTTAGTACCGGTAGGAAAAGAAAATAAAAATGATTCCCCCATTAGCAGCGAGCGAAAAGGGATAAGGGCAAACCGAATCTGCTTTTGAAAAGAAGTTAGAGATGTGGTGAAGGTCAGTGGCTAAGGTTTCGAGCCGAAGTCCACTGGAATGTGGCGCGTTACAGGGTGATAGCCCCTTAGGCGAAGAAACTATGTCGCTCTTCAAAAGAGTAGGGCCCCCTAGATCGGAGGTCTGAATACGGCGAGATTAATCGCCAACCCTAAATATTGGTCCAAGTCCGATAGCGAACTTAGTACCGCGAGGGAAAGCTGAAAAGTACTCTTAATCGAGGGTTAAAAGACTTGAAATCTCGTAGTTACAGCTGGTTGCGGCATTACGGTGTTGCAACGTGCGTGTTGAAAAATGATCCAAGGAGTTTACTTAACTGGCGAGGCTAATGTAAAAGAAGCCGAAGCGAAAGCAAGTCCGAAATGGCGTTAGTCAGTTGGGTGAGACACGAAGCCAGATGATCTACTCGTGACCAGGGAGAAGTTCTCCGAAAGGAGAATGGATGCCCGAACTAGTGTTGTGTACACGCACTTGGATGAGTTGCGAGTAGGGGTGAAAAGCCTATCTAATCTGGCGATGGCTTGTTCCTGTCGAAATATGCCTCAGTATAGTCTCGTCTAGTTTGTCGGCGAGGTAAAGTACGGATAAGACTCGCAGATCCTCTTGGATACGGGGTCTATTCCAACTCAGAACATGTCGACTGCGTAAGACGGGAATGGCGGGCAGTGCGTAAGGTACTGTTCGAAGACCGAAACAACGGAGACTGAAGTTAAGGTCCCAAAATATATGCTAAGTGTAGCAAAAGTAGTCTTGAACCTGAGACACTAAGGATGTAGGCTTAGAAGCAGCCATCATTTAAAGAAAGCGTAACAGCTCACTTATTGAGGTTCGAGGCGCTGAAGATGGACGGGGCTAAGCATATTACCGATACTTCAGCGGTGCTCGAAAGAGCATTCGGGTAGACAGGCGTATTTTCTGCGTAGAAGCACTTTCGAGAGAAAGTGTGGAGCGGGAAGTAATGAAAATCTTGGTGGAAGTAAGATCAGATTGTCCTGAGAACGGACAGCGCCGAAAGAGTAAGGTTTCCTTGGCACTATCGTTTAACCAAGGGTTAGTCAGCACCTAAGATGTATCTTAACTGCGTACATCGATGGACATCCGGTTAATATTCCGGAACTGTTTAATTTTGTTTAGTGCACGATTTTGCTTCGGGATATGCAGCATCTCGAGAGGGATGTGGCAGTTTAAAACAAGGGAGCGTAATGCTAAGAGCTTGTTGAATACTGTTAGGCGACCTGCAGACTCCGGGAGCCCATGAAATGATTGTGTATAGAGATTAAGTAGCTGTACCAAGAACTGACACTGGTGCTCTAGCTGAGAAGGCTAAGGCGTGAAAGGATAACCTGGTTGAGGGAACTCGGCATATTTGGCCCCGTATCTTCGGTATAAGGGGTGTCTATGTTTGTCTTTGATATGTAGAAGGCATTTGTAGATTGCAATAACAAGGACCGCCCGACTGTTTATCAAAAACGTAGCTGATTGCAAATCCGAAAGGACTGGTATAATCAGTGAGACCTGCCCAGTGGTGGTGTTTCAAACTTCGGTTCAACGGAGCTAAGACCCATCAAACGGCGGGCCTAACTATGAGGCTTAGCGAAACAAAACCTAAAAGGGCCTCGATAAACTTGACTATATGCTGGAACTCCTGAATAATTACAATATAATTATTTAAGTTGCATTTTACTTTAATAAGTGAAAATGAATGCAACGCAAGGACAATCAGCAGGAAAGGACTTAGAGTTTTTATCTCATCATCTAGCGGGCTTTGTCGACGGTGAAGGAGCATTTACAATCCAGACACGGAAAACTCCGTGGACTAAATTTGGATTTACAATAACTCCTGAATTTAAGATAAGTCAGCATAAAGATAATGGAGAAATCCTAGAAGTTTTACAAAAAGCTTTAGGATGCGGAAAGATTTCTATCAAATCTGGACAACCAAATCAATTAGTTTTGGTTGAAAAGAATAGAAAAAGAATATCTGAAAAAGTAATTCCTTTTTTCAAAAAATATCCTTTAATTGTTAAACAAAAATCATTTCAGAAATTTTCTGAGATTGTTGAAGGGCTCAATAAAAATGAGCAAGACACAAAAGAAGGATTTGAAAAGTTACTAGATTTAGTTTTTCAAAAAACTAAAGGTGGTAAGGGAAAAAGGAAATACACAAAAGAAGAAATTTTAAGTAATCCTCAGAGACTGCACGTCGAGAATCATCAAAAGATGATTATGATACAGTCCGACTCTTCCAGTAATGGAAGTCAGAAAGCTTAAGGTCGAATCGAATAGAAACTGCCTTACATACAACTCGTAAGAGTTGGATGCTCAAGGCTTCATGATAAAGTTAGGAAAATAAACAGTTATGAGAATATGTCGAACGAAGAATCGAAATAAACCAATTGAGAAAATTTAGCTATATGCTGGAACGTCTGAGTATATTTTTGTACTTCTAAAAAAAGTAAAAATCAAAAATCGCAGATAATCAGCAGGAAAGATTTCTTTTTTATTAAAGAAAAATCCTCAGAGACTGAACGCTAAAGATAATTAAAAAAATAATTATTAAGTTACAGTCCGATCCTTATAGCGATATAAGGTGTATGTCAATTATAATATATTGGCGACAGTAAAACTTGTTGAGCGTAATGCCTTGTCTTCTGAATGGAGACGTGCATGAATGGTTTAACGAGGTGGTCACTGTCCCCAACCAGAACCTTCTGAACTCACTGACCGGTGAAAATGCCGGTGACGCCTAGTGGGAAGCTAAGACCTTGTGGACCTTTACTGCAGCTTGTTGTTGTGGCGTCAGGGAGGATGTATAGAGTAAGTAGGAGCTTCGGCGACAATGTAACACTACTCATTTTTCTTGACGCTGCTCACCCGGGAGGGGACACCAACAGGTGGGCAGTTTGGCTGGGGCGGCACCCTGCTGAAAAGATATCAGTAGGGCCTATATGATGAGCTCATCCAGGTTGGAAATCTGGAGTTGAGTGCGAGGGCAAAAGCTCATCTGACTGTATTTCGCACAGCAAAGAATGCAGAAATGAAAGTTGGGCCTAGCGACCCCACGTAGTTTTTTAATAGGACTCGTGTGTGACAGAAAAGGTACCCCAAGGATAACAGGCTTGTCGCGCCCGATAGCTCATATTGACGGCGCGGTTTGGTACATCGCTGTCGGCTCTTCCTATCCTGGTAGTGCACAAGCTACCAAGGGTGTCGGAGTTCACGCGTTAAAAGGGATCGTTAGCTGGGTTAAGAACGTCAAAGAATAAACTAACAAATCCAATCAAACCGCAAGTTATCAAAAATGCGGCGTTGCGTGCAAGCGATTGCACGAAAAATAAAATCAGCTCATATCGAGGAACCCTTTTACAATAAAAGTTGTAAATGGCAACATCGAGGGAAGTCGTAAATGACCCCGTAGAGACTTAGATGAGGAATCGTCAATTCCGATGAAAATCTAGACCTGGATTAAACAGGTAAAACGCTGATCCCTTCAATCACGCAAGTGTTGAAGGTGAAGGTATAGTCCGCACCATTGCAAATAAATAAGCATGGATTAATGTACGCGAGACAGTTTGTGTGATATCTACTAGGCGCGCAGTTGTCTGAATGGAACGAGTATTTAGTACGAGAGGAACGGTACTCGGATGCCTCTGGTGTGGCGGTTGTTACGAGCAGGCCGCGCAGCTACGCATTGTGTGGATAAGTTCTGAAAGCATCTAAGAACGAAGCCATCCGTAAGACGAGACAACAAAGGCCGTCAAAGAAGATGACGTTGATAGAGTTGGTGTGTAAGATTCGAGCCTCGGCGAGAATTTAAGCATGCAACTACTAATAGCCTCAAATATCTTCATATTCGTTAAGACCTCAAGGATGTAAATCCTTGACGGTCATCAAGAAATACAATTTCTTGAGAAATGAAGATTCAGTGATTGAAGATAACCTTCATTAAAATCTCTCCTCCTTGTTCATTTGATTTTTCTGCAAAATGATTTATAAATAAATTTTTAAAATAAAATGAATTATCTATCTAAATTTTTTAATAGTATTAAAATACATTTCGAAGCTTTAGTCTATAAAATAAGAAAACAATCTTTACATTATCAAGATGAGGCAGAAAGTGCAAGAGAATATTTAACAAGACACACTGCAATTCTAGATAACCATATTTCTCACATTGAAAGATTAGTAGCAAGAAAAGGAGAATTTAATATTCCAGCATTAGTGGAATATGAAAGGGAAAAGACTGAAAAAAATCCATATACAAATCCAAATTTTTTGGAGGGAGTAGTTGAGGGAGCAAGAAGAGTGGCGGAATCTGTTAACGCAAAACTTCCTTTTTATTCTAGACATGCTTCTCAAGAATTAGAAGACTTTCTGGAAGCACAGACATTCTTTTTTAGTCAAGTTGAAACTCTAAGGAGTACTGAAGAAGTCGAGGAATAACAATCTTTAAAAACACATATTCTTCTCTATTTTCGTGAGTCAGTGAGCTGGCTTCGGGAAGCGCTGTTAAATCAGCAAATAAGCTTATACTTGTTCTTCCTGAGGAAGGTCCGGACATACGTTCCTTTTTGGAACGAAAAGACGATTGGTTGAAAAGCCAAGTCTAGTGATTGACAGCTCTGGAACAGAAACGACCCTATTAAGTTAGGCTGAAACGGCTATCTTCGTCGATGCAAGTGCCATAGCCGCACGCTCAGAAAGATGCTAGCACAGACTGTTCGGTAAAACGAAGTCTGACAAAATCTGGCCTACACTGACTCACATTTTTTATCTAAAAACATTTAAAACCCTTCTCTTACATAGAAATTCGTCTGCTACGAGGCCTCGTAGCATAATGGGAATGTACACGACTGAAGCTCGTGCCAACGGGGTTCGATTCCCCGCGAGGCCATTTTTCTTTGAGAAATGTTTATAAAAGTCCTATTCTTTAGAAAGCAATGAAAAAGAGTAGTGATAATAGTTTTGGTACGGCTTCTGTTGTGTTGGGTATTCTAAGTATAACCTTGTCTACAGTTCCTGGCATTATTTTAGGAATTGTGGCAATTGTATTTGCGAACAAACAACATAAATTAGAAAAAAATTCTTGGTCAAGAGCAGGAAAACTTTTAGGCATCATAGGAATAATTCTGGGCATAATTGCTGTAATAGCAGGTTTATGGATTGCTTCTCAAGATCCTGAATTTCTAGCCCAGCAAATAGGTCTATCACAATAAAATGAGAAAAATAAATAATAAAGGTGCTGTTGAACTTTCTATAGGGACAGTAGTCATCCTAGTTATAGGTATGTCGATGCTTATTCTAGGATTAGTTCTTGTAAAAACAATATTTACAGGTTCAATAGATAACGTGACAGAATTAAATGACAAAGTTAAAGAAGAAATAAAAAATTTATTTGTAAATGAAGATGAGAGAGCAACAATTAAATTAACAGAAAGAACAGCAACAGTTAAGCAAGGTGATGAGTTTGGCATAGCCTTCGGAATAAAGAACACTGCACAAGGCTCAATAGGCGCCCAGACGTTTAGGTATAGTACTATTCTCGATGACACAGAGATTCAACAGAATTGTGGCGTTTCTAAAACGATTGCAGAGAGTTGGATAAAATTTGGCTCTGGATCATTATCAATAAGCCCTGGAGAAGTTGATTCTGCGTTGATAAAAGCAGTTGTTCCAGAAGATGCACCATTATGCGAAACAAAATACAGAATAATTATATACAGACCTTCAGAAGGAGAAACAGCAGACTCCCCATATGAAGATCTATCATTTTTCCTTAAGATAGAGTCTGGCGGTTTATTTTAGCATAAGTTTTAATACTAAATTTATCTGTTTTTCCTATGAATTTTGAAGATTTTAAAAAATACAGATGGTTTTACACTTCCTCAAAAAAGCTAGTAGTGGGAGGAAAATCCTCTCTGCAGAATGACCAACTATTGTATAGGCTGAAAGCTTCTGAAAAAGATTATCTGGTAATGCATACAGAGTCGCCCGGAAGTCCTTTTTGTGTTATTCTTTCAGAAATAAAAAACGTTACAGAAGTAGATATTAAAGAATGTGCAATTTTTACTGCTTGTTTTTCTCAGCTTTGGAAAAAGAAAAAGGAAAAAGCACCAGTTCATATATTTAGACTTTCACAGGTAAATAAGGATAAGACAATGAAAGAAGGAACGTGGGGTTTGCATGGAAAGATACAAAAAATATATGTGCCACTAAATTTAACAGTAAAGAGACAGAAAGGTATTTTTAGAGCAGTTCCTCCGACGGAAAAAGATAAAATAATCATAACTTTTGGGAAAGTCGATAAAAAAGACATGTTGGCTAAGCTTGAACTAGAACTTAACGAAAATTTTAGTGAACAGGAAGTTTTATCAGCTCTGCCTTCTGGTCCATTTAAGGTAGCAAGAAAATGAAAAACGTAGCTAAAATACAAATAGGTAAGGTAGGAGTCAATGCGGGAGTAATAAATGCATTAAACAATGCCTTGAAAAGCCATAGCCAAATAAGGATATCCATGTTAAAATCCTCAGGCAGATCTAAGGAAAATATGGAAACTTTGGCAGGTCAAATATTAGAGAAGCTCAACTTTGTATGTTTTTTTAGAATAATAGGATTTACTATAATTTTAAGCAAATCTCATGCAAAAAAACTGAAGAAGTAAGATTTATAAGGCATATTTTTCAACAATCATAATGGCAGACATAAGAACATTAGATCACGCAGAATATAATAAGAAAATTGCAGAAGCTCTTAAAAATATATCAGAAGTAAAAGCACCTGAATGGGCAAAATTTGTTAAGACTTCAAGCCACAAACAGAGGCCAAGTATTGAAGAAGATTTCTGGCATAAGAGAGCAGCAAGCATATTGAGGCAGATATACATTAGAGGAGTAGTTGGTACTGGCAGATTAAGAGTACGTTATGGGGGCAGAAAAGACAATGGGGTTAAGCCCGCAAGATTTGTTAAGGCTGGTGGAAAAATGATTAGGTCTATCCTTCAGCAAGTGGAAAGTGTGGGCTTCATTGAAAAAGTAAAAGGGAGAAGATGTGGTAGACAGTTAACAGAAAAAGGAAGACAATTCTTGGAGAGCAATATAAAATGACAAGACCAGTACTTCAGAAAAAAATAAAATTAGGTGTTGCAGAACGCCACACAAAATGGGCGCCATTCTGGATAATTTTAAGAAAATTTGGCAGAGGTGCAGCAGGTCACAGACATCCATCAGAGGTTACATCAGTAAGGAGACATTGGAGAAGAACAAAATTAAAAATAAAAGCAAGGAGGACGCCTAAATCTCATTTAGGTTAAATATAATATGGCAGAGAATAAATTAGAAAGAGAGTATGTCATTCCCTTAAGAAGAGAATGTATGCGAGTTGCAAGATATGAACGTACAGGCAAAGCAATAAAAACTATAAAGAAATTCATTGCAAAACACATGAAAGTAGCAGACAGGGATATAGACAACGTAAAATTAGATGTTTATTTTAATAATGATATTTGGTTTAAAGGTAGAGCATCTCCCCCTGCAAGAATAAAAGTTAAAGCAATTAAAGAGGGAGAAATAGTTCATGTAACTCATGCAGAATCTCCTGAGTATGTCTCATTCCTTAAGGCTAAGCATCTTAAAGTGCATAAGAAGTCCGATAAGAAACCAGAAGCACCATCTGAGGAAGTAAAACCAGAAGAGGCAAAAACAGAAGAGCAGAAAACAGATGAGAAGGAAAAAGCACAGGCAACAGCAATAGCACATGAAAAGGAAGTAGACATAAAGGCAAAGGAACAGAAACATATCAAACATGAAATCAACCCAAAAGCAGTTCACAGAAACACATTAAGCAGACATTAAGCTTTTAATCTGTTACACTCTTTATTTATCATGATTAATCTCCCACTACTAAAATCCGATTTGAATAAATTAAAAAATGCAAAACAAGCTAAATTATTGTCCAGATTTTTTAAAACAGGAAAAGGAGAATACGGAGAAGGAGACATATTTATCGGTTTAACAGTTCCTCAAAGCAGAAAAATGGCTATAAAATACAAACATCTTTCATTAAAAGAAGTAGAACAGCTATTATCCTCAAAGATACACGAATATCGGTTAATTGCTCTACTATTATTAGTTCATAATTATAAAAATAACGAAGAGAAAAGAAAAGAGATATACAACTTTTATTTAAAGAATACTAGAAATATAAACAACTGGGACTTAGTTGATTTATCCTCTCATAAAATAGTAGGAGATTTTCTATCAGATAAAGATAAATCAGTTTTATACAAATTAGCAAAGTCAAAAAACATCTGGGAAAGAAGAATTGCAATCATCTCAACTGCAAACTTCATACAACAAGGAAGATTTACAGACACTCTTGAAATCTCAAAAATGCTTCTTAATGATAAGCATGATTTAATTCACAAAGCAGTTGGCTGGATGTTGAGAGAAGTTGGAAAGAAAGACAAGGTAGTTTTAGAAAATTTCTTAAAACGTCATTATAAGTCCATGCCCAGAACTATGCTTCGTTATTCAATAGAAAAATTCTCAGAAAAAGAAAGGAAGAGGTATTTGAAGGGAGAAATATGATCTATAAGTCCTTTAGTCACAAAAACTTGCCATGGCATTCCATGATCTAAAAAAGTCTCCAATGGTCGCCCTATAACCCTCTACAGTATATCTTCTTTTATTTTCATCTGGAACGAGTGTGAAGCGACTCCAATCATTGAAGTCAAAAAGATGCCTATCTCGATAAGGGATATCATTCTTAACCATGTAATCTAAAACTTTTTTGGCATGTGATTCATCTTCTGCTAAGCCCATATCAATTATAAGTTTAAGAGCCCCATCATGAGTTTTGCTTTTTCCGAATTTTCCTCTGAATAGTCTTGCTCCTTCTAACTCCAAATATGAAATACCTTGAAGTATTGTCCAATCTTCTCCATGTCCATTCTTTTTTACTCGAGTCCCATTATCTTTCGCAATGTCTTCAAAACCAGCCCTAATTCTCAATTCTAACTCACCCCTATCTGTATAAAAGTTGCACATAAAACCAGTCTGCCTATTATTAGTCATATTAGTCATAGCGTCAAACCCTTATTTATAAATCTTTCTATTGTTAGATACTGTTTACTTAAAGGGATATGATTAAATAGTCAAGTCTCCTCCTTTTT
>ERZ1292623.4038-Hain-H51-01um-R1-4038-length-12169-cov-4_pt1 | contig 12169 bp, 11 predicted proteins | sample MGYA00564398_ERZ1292623 | MGnify/ENA primary metagenome ERZ1292623 (study PRJEB36523, sample SAMEA6512633) | groundwater metagenome | collected 2019-01-07 | study: AquaDiva: Metagenomics assemblies of 32 groundwater samples | reverse complement strand
CTATGTGGCAATTCCAACCACTCGTACTATTCACACAGGTTCTTCTTCTTTGAACGTAACGGTGATCCCAATCGACGACTCATTAGTCGAACCTTCGGAAACCGTGATACTCACTCTATCTCCCGACGCTTCCTATATCATAGGGACTCCGAACGCAGGGACTGTGGACATCGCGAGTGATGATGTGTCTCCAGTGACCGATACCACTCCTCCTATTTTCAATTCGTTTACGGCAACCGCCGGCGATTCGGAAGTCACGGCGACTTATCAAGCAGCAGATCCGGGAACTGCCTCAAATCCTTTGACGTACAAAATACTTCGAGGAACGATTAGTAATGTGATGAATGGGTTAACTTCGGGAAGTTTTGATACCCTGCCCGCAAATGTTTTTCTTGTTCGTACAGAAGTTCTCCAATCAGGAGCATCAGGTGCGACGCTCGATATCGTGAACAACGACCAGACTTACTACTACCGGGTTCGCGTGTGTGATAGCGCGTCTACGCCGAATTGTACGCTTTCGTCTGTGGTTTCTGCTGCTCCGGTGAGCCCGGCGCTTCAGGTTACACTTGATACAACAGTTGAAACGGTATTCGATTACGTGACTGATCGATGTGACGATGGGGATATTCCTGATTCCCCGGTGCGTGTATTTCGTGACGAACGCGACAAGATTGTTTTTTCTACCGCGAATTCTCCCAAGGCATACTTCATGTTTGGTGATAATTTCAACTCACTTGCAAAATTGTGCGCTCCCACATTTATCGAAACAGGCAGTCAAAATCCTTCAACATTCACGAATAATGAATGGATTTGGTCCATGTACACTGAAAACGGGAAGGATGTCTACGCACTCCTTCATAATGAGTTCCACGATGCGGATCCCGCTCACGATCCTCCCTGTTATGCTAATGTTCCAAATCCGGGAAATCCTTGCGCCTACGATTCGATTACCTCTGTGATGTCTACTGACGGGGGAAAACACTTTGCCCAGTTGCCGTCGCCGTCACACCTTGTCGCTGCAGTAAATCTCTTATGGGATCATACCCCGGTTGATCAAACCGGCAATGCTCCGTTCTACGGCTATCTTACCCCGACGAATATCATTAAAAGGATCGAAAATGGCCAGGCGTACTATTATGCGGCATTCACTGCAAAGCGAATTCGCGGAAGAAGTCTTATAGAACCTGGAACGTGCCTCATGCGCACTACGAACCTTGCGAGTCCCGCGAGTTGGCGAGCATGGGATGGACAATCATTTTCGATCGAAATGGGGAGTCCATATGTCAACATCGAATCCACACCGTGTGAATTTGTTGGGCTTGGAAATATCCGCGCTATGAGCGCGAGTCTCACGTTCAATACATATCTCAATAAATACGTTCTTGTTGATTTCGGTAACTATAAAAATTTGGTTACTGGTCAAAATGAATGCAATACATGGTATACCCTTTCAAAGGATCTCATCCATTGGGATAAGCCGAGGAAAATTAAAAGCATCCCTACCTGCGATTTCGTCAGTAATTACGTAAACGGCGAAGCATATCCGACGCTCGTTGACCATTCGGACACGAGCAGGAATTATGAGTTTACTGGTCGGGATCCATACCTTTACTACGTAAAATTTGGACCTGATGCAAATGCAGGAAATAATCGAAAAGTGGACCGCATGCAGCTACACTTCACTCTCCAATAGAATCCGTAAGAGATGACTTCCCAGATCGTCGTTCATATATATGAAACCCGATCTACGCCGCAGCGGCACTATCCCGTCCGATTTTTGCCAGCGTCACGAAAAACTGGTACCGTTGTTTCATTCTATGAACGAACGAGAGAACATTGATTTTCGGGGGCTTGTCCGGAAGGCAAAGGATGGTGACGGCGAGGCCTTTGGAATGCTTTATGAACAGTATTTTACTCCTGTGTACCGGTATATTTATTTTCGGGTACGCCGCAAGGAAGAAGCTGAAGATTTGACGCAAACGGTGTTCGTAAAAGCGTTCGAAGCAATGCCTCGGTTCAGGGATATCGGAAAAGACCCTCTCGCGTTTTTCTTTACGGTTGCGCGGAACACCGTTATCAATCACTGGAGGAAAAAGCACGATGTGTTGCCCGACGACCCAGATGCCACCTTTCGCTCTGTTCCTGACTCTGGTCCAGGACCTGAACGATCGGCAGAAACAAACGAGCGGCTCCGGCTGGTGTGGGGAGCAATGAGTGAGCTTACCAAAGAACAGCGGGAGGTCATTACGCTTCGGTTTGTAAATGAGCTTTCTAACCGGGAGATTGCGGCGATGCTTGGGAAGACCGAAGAGGCGATCCGACAACTCCAGGCACGGGGACTGAAATCGATCCGCAAGCAATCAACTATCTATGAAGCGTAAAAATTTGATGCGCACAGAAATTCCAGTTGAGGAATTAATTTCTCTTCTCGACAGCGGTCTTGCGACCCATGAGGTTGTCGAGCGTTTTTCAGATGAAAAGAAGGAAGGCGTACGACACCACCTCGATCTCTTCCGTGATCTGAAGGGAGCAGGAGAATCCGTGCGCCCGCCGATGAATCTTTTAAAAGACGTACTTTCAAAAATTTCCATTCTCGAAGAATCGGTGCCGGCAATGCCGCGGGCGATCGGAAAAGAGCCAGTTACAAATTTTGTCCGGCAATTTTCCTGGCAGAGACTTCTCCTTCCAGCAGGTGCGATCGCAATTCTTGCTATCACTGTTTTTAACGTGAACGATGAAAGGGGACTTGTATCCGAAAATACCGGCGGGGAGGAATTTATGGCGCTTACAACCGGAATTCCGGAGACCGCACTCCTTTTACTTCCTTCTGCTGGAACCGATGCGGCGGTGAAGAGCGTCTCGGAAGACTTGACGGATCTTTTCGACGAGGCGGCGATTGAACGAGAAGCCGCGCGGGCGGATGCAGATTTTGCGGCGGCAGACGCATTTTTTGCGAGCGATGATGAGGTCCAGGCAGCGCTTGCGGAGTTCTAGGGTACTAGTGACAAAAGAAGAATCATCGTATACAATCAGAACCATGAAAAAAACATTACGAACAAAGTTAGTAATAGTGCCGGTAGCACTCCTTGCGTGTGTGGCGGTATTTGCTACTGCTCACGCGAAAGAAGTAGATAGAGTTTCTGCAAAAGAAGCGATAAAAACTCAGGTAAAAAACATCGGGACAAAGCGCATTATGTCTCGGGAGCCGATTTTAAAGGCGATTGATGCGATTGAGCGGAGAGATGCGACGGTTTCTGGGAACGTTGATCTTAAAGAAAAGGCGAAATTTATCGAACTTCGGGAAAAAGCCACCGCCGCGGCATCCGAAACAGAACTCCGCGCGATTGCAGATGAGGTGCAAGCTGGTGGAGTGGCTTGGGAGGGGATTGTATTGAAGCATCTCGATCGGATTCAAAACGGTTCTTATCAGAACACCATGGTTCGGGCGGAACGGATGAGGCAATATCTTGAAGGAATGGGCGAAAGTTCACGTGTTCACGCACTTCTTGGCGAGGCATATCGCCATCTTTCGATCGCGGAAGCACGCATGGAACGAGCGCGCCGGATTCTTAAGGAACATGACCCCGACCTTCAGAAAATAAAAGCATCTGTCCGACCGTATCTTAAGGACATCATTGCCGAGGTGAAGAGTGCGAATTATATGCTCCTCGAGATCGCGAGGATCATGAATCAGTCTTAATTTTTTGATTCTTTGCGCGTGCTTTCCACGGCAAATGGAGAGCGCGCTTTAGATGCAATCCAAAAATTCGCTATAATAAACCAATGTCGAAGTTAGTGACGTGGGCTCTCGTTGCCGCAGTGGTCTTCGTCGGAGGACTTGCGATTTTCAGTCAGTCGGGCACCGGAGCTCGTACGGTTCGCATTGGTGTCATCTTGCCCATGACGGGAGATGCGTCTTCCTACGGCACATCAGAATATCGTGCGCTCCAGGTTGCCGCGGATGCCATCAATAGCACGGGTGGTATTGATGGAAAAGCAGTGGAATTTGTCCTTGAGGATGGCAAGTGCGATCCGCAAACCGCGGGAAGCGCTGCACAAAAACTCGTCTCGATTGATAAAGTAAAAATAATCATCGGCGGCGCATGCTCCGGGGAAACGCTTGCGGCGGCAGCGGTTACCGAACCGGCGAAGATACTTCTTATCTCGCCGTCCGCATCGAGTCCAAAGATTACCAACGCGGGAGATTTTGTATTCCGGACATATCCGTCAGACGTACTCGCGGGAAAAATTGCTGCGGTGTATGCCTGGGGAGAGCTTGATTCCCGGAAAGCAGCGCTCATGACCGAACAGACTGATTACGCCGACGGGCTCCGTGGAATTTTCCGCGCGGCGTTTGAGGCAAATGGCGGAACTGTGGTTGCCGATGAGACGTATGAGACTGGTTCCAGCGATGTGAGTATTCAGATTGAACAGATTAAAAAAGCGAAACCGGATATCATCTACTTTGTTCCACAGACGGTGAATTCCGGCATTGCGCTCATCACTAGTTTCAAAGACGCGGGTATCAAAACAAAACTACTCACTGCGGAAATTCTTCTCGATCGGCAGGCGGTTGCCGAGCACGCAGAGATTTTAGAAGGAGTAATCGGTGTTGAAGCAGCGGTTGATTGGGAAGGGAATGTGGAGGCAAAAAAACTTCAGGAAGCTCACCGTGCCATGTTCAATGGCGCGGATCCCGGACTGTTTGCCGCGCATGCCTATGACGCGATGCGGCTTATCGATGAAGCGCTCTCTGCTACCGGCATTGATCCGATTGATACCGAAAAAGTGCGCGACTGGCTCTCTGGGGTAGAGGATTGGTATGGGGCAGGAGGATCGATCACCATAGACACGAACGGAGATCCGGTTATGGGAGAGGGAATACGACGCATCAAAGACGGAAGTGTGGTGAATTTGGGGACGTATATTCCGTAGCTTACGCTTTTGCGGCAACTACTGCGATCACGTGTTGTGCGCCTCCGCTGCGCAGTGCAGACACTGCGGCGCCGACCGTGGCGCCCGAGGTAAATACGTCGTCAAGGAGAATAATATGTTTCGGCATCCGTGCGCCGGGTTTCACCGAAAAACTTCCGGCCATGTTTGTAAGCCGTGCCTCGCGCGTGAGTTCCGCTTGTGACGGGGTATTTCGTATACGGAGCAGAGTATCTTTTGGCGCGATCTTCATTCCTGTCATCTCCGAGAGAAATTCCGTAATGACTGCAGATTGGTTAAATCCCCGTTCCCGTTCGCGCGCTGGATGGAGTGGCATGGGAAGGAGCGCATAGTCCGAAAGATCGAATCCTACGTTCTTAAGGTGCGCTGCGATGAGTGCGGCGAGTGGCCGACCGTACGCCGTGCGGCGACTGTATTTAAGTTCGCGGATGAGCCCTTTCACGATATCGTTTTCATAATTCGATGCCGCGGCAAGGCGGTAGGAAGCGCTCACGTGGCAGGTCTTTACCCCTTCCGCAAAACGCGCGCCGCAGACGGGGCACGTGAACGCGGTTTTTACCTCGGCTGCTTCAAGGCACGCGAGGCAAATGCCGAGATCTTTCGCGTCTTTCCCGAGTGGATTCCGGCATGCCGCGCAAATCTCGGGGAAGAAGATGTCGAGCAGTATTTCTTTCGCTTTCTTTATGGTTGGGGACACGGTTTTCGTGAGATGTCTGTGGTATACTTTAGCAAAATCACTCACGCTATTCTAGAAACCTATGTCGTTCTTCGGTTCCATTATGGGAGGCCCCCAATCGTTCCTCGGCGTTGATCTCGGGACGGCTTCTATCAAGATTGCGGAAATTCGAAAAAACGGGGAGCAAATACGCCTCGAGAACTACGGCATACTCGAATCGCTCGATTATCTCGAACGTTTCAACGAGGTGATTCAAGCGAGCAGTATGAAGCTTTCTGAAACGCACGCGGCGACCTATCTGAAAATTCTTTTAAACCGAGTCGGGGTGAGATCGAAAACAGTGGTTGCTTCAATTCCGGCGTTCAATGTATTTTCGACTCTTGTCGAAGCGCCGCACATGTCTTTGAGCGAGACGAAAAATTTCATTGAACTCCAGGCGAAGCAATACGTTCCGATGCCGCTCTCGGAGGTTGCATTCGACTGGGTAAAAGTCGGAGAGCGTGTGGGTAAAGATGGAGGATCCACGCAGCAGCTTCTTCTCATCTCTATCCCAAAAGAGCATGTAGAAAAGTACCAGAAGCTTTTTAAAGTCGTAGGACTTGAACTTAAAGAAATAGAACTCGAAGGTATGGCACTCGCCCGATCACTTACGACAGGCGTGAATGAAGTATCACTCGTAGTAGACATCGGGAGCAGATCCACGAGTCTCGCAATCGCCGAGGGAGGATTCCTGAAATTCAGCGGACAGACCGATTTTTCTGGCGGATCACTCACGCAATCGATTGCGAGCGGTCTCGGTATCAGCCAGCGGAGAGCGGAAGACTTAAAGCGGCAGCGCGGACTCATGGGTTTCGGAGGAACGCGCGAGTTATCCACACTCATCGAACCGATGCTCGATGTTATACTGAACGAAGCGAAACGGGTAGTCGGGAGTTTTGAGTCGAGTTATCAGTCAAAGGTGCAAGCGATTATTCTTGCGGGCGGAGGCGCAAATCTCCTTGGCATTGAGGAATACGTCTCAAGAGTAATGGGGCTTCCCGTGAAAAAAGGAAATCCGTTTCGTGGCATAGGATATTCCCCGTCTATTGAACCGCTCCTCAAAGACACGGGGCCGCTGCTTTCAGTGGCGATTGGTCTCGGCATCAAGGGCTACCTTTAAGAATTTTAAATAATGGAAACTGCGTTCAACCGATCTCCGCAGAATCGAATACAGTCTGAGAAGGCAGTGGAGAATAGCGGAGCATGGCGGCTCATGTCCTTCATGCTCTTTGTATTTGTTGTCTTCTTGTTGAGTTATGCGGGACTTTCCTTTGGGTACAGTAAGTTTCTTGAGGCGCAAACTGAAAAAGTAAAAGCAGAAATTAGTTCACTTGCTGATCTCGTTTCAAAAGATGAACAAAACGCGTTCCTGAAATTTCAGTTTCAGCTCATCAATCTGAAAGATCTCCTTGCAAGTCACAAAACGACTTCGAAGTTTTTTTCGCTTATCGAGGCAAACACAAACCGAAATGTGCAGTATCGCAATCTCGATATCAATACGCACGATGGCCGGATGACGCTTCGGGGGGTCGCGCCCTCTTACGCAATACTCGCGGAACAGCTCGCGGCCTATGATCGGATGACGGAGCTTGAAAGCTACCACGTAACCAACTCACAGGTAGCCGAAAACGGATTTGTGAATTTCAATGCAACGCTTTTATTTAAACCAACGGTGTTTTTGTCTCCATGAAAGCTGCAACGACACGACTCATAAGTCTCCTCGCATCGCTCGGCATTCTTGCCGCAAGTATTTTTGTATATACGCTTCTTTTACAGCCAGCGTATCGCCACGTGAATGAGCTTCGCGGCGATCTCGCTTCGTACCGTAGCGCGCTCGAAGATCAGAAAAAAATTACCGAGCAAGTAAAGAATCTTCTCGCCGAATACCAAAGTCTTTCCAGTCTTCGGGATACGATCGCGCGTGCGGTTCCGGGAAAAGAGGATTATCCCGGATTCGTGAGTCAAATCTCGGGACTTGCAAACGCGGCACAGATCCGACTTGAGTCAGTGGTAATGAACCCGCTCTCTCAAAATGCTTCAGGAGGAACCGTGGCGTCTGATTTCCCTCCGCCCGGAGTTCTCCAGGTTACCGTTTCGGCAACCGGACCCTACCAAGGGATGAAGGATTTTCTTGCTTCGATTGAACGGAATATTCGTATGATGGATCTCGTGAGTCTCGGCATTAGTCCTCCCGCGGGTGCAAATCAAAACCTTTCGTTTATAATAATTCTGAACGCCTATTATCAGCCGCTCTAAAAATCATGGCAATTGTTTTTCAACCGCAAAAGAAGCAAGTAAATTGGGTGAAGATTCTTTTCATTGTCTTCAGTATTGCATTCGTTATTTTTAGTGCATATTTTCTTTTCTTTGCTGCTTCACCCCGGATCGACGTAGTGCTTCCTGAACCGCTCCGACGGGCGAGCCAAATTTCGAAATTGAATTTCATTGATCCATCGGATGTTATTGACAGCCAAACATTCCGGCGTCTCCAGACTTTTTTTCCGGCTCCCGGGGTTGGCGTTCTCGGCCGTACGAATCCATTCGCTTCGTTTTGAATAATTAAATGAGATGAATCCCATTAGAAGTAGCCATTCGTCTTGGTATAAATATTTACTCTACTGTTTCCTCGTATCGCCATGAAAAATATCTATTGTAACACCACGGATGCGCTGAAGCGCATCCTACTTCTAACGGAATGAAAAATCAGGACATTCTGAAAGCCCTCATTGATGCCCGCCTCTTAGGCGAGGCGGAAGCCGCAAAACTTTCCCGGGAAGCGGAATCCTTGAAACGTGGCGTAGAGGATATTATCTATTCGCGGAATATTATCCCACAGGAAGAGGTCGCAAAAGTGAAGAGCGCGGCGTTAAAGATTCCATATCGGAAAATTGATCCGGAGACGGTACGAGAAGATGTGCTTGGTCTTATCCCTGGTGAAACTGCGCGGGCGTACCAGGTGGTTCCGATCTCCCGAAGCAAAGATCTTTTAGTGGTGGGAATGGTACACCCCGATGATCCAAACGCCCAGGCGGCGCTTAAATTCGTCGCAAAACAGGGAAAAATCAACCTCGGTGTTTATCTCGTGACCCCGGGCGATGTTGATCTCGTATTGAAACGTTTCTCTCCCTTTTCCCAGGAGATACAATCCGCTCTTCAGTCGCTCAACGTGAAACCGGGGGATGGGCTTGCTTCTTTTCAGAAAATCACCCGGCTCGAAGAGGGGATTTCAAAAGCGGCGACCGATGCCCCGATTATCCGGATCGTATCATCTCTCCTTCGAGAGGCGGTGAATCTTGAGGCGTCGGATATCCACGTCGAACCGCAGCGGACGAGGACGAGGATCCGTTTCCGGATTGGAGGACAGCTTGAAGAATTTTTGTCACTTCCCGCGGAGCTTGCCCAGTCAATCATCGCGCGCATCAAGGTGCTCTCAAACCTGAAACTCGATGAAACGAGAGTTCCACAGGACGGGCGTTTTCGCACACTCATTTTTGAAAAAGAAATAGACTTCCGTGTTTCAACATTTCCGACTCCGAACGGAGAAAAAGCTGCGCTCCGGGTGCTCGACCCATCGGTGGGGCTGAAAAGTCTTGATGAAATCGGCGTGGTCGGACGGAACGCGGATCTTTTGCGTGCGGGTATCACGAAACCGTTCGGAATGATTCTCTTAACTGGTCCCACCGGGTCTGGCAAGACGACGACGCTTTACGCGCTTATGCGTATTCTCAATCAGGAAGAAGTAAATGTAATTTCTCTCGAGGATCCAGTCGAATATACGATCGACGGCGTAAATCAATCGCAAGTGCGTCCTGAAATTGGCTATGACTTCGCTTCAGGGCTTCGGCAGATTCTCCGACAAGACCCCGATACTATTATGGTGGGCGAAATTCGCGACACCGAAACCGCCGGTCTCGCGGTTCATGCGGCATTGACCGGGCATATCGTGCTTTCAACTCTCCATACGAATAACGCGATAGGAGTCATCCCGCGGCTCATCGACATGGGCGTTCAGGAATTTCTCATTGCATCAGCATTAAATCTTATGGCGGGCCAACGGCTTATCTCGCGCCTCTGTGAGCGTTGTCGGAAGCCGGAGCCCGCTCCCGGCACGGTCACTGAAATCATCAAGCGGGAACTTACAAAACTGCCTTCCGAAGTCGCATCTAAATACCGCGAGCCCTATCAAATCTTTAAAGCGCCCGGCTGCACATTTTGCAAAGGGAAGGGGACTGTAGGCCGGATTGCGATTTTCGAGGTGTTTCAAATGACGTCGGAACTCGCAAGCATCATGGCGGCACCTGACTTCACTGAAGCGAAAATTTCGGCAGAAGCGAAGCGGCAAGGGATGGTCAATCTCCGAGCGGACGGTATTCTAAAAGCGCTCGAGGGAATCATTTCAATTGAAGAGGTCATAAGGGAGACAGAGGAACTGTGATATAATCAATCGTAGAGAGTGAAAAGTGACAAGTCGAACTGCGCATCTTTCATTTACCATGTCGCATTAACCTTTTAACTCAACACATGGACGACTACAAAAATAAACTCGAAGAGCTCATGCTCATGGTCGTGAAGCAGAATGCTTCTGACCTCCACATCGGAGTAGGAAAAAAACCATCGCTTCGGATCGATGGAGCCCTCGTGCCGATCGAACGGGAGAATATCCTCACCCCAGAGACGGCGGAGGGGCTTGTCATTGCCATGATGACGCCCGAGCAGAAAACGGAATTTATCGAAAAGAAGGAAATCGACTTTTCATACTCACTCGAAGGTAAAGCCCGGTTCCGGGTGAACGCTTACCATCAACGTACGTTTAAAGCAGCCGCACTCCGGGCAATTCCGAGCAATATTCGAAGTATTGATCAGTTGAATCTCCCGCCGATCATCCGCGATTTCACGAAACTTTCCCAAGGATTTATTCTCGTAGTGGGTCCCGCAGGTCATGGAAAATCGACGACGCTCGCGGCTTTAGTAGATGACATCAACCGGAAGAGAACCGAGCACATCATCACTATTGAAGACCCTGTCGAATATCTCTTTCTGCAGGATCGTTCGATCATTTCCCAGCGCGAAGTTCGGTCCGATACCCCCACGTTTCACAAAGCGCTCCGTTCGCTCCTCCGGCAGGATCCTGACGTGATCATGATCGGTGAGATGCGCGACCCTGAATCAATCTCAACCGCGATGACCGCAGCTGAAACCGGCCACCTCGTGTTTTCGACGCTCCATACGAATTCTGCGGCGCAGACCATTGACCGCATTATCGACAGCTTCCCGTCTGACCAGCAGGGGCAGGTGACGAGTCAGCTCGCAGCAACGCTTGTGGCGATTGTCTCCGAACGGCTCGTCCCACGGGTAGGAGGTGGGCGCGTTCCCGCATGCGAAATCATGATTGTGAACTCTGCAATCAGGAACCTCATCCGGGAGCGAAAGGCCTACCAGATAGATCTGGTAATCGAAACTTCGCTCCAGGAGGGAATGACAACCCTGAACCGGTCGCTCGCGGTACTCGCGAAGCGGAAAGAAATTACCGTGGAAAATGCCCAGCTTTACTCCCTTAATCCGTCGGAGTTGCGGATACTTTTGGACAGGATATGAGAGAAACAAGCCAATAGCCACTAGCGACTAGCCACTAGGAAGGGAACCCGCGATTCATTCTCTCACTAGTGGCCAGTGGCTAACTAATAGTCGCTTCTTATGAAATTCCGGTACAGCGCTCGAACGAAAGATGGAGAACTCCAGGTTGGGTATGTAGAAGCAATCACGAAGGATTCCGCAGCCGAAATCCTCTCTGGTCACGAGCTCTACATTTTAAGCATTGAGATGCTCGAAGCGCCTCGGTGGTACCACGCGATCCTCTTTTTTTTCAAGCGGGTTAAGCGGAAAGATCTTGTTATCTTCACTCGGCAGTTTGCAACGATGCTCGAGGCGAAGATTTCGATCCATGATTCTCTGAATGCGCTCTACTATCAGACCGCAAATCCGAGTCTCCGCGAGGCAATTTTCCAGATCGCTTCTGATCTTGACGCGGGCATTTCACTTTCCCAGGCACTTGCGAAGCAAAGCGATATTTTCTACGAATTTTATGTCCATCTCATTCAGTCAGCCGAGGTAACCGGGCAAGTCGAGGAGGCAATGGGATTCCTTGCCGACCACCTCGAGAAGGAGATGGTGCTTATGAGTAAGGTAAAGAACGCGTTCATCTATCCGGTGTTCGTGGTGACGCTTTCATTTGTGGTGGGGGCAATACTCATCGGCCTTGTCTTTCCGCAAGTGAAACCGCTCTTCGAAGAAGCAGATTTCGATCTGCCGCTTATCACACGGATATTTCTTACTATCGGAACATTTCTGAACGACTGGTGGTTCGCGGTCATTGTTTTTGTCATTATCCTGGGGTTCATCGTGGCCGACTATGTTCGTACCGCTGAAGGGAAAGCAGTGGTAAATCAGGTGGCGCTTACCATTCCCGTGATCGGAGATTTTTTCAAAAAACTCTATGTGGCA
>ERZ1292623.4037-Hain-H51-01um-R1-4037-length-12170-cov-21_pt1 | contig 12170 bp, 8 predicted proteins | sample MGYA00564398_ERZ1292623 | MGnify/ENA primary metagenome ERZ1292623 (study PRJEB36523, sample SAMEA6512633) | groundwater metagenome | collected 2019-01-07 | study: AquaDiva: Metagenomics assemblies of 32 groundwater samples | reverse complement strand
GGTAAGGAGTGAAAAGCTAATCGAACCTGGTAATAGCTGGTTCTCTCCGAAATAGTTTTAGGACTAGCGTTCGGCGTATCTCATGGGGGTAGAGCACTGGATGGTCTTGATAGGGAGCAATCTCGCGAGATCAATCAAACTCCGAATACCATTGAGTCATTGCCGGGCAGTCAGACCGTGGGGGCTAAGCTCCACTGGTCGCGAGGGAAAGAGCCCAGATCCCAATCTAAGGTCCCTAAATCAACGCTAAGTGCACTTAAGGAGGTGTCATTTCTCTGACAATGAGGAGGTTGGCTTAGAAGCAGCCACCCTTTAAAGAAAGCGTAACAGCTCACTCATCGAGAGACGATGCACCGCAGATAATCGGGGCTAAGCGTAGTACCGAAGATGGGAACCGAACGTATAAGCAATTATATGTTTGGTGGTAGGAGAGCATTCTCATCCGCACTGAAGTCTCGTTGTGAAGCGGGATGGAGCGATGAGAAGAGAGAATGTTGGCACAAGTAACCGCAATCCAGGTGAGATCCCTGGACGCCGAAAGACTAAGGTTTCCTTGGCAATGTCAATCAGCCAAGGGTTAGTCGGGCCTAAGCGGATGGCGAGAGCCGGACGCGATGGACACACGGTTAATATTCCGTGACTTCCGCTCCTTTTCGATGGGGTGACGGAGGACTGTACTCTGAGCGCATTATTGGATTTGCGTTCGTGCTGTGAGGATGTCTCTTAGGAAAATCCGGGAGACATAAATCCGAGCAGTGCGAAAACTCCGACTTTCGGGTTGGGGAATTCAGAGGAGCGTCCTTCCTAGAAAAGCCTCTAGAGCTAAGGGAGTGGAATCCGTACCGAAAACCGACACAGGTGGTCAGGTCGAGAAGACCAAGGCGAACGAGTGAGAGGTCCACAAGGAACTCGGCAAAAAAGCGGCCGTAAGTTAGCGATAAGGCCTTCCCTCACATGGTTCATTGGATATGAGTTTTGTGGTTTTATTGACCACTAATTCGTGTCTAGCGATCCATGTGAGGGACGCAGCGAAAGTATCTCTGGCGACTGTTTACCAAAAACACAGCTCCCTGCTAACTCGTAAGAGGATGTATAGGGGGTGACGCCTGACCAATGCCAGAAGGTCAAGCATCGGCGGTCTGGGTTAGCAATAATTCAGGCTGACTGATATAAGCCCTGGTGAATGTCGGCGATAACTATAATCGTCCTAAGGTTTGTCCCATCACACTCGTGTGGTGAGACGAAGGACTGGGACGATTATGGCCGCTGACAATAATAATGAAGTGCACGATAGCTACCTATATATGCGGTAACGCATATACCAGTCCAACCGCGGCAAGAAGAGGCCATACGCCGCGCTCCTCTCAAAAAAGAGGATGAAGACATGGTCCTTCGTAAAAAGGAAACGAAGAGCGAAATTCCTTGTCAGGTAAGTTCTGACGTGCACGAATGGCGTAACGACTGGAGAACTGTCTCGTGGACTCGCTCGGTGAAAATACAGTACCGGTGAAGATGCCGGTTACCTGCAGTTAGACGAAAAGACCCCGGAAGCTTTACTACAACTTGGTATTGGGTATGCGCACGAGATGCGTAGCATAGGTGGGAGACGTTGAAATTCCGCTCCCGGGCGGAATGGAGTCGCCAGTGCAATACCACCCTTTTTGGGTGCATACTCTAACCTCGTAGGAAAAACCTGCGAGAGACCGTGCCTGGCGGGTAGTTTAAGTGGGGCGCTTTCCTCCTAAAGAGTAACGGAGGAGCCTATTAAGGTCAGTTAGGCGCGAATGGAAACCGCGCCGATAGTGTAATGGCATAAACTGGCTTGACTGTGAGGCGTACATGCCGAGCAGGTGCGAAAGCAGAGCATAGTGAACCGACGGTTCGCATTAGACGCGGCCGAAGATTATCGGATAAAAGCTACTCCGGGGATAACAGGCTAGTTCCGCCCAAGAGTTCATATCGACGGCGGAGTTCGGCACCTCGATGTCGGCTCAACTTATCCTGGGGCTGGAAAAGGTCCCAAGGGTTTGGCTGTTCGCCAATTAAAAAGTTACGTGAGCTGGGTTCAGACCGTCAACAAAAATGAACCAGGAACATCGAAAATACGGCGGCCTTCCCGCGCAAGCGGGATTGAATCATTTGATAGACTCTTTACAGGGAGTTCATCAAATGTGTAAATCGACTCATATCGGTGAAGTCCTAACGATACGTTGAAGAGCAACCTGTCGTATGTTAGGATAATACCGAGGGAAGTCATACATGTATCTCAGATTCTCGAAAACCCAGTCTGCCTACTTCGCCGGCTTCATTGACGGCGATGGCAGTGTGTATGTTCGGTTGAAACCAAATCCTACCTATCGTTATGGATTTCAAGTTGCACCGTACATTGCGCTGTTCCAATCAGCAAAGGACTCAAGAAACTTCCATATTCTGTGTAACCGCCTCGGCCTTGGTCGTATGCGGACACGGAAGGATGGAATCTTAGAATACGTCATTGGGCGACGTGAAAATATCCTTGCACTGATTGGCTTTATTGAGCCGTATACTGTCTTGAAGAAAAAACAGTTGCGACTTATGCGGCAGATACTGAAGGCAAAAGAAACTATTGCAAACGAGAAAGAATTTAAAAAACTTGCAACTCTTGTTGACCATTTTCGAGAACTGAATTATTCGAAGAAAAGAATAAAGCGTGTATTGACCCCGTAGAGACTTGCCGCAAAAGCGGCAGAGTGTCCCGCACGGCGGGATGCTAACACGTCGATCTCCTTCGATTCACTCAGGATTTATCCGAGTTTGTCGAAGGATGATGGTATAGTCCGATCCATCCGGTAACGGATGAAAATGCAAGCGTGAGACAGGTTGGACTCCTATCTACTGCAGGCGTTGATTATTGAGGAGAGCTGCCCCTAGTACGAGAGGACCGGGGTGGACTGACCTCTGGTCTACCGGCTGTCGCGCCAGCGGCACCGCCGGGTAGCTATGTCGGGAATGGATAACCTCTGAAAGCATCTAAGAGGGAAGCCAACTCCAAGATGAGTAATCGTTGAGACCCCTAGGAGATTACTAGGTTGATAGGCTCTAGGTGTACGTCCCGTAAGGGATTGAGCCGAGGAGTACTAATACGTCGACTTTCCTATTAGGAAATCTGCCACATCACGCTTCTTTCTTTCTACCCCATTACTTCCTTCTTGAGACAAAAAAAATTGCACCTGCATACTGATCGTGGTGGCTTGACGCGGTGGAAACACCTCTTTCCATTCCGAACAGAGCCGTTAAGCACCGTAGTGCCGATGATACTCCATGAAGGGGGAAAGTAGGTAGCTGCCACGTTCAGTGGGCGGGTGTGAGAAAGATGGACTCCAGTTTTCCAAATTTTGGATGCTCGGAGTGCGTTTTTTTGCTATGATGGTAAGGATTTATGGTGAGTTGGCGGCTCGAACGGCAAGCAATGTATGTCCTTGGAGTCGTCGCTTTTATTGCGACGCTTCTTTTTTTCTATCTACTTTTTTCAGCACCGGCGCCGAGCTGTATTGACGAGAAACAAAATCAAGGAGAGCTTGGAGTGGACTGCGGAGGGAGTTGCAGTGCCGTGTGCCGAAGCGAAGTTGCCGAGATGATTCCACTTTGGGCGCAGGCACTCCCCTTGGGCGGTGGATTTTATGATTTAGTCGCATTTGTCGAGAACCCGAATCCGTATTTTAGCGCACCTCGGGTTGAGTACCACTTTGAAGTTTTTGATGTTGAAAACCATCTACTACTGGAGCGTCGTGGCACTACGTTTGCGCGTCAAAATGAACGGTTTCTCATTCTCGAAGCACGCCTTCCGATATCGTCTCCTCCGCGACAAGTCTTTGTAGAACTCTCGGTGCCGGGGTGGGAGCGCCACCCTAATCGTGAGCAACCTCCTCTCACCGTGAAGAACGAACAGCTAACACTTGATTTTAAACCACGTCTTTCAGCTTCTATTGTTTCTGATGCGCTTTTTGATCTCCAGGACGTAGTTGCACAAGCTGTTATTTATACATCCGAGGACAACGCCATCGCGGTGAGTGAAACGGTTGTTTCTTCTCTTCGTCCGGGCGAAACGCGGGATATTTTCTTTACGTGGCCCGAGCCGTTTAAAGAAGCACCCCAGATTTGCACTACACCTCTTGACGTGGTGCTTCTCTTTGATCGATCCGGCAGTATGAATGATGATACGGCAAATCTGCCGCAACCGATCACTGACGCAAAAGAAGCCGCGACTAATTTTATCGACCAACTTGGTTCAAATGATGGAGTTTCTCTTATTTCTTTTGGAACGAATGCGACGTACCCCATTGATCAGACACTTACCACAGACCATGATCGTGTTCGTAACGCGATCTCATCGATTGCCGTTACACCGGAAGAAGAGTCCGGTTTTACCAACATCGGCGATGCTCTCATGCGCACCCGGGAAGAATTTAAGTCGTCGCGGCATAACCTAAAGTCCAAAAAGGTCTCCATTCTCTTGACTGACGGACGTGCGACATTCCCCAACACTCTGGAAGGGGAAAAAGCCGCAGCACTCGAGGCCGAGAATTCTCGGGCGGAAAATATTGAGTTTTTTGCAATCGGACTCAGCGGCGGGGTGAATGAACCGTTCTTGAAAACAGTCATTGCTTCAAAGCCCGAGAATTATTATCACTCGGTAACCACTGAAGAACTTTCGGGAATCTATACAAAGGTTGCGCGGAGTATTTGCCCGGAAAAGACATATCTTACGAAAATATTCATTCGTGTTTCCGATGTCATTCATTAGGCAGATGGACTGGGTGCTTTTCGGCGCCACTCTCCCGCTCCTTTTTGCGGGCCTCATCACGATGTATTCGTTCGTTGGTGAGAACTACTTTTTTGAACGCCAAGTGCTTTGGATAGCGATTTCACTCGCCGTTTTTTTTGCGTTGAGTACCGCGGACTATCGGTTTTTGCGTCGAGGCGGAGTTTTGGTGATGTTCTATCTTGCCGGTCTTCTCTCACTTGTTTTGCTCGCCATTTTTGGAGAGTTGGTACGAGGATCACAGAGTTGGTTTACTCTTGGCGCATTCTCGATTCAACCGGCTGATTTCATGAAGGTCCTCCTCATTATCATCTTGGCGAAATACTTCTCGCGCCGCCATATCGAGATTGCTCACGTACGTCACATTCTCGTCTCCGGTCTCTACACGCTCATCCCATTTCTCCTTATTCTTGTCCAACCGGATTTCGGTTCTGCGGTCATCATTTTTTTAATCTGGCTCGGCATGATTATGATTTCCGGAGTTTCTAAGCGCCATCTTTTTCTCGTTATGTTACTCGCGGCCGCGACGTTCGGACTTCTCTGGGGTTTTGGGTTTACCGAAAACCAGCGGGCGCGGATTGTGAGTTTTCTTAATCCGCTTGCCGATATACGAGGTGCGGGATATAACGCATTTCAATCGACGATAGCCGTTGGATCCGGTGAAGTGTTTGGTCGCGGTGTCGGTTTCGGCACGCAGTCTCGCCTATCCTTCCTTCCTGAATATGAAACTGATTTTATTTTCGCGGCTTTTGCGGAAGAGTGGGGATTTGTCGGGGTTATGATAGTACTTTCTCTCTACGGCGTAATTCTCTGGAGGATTCTCGCGAACGCGTTTGTGGGGGATACTAACCTCGAAACGCTTTTTGGTATTGGACTCTCAATTTTTTTTGTGAGTCATATTGTAATTCATATTGGCATGAATGTAGGGTTGCTTCCTGTAACCGGGCTCACGCTTCCTTTGATGAGTTACGGTGGCTCACACCTCTTGTCCGAGTTTGCGGGTCTTGGGATTTTGATGGGTATGCGGAGGCACGCGCGGAGCACACACCGCTCTCTTCTTACTCGAGAGTTTGTCGGTCTTTAGTTTTCGCGATAGAGTACAGTCGTTTCGGCAAGCATGCGCTCGAGTGTGAAATGTACTTTCATTCTGTCCCGAAGGGATTCTCCGAGTCGGCGGCATCTCCCTGGATTTCTCACGAGGATGATGAGAGCGCGAACGAGTGCATCTACGCTACGCGGTTCTACGACAATTCCTGTTTGATTGTGCACGATGAGTTCGCGTACGCCACCGACGTCGCTCGCAATCGTTCCCAGTCCCGCCGCCACTGCCTCGAGGAGGGAATAAGGGAACCCCTCTTTCACTGACGGCAAGAGGAATATATCAAATGCGGTGAGGTAGTGAGAGGCATCTTTAAGGAAACCAACGAGGAAAACATGGTTTTCAAGCGAAAACTCATGAATAAGTTTTTCGAGTGCGTCACGCTCTTCACCTTCGCCGATAATGATCATGGAAAATTGCTCTTCTCCTTTACGTCGCAGTTGTGCCGCCGCTTCCACCGCATAGCGGAGGCCTTTATTCGGGTGGAGTTCTGCGAGTATTCCAATCCACACGCCTTCTTTTTTGGCTCCAGTTTTTTCCTCCAACGATTCACGTGCTTGGATTCGTTCAAGAAATTTGACGGAGTCGATGCCGTTATAAATTACCCGGACACGCCTCGGGACGATTCCCAGGATACCAATTTGTTTCCTTGTCTTCTTGGAGACGGTTATGACATGGTGACAGAGATAGACCGTAATCATATGTAGGGCCTTAATCAAGATGCGTGAAATAAGAGGCCGGTCTTCGGTGTGAGCCCAACCGTGGGCGGTAAAAATAATAGCCGGAACCCGAAGGATTCTCCCGGCGAGACTCCCGAGTATGCCCACCTTCGAACTATTTAAGTGGATGATATCGGGACATTCGTGCCGTATAAGACGATAGAGTTCGAGAAAAGCCGAGAAATCTCCCATTCCCATGTCACGCTCGAGAGAATGGAGTTCTAGCACTCGGATTCCTTGAGAATAGAGTCGTTCACGGAGAAGTCCACCGCCTCCGAGTGCTACACTAACTTCGTAACGATCGGCAGGCAGGTGTGTTGCGAGGTCATAGACATAACGCTGTGCGCCACCCCAATTTGACTTGGTTATTACGTATAGAATTTTCTTTTTCTTCTCCATGAGTCGTATTTTGTTTTGTGGTTGCCACATAATAACACCTAAGTTCCTTAGAGGTGACCGGTCTTTATTGCAGTTCGCCTTCGAAGACCCTAGGAACAATCTCAAGGGGATGAGAAGGCGAGTTGTGCTTTGCGTCGGCGGAGGCCGACACTTCTGCAAAAAACTGCCCCCTGGTTCGCACCACAAAGTGCGAGGCAGTTTATCAGCTGGCCGCTCTGGTGTATAGTTCGGGTGCTTATTACTCTGGCAAACATTATGGGTATACAAAACAAACGGGATTCAGTGCTGTTTCTCTTAGGAGACCTGATACTTCTCACTGTTTCACTTTGGATCGCGCTTGCAATCCGCTACTTTGAATTGCCTTCACGCGAGGCGCTTGTTACTCATGCGTCGCCATTCGGTATCGTCATCGGGATTTGGGTATTTGTCTTTTTCATATTTGATCTCTACAAAACGCAGACCTCGATTATGCGCCGTGAATTACCCTCCCGTGTGGTGCGTGCACAAGCGGTGAATACCATCCTCGCGATATTCTTTTTCTACTTCGTCCCGTATTTTAACATCACACCGAAAACAAATCTTTTCATCTACCTTTTCGTATCTTCAGCCCTTATTCTTTCGTGGAGACTTTTATTTGAACTTGTTGTCCATGTCGGGAAAAAAGGGAAGGCGGTTATCGTTGGAAATGGTGATGAGGTGGCACAGCTCGTTCATGAAATTAACCACAACGAGCGGTATCGTATGCACGTGGTGGTTATACCGTCCTCGAGTCCCATAGAAGTTTTTGAGATTGTGAGGCGGGAAGGTGCCGACACGGTTATCGTCAACCTCCGGAAGGAAGGATCGGGGGATTTTGCCGCAAAACTCTACGACCTTCTCTTTCTCCGGACGCGTTTCATAGAACTCCACACTCTTTATGAGGAGATTTTTGAACGGGTGCCGCTCTCTCTCCTTGAGGACAACTGGTTTCTTGAAAATATATCAACGCACCCGAAACGTCTCTATGACGGGGTGAAACGATTAATGGACATTGTGATTGGGGCAGTGCTCGGCATGGTCTCGCTTCTTTTCTACCCCATAGTCATTGCCGCGATTAAGCTCGAGAGCAAAGGTAGTGCATTCACACTCCAGCATCGCATCGGTGAAGGTCACAGGGATATTACACTTCTCAAGTTTAGAACGATGGCGCGTGACGATGGGGGACACTGGGGAAAGGGAGAACCAAACGAAGTAACGCGCGTTGGAAATTTTCTTAGAAGATCGAGAATTGATGAATTGCCCCAGCTCTGGAATGTGATCCGCGGAGATGTTTCGCTTATTGGTCCGCGCCCCGAGTTTCCGGAGGCAGTCCGATTTTATCATGCCCACATTCCATACTACGGTATCAGACACTTAATAAAACCCGGACTCTCCGGTTGGGCACAGATTTATCACAAAGAAGCTCCTCACCACGGCACCGACATTGCACAGACGAAGATTAAACTTTCCTACGATCTTTATTATCTTAAGAATAGAAGTATACTCACGGACCTCATCATTGCGCTCAAAACCCTGAGGATACTTTTCTCGCGGAGTGGTGTGTAGTGGAGAGGTGCCGGGATTGCGAAAAATTAAAAAGCGGATATAATCGTCGTTATGACTGGAACGAACCGAGTGAGATTTGTGGCGATTCTTTTTCTTATCGTCGGCCTCACTATCGGATATTTTAACTATTACTCCGACACAGTGTCGGAAGACTCGGCCTTTTTCTTTCCGTTTAAACTTGGGCTCGACCTTGCCGGTGGGACGCATTTGGTTTACCGCGGAGATCTTTCGGCCATCGACTCGGGTGAACGTGGTGCGTCTATGGATGCTCTTCGCGACGTCATCGAGCGGAGAATCAATATTTTCGGTGTCTCGGAGCCGCTGATTCAGGTGGAATCGAGCGGCCGCGGTGATGACACGGAAGGACGTCTCATTGTCGAGCTTCCCGGCATTACCGATATCGACCAGGCCGTAGCCTTAATTGGCGCGACACCGGTGCTTGAGTTTCGCACTGAACGTGAAGGAACCACTCCCGAAAGTATTAACGACCGTATCACCCAATTTGAAAACGGAATAGGGGGGCCGGTTACCGTGGATGAATTCTACGTACCGACCGCTCTCACGGGGCGATTTCTCGAGCGAGCTCAACTTGACTTTGACCCTCTCTCTGGAGAGCCGGGAGTGTCGCTTGTTTTTAACAGTGAGGGCGCCAAGCTTTTTGAAAAAATTACCGAGGCTAATATCGGAAAAACCGTAGCCATCGTTCTTGATGGATCCATCATTTCGGCTCCTGTCGTACGAGAGGCAATACGCGAAGGGAAGGCACAGATTACCGGCATGTTTACTGCAGAAGACGCGAAAGTTTTGGTTGGGCGCTTGAATGCCGGAGCGCTCCCCATACCGATAGAACTTTTAGGAAGCCAAACAGTCGGGGCATCTCTTGGCGCTGGGGCGGTCAAGGGTGGCGTACGCGCGGGACTCATCGGTTTTGCCTTGGTCGCGGCATTCCTCGTGTTATGGTACCGCGTCCCCGGATTTGTGGCGATTATCGCGCTCTCAATCTATACAATGATAGTTCTCGCTATCTTTAAACTTCTCCCGGTGACACTTACTGCCGCTGGCATTGCCGGATTTATTCTCTCTATTGGCATGGCCGTTGACGCAAACATTCTTATTTTTGAACGCATGAAGGAAGAACTTTCGCGCGGGCGCACTTTGGAAGAGGCTATGCGCGAAGGGTTTGCACGCGCGTGGCCTTCTATCAGAGATTCGAACGTATCAAGTATGATTACTGCGCTTGTTCTCTTTACGATGAGTTCAAGCTTGGTGAAAGGATTTGCGCTTACCTTCGGCATCGGTGTTCTTGTCTCTATGTTTACCGCGATAACGGTCACTAGGACTTTCTTGTATTCGCTCGGTATGGCTGGAGGAGGGTCGAAAATCGCATTTCTCTTTGGGTCCGGTATTCGCTAGTACCATATATGTTTATCGTTCGACACAAAAATATTTTTCTTGGAATCGGTCTTTTTTTGACTCTCGTCTCACTTGGGGCAATAGTCCGCCCCGGTCTCGATCTCGGTATCGATTTTTCTGGCGGGACGCTTATCGAATTTTCATATCAGGCGGGATTCCAGCCGAGTGTGGAAAATCTTCGAGAGACGCTCGCCGAAGCGGGATTTGAGCGGGTGATTGTACAGCCGACAGGAGAAAATGGCATTCTGCTCCGGCTCCCGCACATCAGTGATGCTGATCGCCAAAAAATCTCTACTGCTCTTTCAAACGCTTCGTCTGGTTCTGTAACGCTCGAAAATCTGACGTCCATTGGACCGGTTATCGGAAGTGAATTGAAGCGTAAATCCATCTACGCAATTACTGGTGTTATTCTTCTCATCGTTCTCTACATTACATATGCGTTTCGCAAGGTTTCGCAGCCGGTTATGTCATGGAAGTACGGACTCATCGCTGTTGTCACCCTTCTTCACGACGTGATTGTTCCGAGCGGTTTTTATGTTCTTTACAGCTCCCTTACCGGTGCGGAAGTTGATCTCCTCTTTGTCACTGCACTCATGGCGGTGTTGGGTTTTTCGGTGCATGACACTATTATTGTTTTTGACCGTATACGCGAGAATCTTGCAAAAAACGTCGGCAGGGATTCGTTTCCAGAAATCGTGGGGAAGAGTTTACGGGAAACTTTCACCCGATCGGTTACGACTTCGTTTACGGTCGTCCTGACCCTCCTCGCCCTCATTTTCTTCGGTGGCCCCCAGACGGTTCATTTCAGCGTTCTTCTCCTCGTTGGTATCATTGCCGGCACGTATTCATCGCTGTGTATCGCGAGCCCCCTCCTCATCTTTATGGAGGCTCGACAGCGCCGCTCAAGCCCCCGGAGGTCCTAAAGCCTTCCCGGGCCTCTAAGTCCGTCCCATGGACCCGGGCTCTTGACGTGGAGAGGGGCGCGGGTATACTTGAGACGTCCCTTCTAAGAGGAGACAAGGTTATGAACTACAAGACAATAGACAGTCCCTTGAGAACCGAATATCACAACATGCAATCTGGAATTGAATTAACCAGCACAGTATTTTTTCTTTTGTTTCGTTCTATTACAAATTGCAAGCAATTTTGAATTCGATCCGCGCAAGCGGGTTTAGGATTCCGTTCTCGACCACTTTTGTTCTACTAGCAATAGTAAACAACCGGCCAAGGATTAATTGCTTCGCATTAATGAGAGTTTGATCCTAGCTCAGGGTGAACGCTGGCGGCGTGGATAAGGCATGCAAGTCGAACGGTTCTTCGTTGTGTAGCAATACATAAAGAAGGGTAGTGGCAGACGAGGTAGTAACACGTGGGTACGTCCCTCTAAGACACGAATAATTCCGCGAAAGCGGAACTAATACGTGATAGTCCCTTCGGGGTAAAGTCGCAAGACGCTTAGAGATCGGCCTGCGGGGTATCAGCTAGTTGGTAGGGTAACGGCCTACCAAGGCTATGACGCCTAGGGGAGGTGAGAGCCTGACCCCCACCGATGGAACTGCGACACGGTCCATACACCTACGGGTGGCTGCAGTCGAGAATCTTCCGCAATGGACGAAAGTCTGACGGAGCGACGCCGCGTGATTGATGAAGTCCTTCGGGACGTAAAGATCTTTTATAGGGGAGGAAGTTCCGCGTAAGCGGGACGTGACGTTACCCTATGAATAAGGGGTTGCTAAACTCGTGCCAGCAGCAGCGGTAATACGAGTGCCCCAAGCGTTACCCGGATTTATTGGGCGTAAAGGGTGTGTAGGCGGTTATGTTAGTCTCTCGTTAAAGCCCCCGGCTTAACCGGGGAAATGCGAGAGAAACGGCATGACTAGAGGGCGCGAGAGGCTTATGGAACTCACGGTGTAGGGGTGAAATCCGTTGATATCGTGGGGAACACCAAAGGCGAAGGCAGTAAGCTAGTGCGTTCCTGACGCTGAAACACGAAAGCGTGGGTAGCGAATGGGATTAGATACCCCAGTAGTCCACGCCCTAAACGATGTTCTCTGGCTTTTCGGAGTATCGACCCTCTGAGAGGCGAAGCTAACGCGTTAAGAGAACCGCCTGGGAAGTACGGCCGCAAGGCTAAAACTCAAAGGAATAGACGGGG